>ERZ808024.531-NODE-531-length-15636-cov-4.561540_pt1 | contig 15636 bp, 13 predicted proteins | sample MGYA00380181_ERZ808024 | MGnify/ENA primary metagenome ERZ808024 (study PRJEB31490, sample SAMN06133413) | mouse gut metagenome | isolation source: Z2_1 | host: mice | place: China: Chengdu | collected 2015-05 ...
AGCTGATAGAAACAGAAGCCACTGGAGCACCTCAAAAACACCATCATACACTAAATCAGTAAGTTGGCAGCATCACCTTTATTCATTATAAAATGCCCCGTAATATTTATCTCACAATGATTATGATTAGTGGATACGCCCCTACATTTCCAGACAGCTGTTATCACTTAATCTATTACTGGCCCGCAGCCGTAGATATTCTAGCCACGGTGGTAACGAGTATCCGGAAGAGATTCCACTTACACTCTTTCAATCCTATTGCAAAAGCTGATTTACTCAACAGGATTAAAAGAGGGAGTTTGATACAATTTATTTCACTTTTTGTTAGAATACTAATTCTTTTCTTGTATTTTTTTGAGGAAATGAGCACGGAACACGACATAATCTGTAGTCAGTAAAGAGTCTATCCTCCCTGACTACAGATTATGTCGTGTATTATATGATATCAACTTGGCTGTCAGCGGCCATGTTGATATCAGCGTACCTTTGTTGTAAAGGAATACCGGTCAGAACAGCACAGAGTAGTTCAGACCAAAGGTTCGGCCCCTGCCTTTGTAGTCGTACAGTGACGCTGGGCCGTAACCCGGGCTGTAGTACAGTGGTGCACGCTGCCCCCAGACAGTGGTGTAGTCACGGTCGAAGAGGTTTTCAATGCTGAAGCTGAGTGTACCCACCGGAAGCTGATAACTGCCGAGCAGATCCACGGTGGTATAGCCATCGACCTTGTAGCCCTGCGCGTCGCTCACGTCAAAGGAGGTGGTGCTCTGCACGCGCAGACTCCACGGGTCCGGTGCCCAGCCAATGTAGGCTGTCGCTTTTGATGGGCTTGCTGTCTTCACATCGTATTTCTGCCAGGTACCGTTCACTTTCGACTCAGTTTTCAGCACGTTGAAGTTCACTCCGGTACTCCAGTCAGTATCAGGAATCAGGTAGTCCACCGCACCTTCCACGCCGTAAATACGGCGTTTGTCGTCCACCACGCTGATGGTCAGATCTTTATTCGCCACCACGCTCTTATCAGAAATCGAATAGTAGGCCGCGATTTGGGTACGCAGATTATTGCCAGTAAAGCGCCAGCCCAGCTCATAAGAATCGACTTTCACGCCTTCCAGCTTGCTGTCGCTGACGTTCACACTCTTTGTTAGAGGAAGATGGCCGTTCACTGCAGCACCATAGATGCCGCGACCATAGTATTTACCCGGGTCCGGCAGCTCCACGCCCTGGGAGAAGTTGAGCCATGCCTGCTGGCGTTCGGTGATGTGCATCAGCAGACCGGCGTTGAACAGGAAGTTGTCGTAATCGACTGAGCCGCCAGGAATGGCGTCGGCGGATGTAGCCTTCCCGGCGGCAATCTGCCGTTGCTGCGCGTAGCCGATGAAATCATCAATCTTGTTTTCAGTGTACTGATAGCGTACGCCACCGTTGAGGGTAAAGAGATTATTGATGTCATAGCCTGATTGCAGGAAGACCGCCAGGTTGGTGATGTCATACGACGGATAGCGCCCGGTGGTGTAAATCTTCTTGTTGTTCAGCCCTCCGGAAGCGCTTGCCTGAGCCAGGTCGAAGAACATCTGGTTGGAGGTAAAGCGCTCATGATCAGCATCCAGCCCCCAGGTGATTTGCCAGCCGTCCATCGGTTTGCTGTTCAGAGTCAGTTTCATGCCGTACTGGTCGGTGTCCTGCTGTGACGAAGAGAAAGCCGTCACCTGTTTGTTCGCATTTACCGTCGGGAACGGGTAGAATCGCAACGACTCATCGCGGTAGTAAACCTGACCGACCAGCTCCTGTCCCAGAAAAGCGCTGTCAGAGTACTGCAGGCTGATCAAATGCCGCTCAGTGCCGGGAATACGGTCGGAATTCAGCCCGTTACTGACGAATGGCGTGCTGGTCCCTCTGATGGCAGAGAAGCCTTTCCCGAGATTAAGCCCGTAATCGTCGTCGCCCTGGCTTTTATAGTACTGTGTGATCAACTGAAGCTGCCGGGATTCATCGATGTTCAGCGTACCAGTTCCCATGATGTCCAGCCGATCGGAGTACTGCAGGCCGGTCTGGGTGTTATCAAGCAAGGTGGCATCGCCGTTACCGTCAAACCAGCCGCCAAATTTCTGATATGCCACGGAAAGACGTCCGGAGATATGCTCATTTCCGCCGGAGACAGCTCCGGCAATGCGTTCATCGTGATCTTTACTGCTGCTAAAGCCACTTTTGGTGCCAGCCTCAAACTCCATCATGGTTTCCGGCTGGCCTTTTTTGGTCACGATGTTGATCAGGCCACCGGTACTGCCGCCGCCGTACAGGGACGTCGCACCGGAGATCACTTCAATATGGTCGATATTAAAAGGATCTATAGAGTCCAGTTGTCGGCTGTCGGTACGTGAAGAGTTGAGACGCACGCCGTCAACCAGCACGACCAGCGGGCGGCCACGCACATTCATACCGTAGTTGGTGCGGCTCCGGCTGCTGACGTCAAGGCCAGGGATCAGCTGAGCCAGTGCGTCTTTAAGCTCTTTGCCGCCCTGAATCTGCTGTTCCAGTTCGGCGTTTTCGATAACCCAGGTGGTTTGCGCCATCTCCGCTACGGTGCGATTGCTGCGGTTGGCAGACACCACGAACGTTTCATCATCGGTTTGTTGAGCGACTGCTGGCGCCATCATGGTAAGAAGCAGTGGGTTGAGAGCCCAAAGCGTATACTTTTTGCTTATCATCATTATTCCTCCATACGGGCGGAAAAAATCAGCCCAAAGATGCTGTGTAGCGAGTTAAAGAAGCAGCCTCCGGCTGCGTTTTCCCTAGGTGCCGCTGCGCCACTGAATCAGGGCGGGCGGCATACTGAGATCGAATAAATCACGTCCCATTACGCGATTAAGAATACGTGCAGATCTCCATGCCATCAGGCTGAGCTGGGGTTCGGCGATGCCATGGGTTTGCATACTGGCGTTGACCACGAAGATGTTGTTCTCTTTCGGGCCACTCCATTCCAGAGTGAAGTCATCACGCACTTTAAAGGTGTTCTTATCGTGCATGGTGATCAGGGGCATCAGTGAGGGAAGTATTTGTGGCAACGCAGAACGGTAACCTGTGGCGAAAATCACCACATCACTTTCCAGGCTCTCCCTGCCCTGATCCAGATGATGCTCCATCAGCAACTTCCAGCCAGGACCACTACTTTCCAGAGTTGTTACCGAGCGGCTGGGTAGCAGACGGATATTTCTTGGTTTTCTCAGAACTTCAAAACGGTGGTACAACTCACGATAAATGGTCAGTAAAGAATCGGCAGTGATGCCATCCGATGTCATTTTCTGCTCATCCAGTAACTGATGGCGAATATCTTCCTCCAGTCCGGAGAAGCCTGAAATATATTCAGGTGTAAAATACTCATCAGCAAAAGCAGCCTCATCCAGTGCGTTAAAATTATTACGCCGGGAGACCCAGTTTATTTCCGCCGCTTCTCCCCATTCCCCGCGTAATGCATTAAGGAACAGGTCTGCACCACTCTGTCCTCCACCAACCACGGTTATCCGTTTTCCACTAAGGTCCGGCCGACGAAGATTCATTTCACTGGCATGGAAACAGGATTGTGTCATATGCTTCACACAGGGTGGTAAATAAGGTTGTTTTCCTGTACCAAGGCAGATATTGCGGGCAAAATATTCTCCCTGGCTGGTTTGCACCAGAAACAATCGACGTTTTTTATCGAAATCAATGTTTTCAACGGTATGACTGAAATACAGGTTATTCATATCTTCAGCAGCCCAGCGGAGGTAGTCAGAAAACTCTTCACGGGATACTGTACGTAGTCTGCTTGTAAGGAAGCGATAGAACTTTTTGTGCTTCACCAGATAGTTAACAAAACTGTAGGGATTTGTAGGTGCAACAGCACTGACCAGATCTTTCAGAAAGACGGTCTGCATATGACAATCCGGTACCAGCATACCCGGATGCCAGGAAAAATGAGGATGTTCATCAAAGAAGAGACAGTCCAGTTCTTCGATCTGATGTGACAACGCAGCAATGCTGAGATTAAATGGCCCTGTCCCTACACCAATAAAATCGACACTTTTTTTCATGATTCATATTCCTGAGTTACCAGCCACAGCGGATTTTGCAGATCCTCAAGGTAATTCGGCAGCATGCGGCTGCCGCCATCCAGATCAGGCCAGGTCAGTTTTACCGGGTTCAGCACCACGCGAATGATTTGTGGCCTGAAAAGTGAGAAAAGCGCAAAACGCTCTGACATTTGTGGATGTTTTTTCATGTAATCACTCAACACTGCTGCCAGCAGTTGATAAAATCGCCTTTCAGGTACGCCAAGACGAACCATCAGTGGCGAAATAAAACGCAGTACTGTCACGAAGTGACCCGTCTGCAAATCATGGATTAAGTAGTCCGCACTCAGGCGGGATGTAACATCACGAACCTCCTGAGGCAAAGAGTCCATTTCGGGGAACTCTTCTTTCACCAGTCGCATATCGCCCTGGAAGTCTTTCAGCAGAACACGCTGTGGAACCCCCTCTTTCATGGCGAGAGTTATATTTTGTCCATGTGCAATAAGCGCGACACCGTAGCGGCAAAGCAGGTGATACAGAGGAACCACGACCACCCGGAACAGTTGCGTAAGCCAGGTTTCAGCGTCCAGCCCGGAGCGGTCTATATATGCGCCTGCCAGCGGCTGATTGTTTTCGTCGCACTCCATCAGTGTTGCCATCAGAACCGGACTTTCATCCGGTTTCAGCCAGCGGCACGGATTCTCCCGCCAGATAACACCAAGCATTTCCTGGTAGCGATAGGGAGCCCGGGCAAGCGCGGCATAGCCTTCATGGGAGACATAGCCTGCAGCCGGTTCACCAAGTATCACTGCGCCGCTTTGCACTAGGGTGGCGTCGGTCGCAAAAACCTGTTGTAGCCAGCGTGAAGCCAGTGGTCCGGCAGCGATGTATCTGCCAGGGATCCCCCGGTAGCATGAGGTGTTGTAGATGGTCAGCGGCAGCTTGATATCCAGCCCGCCCCGGCGACTGGCGTTGGTCAGGGTACGCAGCGACTGCTGGGCGAGCCACTGGTCGCCAAACTCGCCGAGAGACACCATCCTGCCTTCGGCAAAATCAGCGATGAAGTCGGTAGCGATTTTTTGCTGCCACTGCCACGGATGTACCGGCAGCGGCAGCCAGTTATGATCCAGTCCGTTTTCCTGCCAGACCTGACTGAAGCGGGCAAACTCCTGCGGATCCATTGCGGCCGTCAACAACTGATGAATATCCATCTCGTTATCACAGCGCCAGATCATATGTTCACGTTTTACCGCCAGCCAGTGCAGTCTGAAGGTGTTGGCATACTCTGGCGCATATCGTTCCAGCGCCTCTTTACCCCAGCCACGGCGACCTTTATTAAAAACGAATTTAGGATGACCGCTCAGCAGGCATTGCAGGCGGTCGGCATTAAGATTAATCAGGTCACTGGCGCTCAGCCCGCGACGGGCTTTCAGTAGTTGCAGGTCGCCCAGCAGCGTGGCATACAAATCCTGCATATGCTCAGCAACGGTTGCATCGCTCATTGACAGTACCTGCTTTAGCTGCATCAGCAGCGTCTGAGCCAGTACTGGCTCGTCCGCGCAGCGCAGAGTTTGAGCATCAATCCAGAGCCAGCCCCAGATACCACGTTCAGCGATGAAGCGCCATTGTGCTCCCGGCAGGTTAATGCAGTAGCGGTCATCGCCCTGAGATTCCGCGTGGAAAACCTGCTCATACTCCAGCTCAGACAACATTTTTGCCACCAGGCGGCGGTTGACCAAATCCCAGTCTTTGTGATTCATTACAGACCGACCTCCGTGAAGAAGTGATGACGATCCGCCATCACCATGCGCGAGCGTTTATGTGGGAAGTCGAACTCTTTAATTGTCCGGTATCCCGCAGGCTCAAGATGGCGGAACAGGCGCTGGTTATCGGTGCGTGGCTCCAGTACTGTGCGCTGCGTACGTGGCTCATTCAGCAGCAGGTAATGTGTCACCCCGCGCAGCCAGCTTTGCACATAGTGGGCTCCGCGCCATTGCTGTTCACCAACCAGCAGATGCAGGCCACGGTCAAAGGGCTGCCACGAATAGTGGCGACCAATGCGGTCTTCCGCCGCCCAGTAGATTTCGAAATAACTGAACGGCCGATCGTCGAAACAACCAATCAGCGGGAATGCATGTTTACTGGTGAGCTGGCGTTCCAGATAGGCGATCTGTACCTCCAGTGAGCCACTTTGCTCCCAGAAATACTCAACGCGCGGATCGTTCATCCAGCGAGTGAAACGTTCTGCATCAGAAACGGGATCGGCAATGCGGAAACTCAGCATCCTGCGAATGCGTGGATCGTAACGACGATAAACTTCACCCTGCGGACGGGGGGGGCGCTGCGGGAAATAAATCTCACGCTCTGCATCAAAAACCATTTTACCGGAGGCCCGGTTTGCCGGAGAACTCAGCCATAACGGTAACTGCCAGAAAGCGGAACGATGGATAATGTCGCTTTGTACCTGTCCGAAAAGCGTCAGCGCCTGTGGCTCCTCACACCATTCGGACCAGGGAAGAACCACTGCTGAAAGTTGTGGTGCGGCGATAAATATCTGATCCAGCGCGTCGCACAGCCACCCTGTTGGCAGCTCCCCGGGCCAGTGCAACACCGCGCTATTGTCCAGCCCCCAGCCAAGATTCAGAGGCTTGTCGAGTTTTTCACAGCGCAGTCCATATCCGCTGTGAACAATGTTTGCCCCAGACATTCAGACCTCCTGAGCCTGCAGCGGGTTAGCGAAATCAAAATAGATCACCGAAGGGTCAACGATGGTGTTCTCGTTATGATCGTTCAGATAACAGAAAAAGTTACCTTTTACGTTCCAGTACGGACTTTCCAGAACATAGTTGAGACAGGTTTTATGAGTCACCTGGTCACGCACTTCAGCCAGCAATGTTCGTACACGAGCCATCAGATTCGCTTCGCTGTCCAGCCCGGCAGCACCCAGCGCAGCAGTTACGGCAAAAGTGGAGTTAACCAGCAGGTAATAAGGGAAATAGCGCAGCAACTGCTCACGGGTGAAAATATTTTCCGCCTGCGCCTCGTCAATGGTATCGAGCCACTCTGTCGCGTGAGGCATAAACGCGCTGCCCTGGCAGTCACGGTAAATAAATCCGACCGGCAGATCCCCAAGCATCTGCACAAGAATATTTTGCTGATGCGCCAGCAGCACCAGGCCGTAATCCGCTTCAGCCGTAAACAGAGGCTTCAGCACCTGCTGACAGTAAGCATCGACCCATGCGTGGGCGGCCTGTTGCACAGTGATACCGAGGCGATCGCTCAGGCGTTTTACCGCCGAAACCAGCAGCGAATCACCGCCATCCGGTGCGGCCTGAGTCAGGGAAACCAGAACGTTGGTCTGGCTTTGCGGCTGCTCCAGCAGCAGGTTTTCACGCAGGGAAAACAAACTTTCCTGCATGATGTTGCCGTTAAGATCGCGCAGCCCGGCCCAGCCGTCCTCCTGCATTACCCGGAAAGTAGGGAAGCGGGCCTGTAGCATCTGCCAGCCGTCGGTTTGCGCCAGACGTGCCAGGCGCATTCCTCGCTCCACCTCTTTCACAGACAGAGTACGGACGGAGTTGGTCAGCCGAACGCTCAGGGAGAACTTGATCATATCGCGGCTGGTAGCACAGTAGAGGGAGCGGGAAGAGGTGGTCGGCAGCCACGACGTGCCGGCCTCGCCTAAGTCTCTGATAAGTCCTTTAGCAAAAAGTGCCTGGCACCACACTTGCTGCAAAAGATATTCTCCCTGCCACGGGTGCAGCGGGAACAGCCATTGATTGTCACTTAATTCGTTGAGTAACTGGGGCGCATTTTCTGCGGCAAATCGCGTCAACCGCTGTTGAAGGTTAAGATGCAGACTTTCACCAGCGATTTGCGTTTTATCCACCGAAAACCACCGCAGCGGGAAGTGAGGTGCCATGTCAGGCAGGTATCGTTCAGCTTCCTGGCGGTTAAACGGTTCATGAGACTTAGGTGCAGGGTGGAAAGCGTGTCCTGTCAGCAGTGCCTGCTCAGCCTCGCCAAAATTCAACGCTTTTTCACGCAGGATGGCCCAGTCATGGCGGGCATCAATTGTCTGTTGCGTATGGGCGTAGCTTTCCAGCACGCGTTGGTGGAAAGTTTCGCAGAGGGGAACTGGCAGAAAAAGTTGATGCCGGAGCTTATCAATAATAAGCCGGGAGAGAGTGGTAAAGTCGACAGGATAACTGCCTGATGCCGTGACCAGATGAGCAGGAAATGCAAAGCGGTGATGCTGGGTTGGGGAGAAATAAGCCACTCTGAAATGGAGCGACTTCTGTTCGTCCAGCGGGATAATCAATTCGTCTGGCGGGTATTCCGCCAGTTGCCAGTCTTTGGTTTCACGAATCAAGGCATTCAGGAAGCACTGCGCAGCCACATCTGTGGCGGATTTTTCAGAGGGCAGGATCATAATCAAACAGCTCCTACACAGTAAAATAATAACAATTATGTCAATAATGATTCTCATTATCAATGAGAAATGTTATTGTCAGAAAAATTAATTTTACAAATAAACACAATTAATACATGGTGTTGAAACATTACAATGTCATCTAAGATCGAAGATACGCCCCAAAAAACCCTGTCCTGCTGGCCACTGGCGTTCAGTGCCGGTCTTCTCGGTATCGGACAGAACGGTCTGCTGGTTGTACTCCCTGTTCTGGTCATACAGACAAATCTGAGTCTGTCTGTATGGGCTGCCCTGCTGATGCTGGGCTCAATGCTGTTTCTGCCATCTTCCCCATGGTGGGGAAAGCAAATTTCCCTTACTGGCAGTAAGACTGTGGTGCTGTGGGCTCTGGGAGGATATGGCGTAAGCTTTACCCTGCTTGGGCTGGGAAGCGTGCTGATGGCTACCGGTGCCGTAACAACAGCGGTGGGGTTGGGAATATTAATCATCGCCCGGATCGTCTACGGTCTGACCGTGTCAGCAATGGTGCCAGCCTGTCAGGTCTGGGCATTGCAGAGAGCGGGAGAAGGGAATCGCATGGCCGCTCTGGCAACCATCAGCTCCGGCCTGAGCTGCGGCAGGCTATTCGGGCCGCTGTGCGCGGCGGCAATGTTGGTCATTCACCCTCTGGCGCCAGTGTGGATGCTGATGGCAGCTCCGGTGTGGGCTGTGGTGATGCTTCTGCGGTTGCCCGGCACACCACCACAGCCCACACCGGAGCGCAAGAGCGTCAGCCTGAAGCGGGATTGCCTGCCTTATCTGCTTTGCGCAATGTTACTGGCTGCGGCAATGAGCATGATGCAGCTTGGACTTTCGCCAGCCCTTACTCGCCAGTTCGATACTGATACCACCACTATTAGCCAACAGGTGGCGTGGTTGTTGGGGCTGTCCGCAATAGCTGCGCTTATCGCGCAGTTCGTGGTACTCCGTCCACAGCGCCTGACTCCAGTGGCTCTGCTCCTGAGTGCCGGGGTGTTGATGAGTAGTGGTCTGGCTATCATGCTCACTGAACAGCTATGGTTGTTTTACCTGGGCTGTGCAGTGCTGTCATTTGGGGCCGCTCTGGCAACACCCGCTTATCAACTTTTACTGAATGATAAGCTGGCCGACGGCGCAGGCGCGGGCTGGCTTGCGGCCAGTCACACACTTGGCTATGGGCTGTGCGCATTGTTGGTGCCACTGGCGTCGAAAACAGGTGTCTCAATCGCGCTGATTGTGACGGCATTATTTGCCGCTGTATTATTTACCATAGTGTCTGCATGTATTTGGCATTACCGTACAATCAAGTAAGGCTATGATGTTGTACTCACAGCCGGCATAACGTCCTGTGCAATTTCGCTGTCGAAACCGCCTGTGCTGACCGCCCAGTGCACTCACCTGAAGCACATCGCAGCATGCCACCAGGATGCCAGATCGTCTTCTGAAATGGGTGGATACATTGGCAACGTTAACCGCAACAATTTTTCAGAGAGAATTTTGGGGGGTGAGGGCCAGTGATGTAAAAAATACGCCAAGAGGTTAATTCATTGTTTATACTGATATGTCAGGTAATGCGTTTGCAGTCATTACAGTCGTCATGGAGACTGTAATGACTGCAAACGCATACCATGGAGCGAAATTCTATCCTAAGCGTCACATTAGTTGATAAACCTGTAACGTTAATGAATTCTCATGCGAAAAGTATGGTTATGATAAAAAAGCCTAAAGCTGTCATGATGAGGGAGCCAATGACGTGAACAAGTACAGACGTCAAAGCCCATATATAATTTCCCGCCTGGAGTAATGCGAATACTTCAACAGAAAATGTAGAGAAAGTACTCAGACCTCCACAAAGTCCCGTTGTTATCATTAATTTCCAAAAAGGATCAAGGTGTGGTTGTCGTAAAAAGTACGCCAACGCAGTACCAATAATTAACCCGGCAAGGAGGTTCACCACCAGTGTACCTGGAGGTAGATTTGGAAAAAGACTGTTAAAGCGTGTGGACAGTAACCAGCGCAGAGTACATCCAACAGAACCGCCGATAATGACGGCAAAAAGTGATTTAATCATGTACCCCTCATAAAATAATTTTTTATCGTAACAATATCAGAATATGTTCTCATTTGACTGATATTGTTAATTTATATCCTTTGACTACATGCAAGATAAGGGAAGGTTCTATTTATTGACATTAATACCCTCGACAATTGCTGAGCAGAAGCCCCCACGACAAGTGACAGAATGACAACATCTACAGTGGGGAGCGTTTTATCGATGAACAAGCAACCAAGAAGTAACACGGCATAGGTGACGACAATGCCAGTAAGCATAGAAATAACAAAAACGTGAGCTTTCATCATTCCTCCAGAATAACCCCGACGTGTAAGCCTGGGGGATTGGCACAATAATGTCATTTAAAGGCAGACTTTCCAGCAAATTGCGCCGATGAACCCAGTTCATCCTCAATTCTCATAAGCTGGTTATATTTTTCAATACGCTCACCCCGGCATGGAGCTCCCGTTTTGAGATGACCTGCGCGCATTGCAACTGTCATATCGGCGATAAAGCTGTCCACTGTCTCACCACTGCGGTGTGAGATAAAGGTGCCCCAGTTGTTGTCATGGCAAAGTTGTACCGCATCAAAGGTTTCACTCAGGGAACCAATCTGGTTGAGTTTAATCAATGCTGAATTGGCAAGGTTTTCGTCAATGCCGCGCTGAATATACTTTACGTTGGTCACAAACAGATCGTCGCCAACCAATTCTATCTGCTCTCCCAATGCACCATGCAGGATTTTCCATCCAGCCCAGTCATCTTCAGCTACCGTTAAGGGCAGGAAGATCAACTAGGTGCTCTGGGGCTGGTGACCAATGCGGTTGTGCTGTGAAACACACTTTACATGCAGGAGGCGTTGTCACATCTTCGCAAATCGGGAGAAACTCCTGAGGAGTAGCATCCGGCAAGATTATCGCTGCTGATACATAGCCATATAAATATGCTGGGGCATTATACGTCTTCGTTACCGGAAGATATTCTTAAGGGTGAGTTAAGATCATTAAACTTCAATACAAACAATTAATTAAACTCTTAGCGTGGTTTTTTACATCACTGGCCCTCGCCCCCCAATTTTCTCTATGTTTTGCCACTACTTCCCTCATTTTACTGCGCTGTTTGCTACCCCTGAGAATCGACATTACTTGCTATCCAGTCCGCAGCAACTCTCTGGCAACAAAACTTATCAGAATCATAAGTCTGTGCATTATTCGTTCAAGCGCATCGCCAATAAGCGGATGTTGCTGGCCGAGTGTTCTGCTAATCGGATGATAACAAATCCCGTGGTTCGGCATTTTCCTTTGTGCGTGCGTTGATGCTGGTAACGGTAAACGTCATGATGAACATGACCGCGAATAAGACAACAATTGTCGGAGCTGGCGCGCTGTCGATAAAAAAGGACAGCCAGACACCAGTCATTGAGACCAATATCGATATGCCAGTCGCCAGCAGGAGCGCAATATGAAAGCGTTGTGTCAGGAGTACCGCAATGGCACCAGGCGCAATGAGAAGAGAAATAGAGAGAATGATACCTACCGCTTTCAGCGTCGCCACAATGGTCAGGGAGACCATGCACAGCAGCCCATAATGCAGCCATCTCGTATGCAAACCGCTTGCCTGCGCCTGTTGATAATCAAAGCTGAACAGCAAAAAATCCCGCCATTTTACGCTAATAACAAGTGTAACCAGTCCGGCAATAATCACCGTCTGGATTATATCGCCGATGGTTATCCCGAGCATGTCGCCGAAAAGAATATGATCAAGATGTACGTCTGGTTTGACTGCAATATACAAGATCAGACCTGCGGCAAACATGCCAGAAAAAACAATCCCCATCACTGTATCTTGCTTGATTCGGCTGTTGTCTTTCAGGTATCCCGTCGCCACCGCACAGAATACTCCGGCGACGAATGCCCCTGTAGCCAGAGGTAACCCCAGAATCCAGGCAAGCACGATGCCAGGAAAAACCGCATGACTCATCGCGTCACCCATCAGTGCCCAACTTTTCAGGACCAGAAAGACCGACAGCAGCGCACAGGGTATGGAAACTACCAGTGAAATCAGCAGTGCGTGACTCATAAAGGTGAACTGCAGTGGCTCCAGTAATAATGCCATCATGAGCGATCCTCCAGCGCTTTATGCGCACGCCGACGATTTGCCAAAAGCCCATGGGTGGGCGCAAAGACAAATGCTAAAAGAAACAGCAGTGTCTGCGCCACCACGATGATTCCACCTGTCGCGCCGTCCAGAAAGTAACTGACCCACGCGCCGAGGAAACTGGTCACACTGCCAATAGTTACAGCAATCATGAGCAGGCGGGGAAAACGATCGGTTAACAACCATGCTGTTGCACCGGGAGTCACCACCAGACAGATCACCAGAAAGGCACCAACCGTTTGCAGCGCCGCAACGGTCGAAACCGACAGCAGGGTGAAGAAGAGGATTTTTAATCTGCCCGGATGCAATCCAATAGCACGGGCGTGATTCTCGTCGAAAAAGGTCACCATAAGATCTTTCCATTTGAAAAAAAGCACGATGATCGAGAGAATGCCAATGATAGTGAGTTGCAGGATATCCGCCGGATCGATTGCCAGAATATTGCCCAGGACGATGGTCTGAATGTTCACGGATGTCGGGTTCAATGACACCATAAACAGCCCCAGGCCAAAAAAGGACGAGAAGATCAGGCCGATGATGGCATCTTCTTTTAAGCGAGTGAGTTGGTTAAGAAACAGCATGCTGCCCGCTGCCAGTCCGCCGGAAAAGAAGGCTCCCAGAGAAAACGGAAGCCCCAGCATATATGCCCCCGCAACACCCGGGACAATAGAGTGCGACAGCGCATCGCCAATCAGCGACCAGCCTTTTAGCATCAGATAGCATGACAGGAAAGCGCAGAGACCGCCGACCATCGCCGAGACCCACATCGCATTGAGCATATATTCATAGCTGAAGGGTTCCAGTAGCACGTTCATCTTTCTTCCCTCTGCACCGCTGACGGTCGATGTGCCACAAAAGGGCGTTCATCGTCAGTAATAATGCTTTCTTCCGAGCCGTTAAGTGTGACATGGCGCAGTACGCCGCTAAAAGCCAGCTCCAGGTTCTCGGCTGTAAAAGTGGTGTCTGTCGGCCCGCTTGCCAGGACGGTGCCTTTGACCATGACCGTATAATCGCAAAATGTCGTGACGGATCCGAGATTGTGCGTTGAGACAAGCATCGTTTTGCCTTCCGCGCGTAACTCCCTCAACAGGCTGATGATTTTCGCTTCGGTTTTCACATCAACGCCGGTAAAAGGTTCATCCAGCAGGATCACATCACCCTGCTGTGCAATCGCTCTCGCCAGAAAGACGCGTTTCTTTTGTCCACCGGAAAGCTCGCCGATTTGTCGATGGCGAAAATCCACCATATCGACACGTTCCAGCGCATCGGTGACAATCTGACGATCCCTCTTTTTGGCGATACGCAACATACCCATATGCCCATAGCGGCCCATCATCACCACATCTTCCACCAGTACAGGAAATGACCAGTCAACCTCTTCTGACTGAGGGACGTAGGCAACCAGGTTTTTCTGTAGCGCCTGTCGTGTGGGAATACCCAGAACAGATATCTTCCCGCTGGTCAGACGCACAAATCCCATAATCGCTTTAAACAACGTCGATTTTCCGGAACCGTTTACCCCAACCAGAGCGGCAATAGATCCGCCTGGTACTGTGAAGGATGCATCGCGCAGTGCTGTGTGCCCGTTACGCCAGGTGACAGTAACATCATTAACGACAATGCCTGCAGATTGCATCATTATTTCTCCCTTTTTCCGGCTTTAATTCCCTGTACCAGCGTACTGGTAGTAACCTTCAGAAGGTCGATATACGTAGGTACCGGGCCGTTTTCTGTGCTCAGGGAATCGACATAGAGCACACCACCGTAGTGCGCGCCGGTTTCACGCGCAACCTGACGCGCTGGTTTATCGGAAATCGTACTCTCGCTAAAGACTGCCGGGATATGATTTTTCTTAACTATATCAACAACCTTACGTACCTGCTGCGGTGTTCCTTGTTGATCGGCATTAATCGGCCACAGATAAAGCTCTTTTAGCCCCAAATCGCGTGCGAGATAAGAAAAAGCCCCTTCACTGGTGACCATCCATCGCTGATTCTCAGGGAGTTCCGCAATCTGCTTACGCAGGGGGGCAAGGGTTTGGGTAATCTTGGCTTTATAAGTATCGGCATTACGTTGGTAGGTTTGTGCATTTGCCGGATCGTATTTTATAAACGCATCACGAATATTATCGACGTAAATCAGAGCATTATCTGGCGACATCCAGGCATGGGGGTTAGGTTTGCCCTCATAGGGCCCTTCGGTGATCCCTACTGGCGTCACACCCGAAGAGACAATTACTTCTGGAACCCCATTGAGATGCTGGTAAAAGCGTTGGAACCACAATTCCAGATTCATACCATTGGCGAGAATCAGTTGTGCCCCCTGCGCACGTTTAATATCGCCAGGGGTAGGCTGATACTCATGAATTTCTGCACCAGGCTTGGTTATGGATGAGACTTCTGCAGCATCTCCAGCCACGTTTTTGGCCATATCTGCGATGATGGTAAAAGTTGTAATGACCTTGAATTTTTCAGCTGCACTCGCCTGAAATGCTATCGAGCAGGTGAGGACTAGGCACCCCAAGAGCATGGTTACTTTTTTTATTGAGAGCATGATTTAGTACCTATAGTGAGCAAAATTAGAATAAACATAGCAACTACTATGTTTTATAGCAGAAGCTATAAAATGTAAATAATTATCATTAGCGATTATAAGATCCCAACACAGGGATTAGGTTATTTCCTGCTGACGATGTGGTATTGAGGATAAAAGTTGGGCAGCGCTTTGGCTTTAAAATGAACTTGTTCAGGACGATTGGTAATGGCAAAGCAAAAATAATGTAGGTTATTGGCAAGTTCTCTAGGACGCAGGAGAGCATGAAAAACCCAGGGGCAGTCACTAAATGAAGGGATCGGTGATGCTGCCAACTTACTGATTTAGTGTATGATGGTGTTTTTGAGGTGCTCCAGTGGCTTCTGTTTCTATCAGCT
>ERZ808024.532-NODE-532-length-15609-cov-3.415079_pt1 | contig 15609 bp, 13 predicted proteins | sample MGYA00380181_ERZ808024 | MGnify/ENA primary metagenome ERZ808024 (study PRJEB31490, sample SAMN06133413) | mouse gut metagenome | isolation source: Z2_1 | host: mice | place: China: Chengdu | collected 2015-05 ...
GTTACCACATAAGTGGCTTGGTATAATTGATATTAAAGTTTGTATAAGAAATTCTATCAGGGGGAATAACCATGGAAAAGATTTTGCAGACGGCTGACAGGCTATTCCAAAACCGTTATATCATTTCTATTAAAAAGGCATTTACCATCACACTTCCGGTAATCATCCTTGGCTCGATAGCGTCGCTGGTTAATAATATTCCTATTAACATCGTGCAGGCAGGTCTGTCCACTCCGGTTGGACAGGTGATCCGGGCTGTAAATGGCGCGGTTTGGCTGGGCAGCACGGCTGTCATGGCGATTTTGATTGCATGGACTTTGGGTTATTATCTTGGTAATACCTATAAACTTAACGGTACGCTCTCAGCCCTCACAAGTGTATCCGCCTATCTGAGCATTTGCGTTACAACCCCGGATGGCGGGATCTCGTTGAGCCGATTGGGTTCTAGTGGGCTTTTTGAAGCTATTTTAATCGCGATTCTGGCCACCGAGTTGTACCATGCATTTTCTTGTCTTAAAATCAATATTTCGGAGGATATGGCAGAGGAGGTGCAGCAAATGTTTGCAGCTCTATTCCCCATTATGCTATCCGTTTTCTGTATTGCCCTCACAAACGGCATCATATTGATGACCTCCGGCAAAGGGATTGACGAGTGGATTTATACTGCCCTGTCGTTTCTTTTTTCAGCGGCCGATGGAGGCGGACTTGTTGGTACTTTGTTTCTGGTATTTGGCATCCATATTTTCTGGTTCTTTGGTATTCATGGCGGAAATGTGATGGATAGTATCATGGTCAGCGCTTTTGGCGAGAATCTCATCCATAATATCGACCTATATGCCTTGAATCACAATGCCTTCGACGAGCAGCTTGCCATTATCAGCAAGGGATTTTTGGATGCGTTTGTATTTATGGGAGGAGCGGGTACATCGCTGTGCATTATTATAGCAGTATTCATTATTGCCAGGAGTCGATATATGCGCAGCATCGCCAAAATGGGCGGTATATTCACATTCTTCAACATGAATGAGATTGTGCTGTTCGGCTTCCCTGTAATATTGAACCCTATTTTGCTGATCCCTTTTTTGCTTACGCCGCTCACGGTAACGATGATTTCATGGAGCGCGATGTCTCTTGGTCTGGTTGCCCGGGTTGTAACGGAGGTGCATTGGGCAATGCCGCCTTTGCTCAGCGGATATTTGGCAACTGGCGGGCATCTGTCGGGCAGCATCCTCCAGATGATCAATATTACTGCGGGCATCCTGATTTATCTGCCATTTATTCGTTTGATGGACAGACGGGCAATGCAAAAGGAATCCCTGAAGGACAACAATATGGCTCTGTTAAAAGATACACTGAATACGGTGGCTGAGAAAATCCATAGCTCCACGGGTGAAATCAATGGGGAGATTACTGATTTTTCAATCATTTTGGAAAGCATCGTCAGAGATTTGAATGTGCTCTCTGCTCAGATGAAGCAGCAGATGCAATTGATGCATACTTGTGACGAATATATGCAGACCATTGATATCTTGGTGGGCAATACAGATACCAGCATAAAAATCGTCTTGCAGAATATGGAAAAAACGAACACGCTATCCATGACAGGTGCACAGAATTTGCAGCAAACGATGCAGGAGATGGAGGAAACTTTCTTCTCCACACAAAAAACCAATGAATTGGCTAGCCAGCTTAATCTGCACTGTGAGCAGATTGAGGAAATCTTAAAAAGCATTGAGGACATATCCATGCAAACGGCTACTCTTTCACTCAATGCCTCGACTGAGACGACGCGCGCCGATGTTCATGGCAAAGGGGGTTCCGTGATGACCGCCAATATAAAAGATTTGTCGGAAACAACAGCGGGGGCCGTTTCCGATATTAAGGGTTTGTTACAGGGGATGAAAGCGGATACATCTGATATGATTGAGCGATCTGAAGTCAGTTTGAAGCAGGTAGAAACCGGACTGCAGCAGGTGGCTGACGCCAACCAGCTGTTCGGTGAAATTGAGCGGAATATTCACAATATTCAAGTACAGTGTCATACGGTTCTTAGGGACAGCGGCGAGGTAATCGGCGAATTGCAGCAAATCGATGAACAAATCCGGGCAACCAGCCATTTCTTTGTAGAAACGGCATCCCATACGTCTGATTTGGCTGCACAGGTTCGCGATAGGTCAGATGAGTCCAAAGAAATGATGCAAAAGCTGCGGAAGCTGAATGTGGAAACAAGTCTTTTGACAGTGAATGCGCTTGAGAATCTTGAAAAATAGGTAATTGCTGATGCTGACATCTCCCCAAGCCCCTCAAGATCGTTACCTGCGGTAACGGCTGCGCGTCCGTTTACCTAGTAGTCCGTATCGAAAATTCTTGTGAATGTTTTCTTATGGTTCCTTGTCATTGCAGCGGGGTTGTTGACTCTTATAAAGTATCGAGTCTGCTTGCCATCTGGCAGTTATCATGATAATATATTGAGCAAGAGGTGAGAACAAATCTATGTTACATGGTTCAATGAGAACTCAGGAAGAAAACAGACAGCCGTCGAATCCGGAACCTTGTGTATCCTGTGGAGGCCAGTTGACAAGGAAGAATCCTTATTTGTATCAGTGTACTTCCTGTAAGCGGACGTATTACATATCAGCAAACCGGACACACAAAGTATCGGTTCAGGTATCAGCGGGAAGATTGATCGTGCTTTGTGCAGGGATCGTAATGGCAATAGCAGTGGTGGCTATGGCAGGTTATCAGTGGTATACGGGACGTTTGGTAGCTTCGGCCAGCCGTTTTTCTGTAGTATTCCGTGATTTCCTGATGGAAGTTTATGAAAAGCCGGTGGCGGAGATCTGTCCGGAAGATCTGGAGAACATTCGTTACTTGAAGATCGAGAAGGATAAAAAATATCGTTTTACCTACAGTTTCGAAGATTATTACGACGATAGGGATGCAAAAAGTTTTGCAAAAACGTTGCAAGTAATCGAGGTGGCAGGAAAGAAGGAGGATTTTTCACCAACAAATGTGCAGTATTTTACAGGACTTACTCGTTTGGAACTATACACAGAGGGATGGGAGAATTATATCTTGCCAGAGAACAATGTGTTGCGGGGAATTGTCTGTGTGGATGGGCTGTCGAAATATGGAAATCCTCAGTTTTTTACAGCAATAAATCCAGATACCTTAGAGGAGGTAGCGATTCTAGGGACAGGGGAACGAAAAGATTTTTCTTTTTTGGAATATTTGCAGGGGGTAAAGCGTCTGGTGCTGTCAGAGGTGAATCTGGAGGATGGCGAAATACTGGACGATTTTAAAGAATTGGAGGAATTATATTTGTACTATGTGGGGATGAAGGAAGAAGAGGCAACAGAGATTATTGAAGAATTTTTATCTTTGTCATCGCTAAAGCATTTTTATATAGAAGGAAAAACCGCATGGTATATCACAAAGGAGCAGTGGGCAAATTGGGAAGAGACGTATGGGAACCGAATTCTTCTAGAAAGAAAGTAGATGGGGAGGAGTATGTGATTCGGACTTCCAATCAAAATGAGAAAGCAGAGCTTTTAAAGCTGGAATGTGAAAATTGCGGAGCTTCTCTAGATTTGGTGGACAAGACACATGCCGTCTGCCCTTATTGTGGACAGCGATATCGGATTGATGAGGCGAAAGGAACGATAGTTCATGTTCAGGTAGATTATAGTGGCAGCGACGAGATGTATGAGGCAGTCAGCAATACCAGGAAGGTACTGATTGTATTTTTGATTGTGGCAGCAATGATTACGCTGATTGTATTGGGTTTTAATATTGCAGCGAAAAAGTCTGTGTTTTCCACTTCGGATTCGGATATGCCGGTGGACGCCAACGGACAATTATTGATAATTTTTTGTGAGGATATTTTTGAAAAAAAGTTTAAGGAAATTACTCCGGAAGAATTTGCTTCTGTTCGGTATCTACGGTGTACCTATGAGCGGGAGGGCAGCGAGACTTTTAATGTGATTTCTTACAGCTTTGAAGATTATGAGGATTTTGGCAGCGAGGAGGAGTTTCAAGATACGGTAAAAGAATGGAGCTATCGGACGAAACGGGTTAGTTGGCCTTCCGATTATACCATGTTTACCGGATTGACTCGGATTGATACGACGGATACGGTCTGGCTTTCTCTGCTAAAGTTTTCTCCAGATAGCAAAATCACCCGGGTTGACACGGATGATCGCCTGGACACCGTATTTGGCACATTGAATCCGGAATATATCAAAACATTGCATTTGGGAATCATGGGAAATAACCTGGAAGGAATTGGCCAGTTTAAGAATCTGGAAGAATTGGAGGTGGATACCAATTTGTCAGCTGCGGTGGCGGACGTCAGCGGAATTGAAGAGTGCAGACACTTAAAAAGATTGCGGCTGCGGTGTGGAGACTCGTATACGGGATTAGAAAGTCTGGCAGAGTTGTCGGAGCTCCAAAGCCTGTTTATCGATTCTGCAATATTAGAAGATTGTGGATTTTTGAAGGAATTGTCTCAGCTGGAAGAACTTTCGATTGATACTGGGGAGGAGGCAGATCTTTCTTTGCTGGCGGATCTTCCTCATCTAAAGCGAGTAAATTTTCTGGATCAGGAATATATTCAGCCAGAGGAGATTTTTCGACTTCAGGGGGTGGAGGAGTTGGCGATAGCGGTCAAAGAGCAGGAGTGTCTGGAGGAATTGGCGGCGATTGAGAGCTTGAAAAAGCTGGATTTGCATTTGGCAGTAAAAGAATATGGAGTGCCTGCAGATGTCTCGGCATTGGCAAGACTAAAAAAGTTGGAACGGCTGGAATTGGATAATTTTTGGGGAGGAGAGATGGTGGGGATAGAATCTTTGCTGATGCTGCCAGAATTGAAGGAATTTTGGCTGGGCAAAGAGACGGCAGGGGAGTTAGAACCGTTGTTAGATCCTGAGATTTTAACGGATAATACCGGGATTTTGGAACTGGCATTTTTAAATTGCCATCCGAAAAACGCGATTTCCAAAGAGCCAATGGACTTCCGTTTTGTGGCCCGATTTCCCAATATCAAAAGATTGTATCTGGATGGCTGTGATGTGACGGATATTTCTTTTGTGGCCGGGCTGGAAGACCTGCGGATATGCAGTCTGAAGGATAGTGAACTTTTAGATTTGTCACCGCTTTTGCAGTGCCAGAAGTTAGAGGCTGTGTCAGTGGATGAGAAATCGGCACCATCGGCGCAGTTCCCAGCAGATGTCGCAGTGAATATGGAGTTTTATGTAAGAATTTATGAATGAAAAGAGAGAAACTCTGCTGTTTTTGGAAGTTTTGAAGAATGGGTGGAAAACAGCAGAGATATTTTGGTTTCCAGTACTTGACATTACATAGTAGTTGGTGTAATATGGTATCAGGCAATAACAGAATGTTGCTGATGCAGAAAGGTGTGAAAAATCATGAATGCACAGTTTAAGAAAGGGGTTTTGGAACTAATTGTGCTGGAATCGGTTCGCCAGCGTGATATGTATGGCTACGAGCTGGTGGAAGAAGTGTCTAAGGTGGTGGATGTCAATGAAGGGACGATTTATCCATTGCTGAAACGTTTGACGAATGAGCATTATTTTGAGACCTATCTGCGGGAGTCTACAGAGGGACCGCCCAGAAAGTATTATCATTTGACAGCGGCGGGAATATTATATCGGGACAGTCTGGAGAAGGAATGGAATGAATTGGCGGAAAAAGTAGGAGGTTTTTTGGAGGAATGCCGAAATGGATAAGAAGACATTTATAAAAGAACTGGAGCAGGCATTGTCGGTGCTTCAAGAAGAGGAACTAAAAGATATCATCAGTGAGTATGAGCAGCATATTGATATGAAACGGGAACGTGGACTCACAGAAGAAGAAGCCATTGCAGATTTTGGAAGCTTAGATGAGCTGGCGACCGAGATTCTGGAAGCCTATCATGTACGTGCAGATTATGGGATGGAGAAAAAGTACAGGCAAGGAATTTTTCGAAAAGGGTTCGGAAAGATTTTCAGACAGGGCAAGGTGTGGGGACTTCGGTTATGGGCATTTATCTTTGCAGGGATGCAGAGGTTGGGGAATATTCTTCTGCGTATCGGTATGTTTTGGAAACAGTTAGGGAGCCAGTTTTGGAAAAAGCTTGTGGGATTTGCAGGTAACCGGCAAAATTATGATCTTTTACATAAGGAAGAATCAGCAATGGGAACAGAGAAAAAAATTATCAATAAAGAGACGTGGAAAGAGACACAAAATTTGGATGTTGCAGAAATAAAGAAAATATCTAAGATAGGGAGGTTTGGGGGAACGGTGTTTCATGGGACTGCCAATCTGGTGAAAGAGATGATATATTTGTGTTCTCGGATATTCAGATGGGGGATACGCATGATTTGGAATGCAGGATGTTTGGGTTTTTCTTTCTGTTGTGGTTTCTTTGGGTTGATTTGTCTATATGGATTTGGACTGTTGATGGTACTTTTGCTGCAAGGATATCCATTGGTAGGGCTAACGATGGGGTGTCTGGGATTGGTGATGTGTACATTTTCAGCAGCTTGCCTGGGACTGACAATGCTTTGGAGAGTGAGGAAAAATACAGAGGCTTCTCAAAGAGCATACCAGGAGCCGGAAGGAGATCAACATGCGTAAGATACAGAAAATTTTATCAGGAATATTTGTAGGCGGTGTGCTTTTAGGAGGCATTGGAACCGGAGTCGCTCTGGTTGAGTATTCATCTTTGGCTTATGCAGGAGAAAGAAGGCTGGGAGAAGAGAACCTGATTACTCAGAATATGGATTATGTTTTTATTCCGGAGGAAGAAGAGGTTTTGATCATTGACAGCTATTGGGGAGAGGAAGATTGTAGGATAGAAAGCGATGAAGAGGTGCCGGAAGGGATCATTCGTTATGAGATTACCTATAATGAGAAAGCAGTAAAGCCACGTCTGAATTTCTGGGAGGCGGAAGAAGCCGAGGAGGAATCCGATCAAATAATTATGGAAGAACAGCAGAAACGCAGGAAAACATTTTTGCAGTTGCACGTTCGATATATCAACAGTGATTTTGCAACTCTGATGACTTGTAAAGATGAAATTCTGAGAGAATTGAAAAATAAACGGATCTATACTTATGATATGGCATATGTAACAAAGCTGCGGATTAAAGTGAACCCAGAGACGATGCCGTTTGTTCATAAAGAATGATACCTCTGTTCATGGCATTTAGATAAGGAAACGAGAAATACAGCCAAGGAAAAGGGGGAGAGAAGCAAGGATGAGAAATGGTCTGCTCCTTTTTCCAGTTTCGAGATTAAGAATTCCTAAAACCCCTGACTTTTGCTAAAAACGAAACGAAAATATACAAACTCACTCCGTTCAGACAGTGTATATTTTCGTTTCAACGCTAAAATCAGGGATTTAAGGACTTCTAAATCTCTGCAAAGTCAAAATCCACAGACCATTTCTCATCCTTACTTCTCTCCCCCTTTTCCTTGGCATACCTTTTGACTCCAGCAGTATGACATTGCTGTTTATGGAGGATAGGAAACTTGTTAATATTTCAAGCGAATCATAAAATCCCGACAGACCCCTATGGGCGGTAGCTGCCGGGATTTTTTAAAAGAAAAGATGCTCGATAAGAATTTTTGTACCCATGAGGAGAAGAATACACCCGCCTGTCAATTCAGCCCGGGATTTGTAGCGGCAGCCAAAGACAGATCCTGCTTTGACGCCAATTACAGAGAGTATAAACGTGGTTGAACCAATCAGAGAGATGGCTGGCAGAATTTGTACCTGTAAAAAAGCGAAAGTAACTCCTACAGCCAGCGCGTCGATACTGGTGGCAATGGCCAATAAAAGCATACTCCCCATGGCAAGAGAAGCATCACAAGATTCTTCTTCCTTATTTAAAGCCTCACGGATCATATTAATTCCGATAATACCTAATAGAATAAATGCGATCCAGTGGTCATAGGCAGTGATGGCGTCTTGAAAACAAGTGCCGAGAAAATAGCCAAGAGCAGGCATGAATGCCTGAAACCCGCCGAAATAAAGGCCGACGATGAACGCATATCGCAAGTGTATTTTTTGAACAGATAGTCCTTTACAGATAGATACCGCAAAGGCATCCATGGACAGTCCGACAGCAATTATCAATAATTCCCAAACAGACATAAGAAAATCCCCCTATAGTCTTGTAGTATATATGCTAGAAAAACTTTTTTTATTCTAACGAAAAGAGAAAGGGATGTCAAGAAAAAGGATGCAAGATACTTGATGAACCGTAGTGATTGAGGAAAGAGTTTCTTGAAAATATGAAAACAGGTATGGACTTTACAAATTTACTGTGTTAAACTATCAGGAGCAGCCAATTCGATTGTCTGGATGTTGTGGGAAATTTTTCAGAAGAAGTTTTGACATCGGGATTTTGTGGTTTGTTTTGAGTAAAGAGGGGAGTTTGCTATGAATAAGAAAATCAAAACAGAAGCGGTGGATCATCTGTTTCAGGCGATATTAACGCTACAGACACCGGAAGAATGTTATGCATTTTTTGAAGATGTATGTACTGTGAATGAGCTTTTGTCCTTGTCTCAGCGTTATGAAGTGGCAAAAATGTTGCGGGAAAAAAGGACTTATCTCGATATAGCGGAGAAGACCGGCGCTTCAACGGCAACGATCAGTCGTGTAAATCGCTCTTTGAATTATGGCAGTGATGGATATGATATGGTGTTTGCCCGTCTTCCTCAATAAAGGCAACAGGGAGTAAAGCATTTGAAATGATTCAGAATAGTCAAACTCCTGAGACGATTCGGAAGGCTTTCGATGCGTCTCAGGAGATTTGCTGTCTGTTTATCGTTTTTTCTTGTTTTCGTTGGCAGAAGAATCTTCTTCGCGGAGCTGATCTAAGATATCTTCGATCATCTGTTTTTTCAAATAGACGTCAAAGGCCAGTTCGCTGATAAAGGCAAACAGTTGAAGATAAGACTGTTCCTCCTCCTCGACATCAGGAAAGGTGGTCTTGGCAGCTTCAAATTTTGCGAGGATGTCTTCTTTCAGCCGTTCCATCTGGTCGTGCTCTAAGGAAAAGACCTCCAGGTAAATATCGCTCAAAGATAAACTGGCAGAAGCATTGAAATGGTGCTCGGTGATAGGACGGAATAACTGTTCGATATCATGGAAGGACAGCAGGCTTTTATAGTAATAGATGAAAAGCAAAAGCAAAATATGCTCCCGAGAATATTTCTTCTTGACAGGAGGCGGAAGAAGACGGTTCTTGGCATAATTGTTGATCATGGTCTTGGTCAATACCTTATCTTCTGGATTTCTCTTCGTTTTTTGTAATTGATCTTCCATAAAAGAAGTAACCTGATCCATGTACAGGTCAATCTCGGGAATTTTGTCCAGTTTGATATAAGACAGATTATCCAGCCGGGCAAGAAAATCAGTGATTCTTTCGTCGTTATTTTTCATGTTGTCACCTCTGACCTTATTATATAGTTTTTAATACTAGATGGCAAGAGGAAAATCATATTTTCTGTCGGAATCAATGATTGAAAGAATAAATATTGATTTTCCGACATATACTTCTACTAATGGGATAACCTGCCAACTATTATAAAATCGGAGGGATGAAAGTCATGGCAAGAAGGGCAAGAAAAACGCCATTGGAAAAATATCAGGAGGAATTGAACGAGGTACAGGAAAGCATTCAACAGTATGAGAATTGCCTGGAAACTTTACAGGAACGGGAAAAAGAACTTCAGGAGCAAATCATGATGGAGAAATTTAAGGAAGTGAATGAATTGTTGGAAATGCAAAATATGTCTCTGGATGATTTGAAAGGAATGCTGATAGCAGAAGGCGGGAGTGCAGAAATCGCATAAAAGGATTTTTGCTGTTGCGTTTAGAAGTCTTGCAGTGAAGAGATGAGAAAATATTTTTAGATATATGTTTTCATCTTTTTGCTGCTACTTTTTTGTGATAAAAGAAAAAATAAGGGAGGGTTTTTGGGAAGTAGCAGATGACTGGAAGATTGGAAGTGATAGAAGCAGACAGTGGAAGATTTACAGGAATTATGATATAATTCTGGAATACACCACAGACAAGAAAGGATTACGAATACATATGGCAATTTATGATGCTTTAAATCCCAGGCAGCAGGAGGCGGTTCTTCATACGGAAGGACCGTTGTTGATTCTGGCGGGGGCAGGATCGGGAAAAACCCGGGTACTGACTCACAGAATTGCTTATTTAATAGAGGAAAAGGGAATAAATCCCTGGAATATTTTGGCAATTACTTTTACCAATAAGGCGGCAGGAGAGATGCGGGAACGAGTGGATCGTTTAGTAGAAGCCGGTGCCGGAAGCGTGTGGGTCAGTACTTTTCATTCTCTTTGCGTCCGGATTCTGCATCGTTTTATTGAGTATCTAGGATATGAAAATAACTTTACGATCTATGATGTGGACGATCAGAAGACACTGATGAAACAGGTGCTCAAGAAGTTGAATCTGGATCCTAAGCAATATCGGGAACGAGAGATGATAAATATTATATCCAGCGCAAAAAATGAATTAATTGGGCCGGATGAATTCTGGAAAAGTGCGCAAGGCGACTGGCGGCTGAAAAAAGTGGCCGAGATTTATGAAGAATATCAGACAGAGCTGAAAAAGAATAATGCCCTGGATTTTGATGACTTGATTTTTAAGACAGTGGATTTGTTCCGGGTCAATGATCAAATACTGGATTATTATCAGGAAAGGTTCCGCTATATCATGGTGGATGAGTATCAGGACACAAATGCTGCTCAGTTTGAGTTGATTTCTCTGTTGGCAAGGAAATACCAGAATCTTTGCGTGGTGGGGGATGATGATCAGTCAATCTATAAGTTTCGGGGAGCAGACATTGGAAATATTCTGAATTTTGAGGATACTTTTCCAGGGGCAATGGTAGTTAAGCTGGAACAAAATTATCGTTCTACAAAGAATATTCTGGAGACAGCCAATGGGGTGATTCGCAATAATAGAGGACGGAAAGATAAGACATTGTGGACAGCTAACGATACGGGGGAACTAGTGAAATTTCGCCAATTTGAGCAGTCCTTTGAGGAGGCAGAAGGAATTATTCAGGATATTCTGACTCAAGGGCGCCCTTATCGGGACAGCGCGGTGCTTTACCGGACGAATGCGCAGTCCCGCTTGTTGGAAGAGAAATGTCTAACTTATAATGTACCTTATCGCCTGGTAGGAGGGGTGAATTTTTATCAACGCCGGGAAATCAAAGATATTTTGAGTTACTTAAAAACGATTGCCAATGGACGGGATGATCTGGCAGTTCAGCGAATTATCAATGTGCCCAAACGAGGTATCGGAGCTGCTTCCATTGGAAAGATCATGACATGGGCGGCACAACAGGAGATCAGCTTTTATAATGGTTGTACCCAGGCAGCTTCAGTGCCGGGGATGGGAAAAGCAGCAGGAAAAGTACAGGGGTTTGTCAACCAGATAGAAGAGTTTCGGAGCCGGATTCAGAGCTGGGAGCTGAGACATGAGCATAAGCCGGCCGCGGGAGAGTCTGAGGAGGAAAGATATGGTCTGAAAGAGCTGATTGAGGATATTTTAGAAAAGACCGGCTATTGTGAAGAACTGAAAGAGGAGGGCGAAGCAGAAGCAAAGGAACGTTTAGAAAACATTAATGAATTAATATCGAAAGCGGTAAGCTTTTGTGAGGAGCAAGAGACTCCAAGTCTCCATGGATTTTTGGAAGAGGTGGCTCTGGTGGCAGATATCGATCGGATGGATAGCGCCGAAGATCGGGTGACTTTGATGACGTTACATAGTGCCAAAGGGCTGGAGTTTCCCATAGTATATCTAAGTGGAATGGAAGAGGGATTATTTCCGGGTTCCCGCTGTGTGATGTCAGAAGATCCGGAAGATTTGGAAGAAGAACGACGGCTCTGCTATGTAGGGATTACCAGGGCCAGGGAACGGCTGATGCTGACAGCGGCAAGGATGCGGATGAGCAGAGGCGAAACACATTATTCCAGAGTCAGCCGTTTTGTGGAAGAGATTCCGGAAGAACTGTTAGAAACAGTAAAACCGGAGCGCCGAATGGAGCAGAAGAGCAGAATGAATGCCTCAGAGAATCCCAGTATTTCCTGGAACAAAAATCAGCGAAAGCTGGGGGTGAGTATGTTTGGAATGAAGTCCAATTCTTATGCTTCCCCTACTGCTGGATATATGGAATATCGTTTGGAAGGAAATAAGATGTCTGATGACAATTCAGGAACGTCGCAAACCTCTGCCACTCGTAAATTAGATAACATAGCCAGAGAAGGTAAGACAGTGAAAACATCCGGCGCTATGGGAAAGCATCCAGGATTTGGCAAGGAATTTACCGTGCAGAAATCATCAACTTTGGACTATGGTGTCGGAGACCGAGTACAGCATATAAAATTCGGGGAGGGAACGGTACAGTCGGTGATAAATGGCGCTCGTGATTTTGAAGTGACAGTGGAGTTTGACCGGTTTGGGGTAAAAAAAATGTTTGCCTCATTTGCAAAATTACAGAAAATATAATATTTTTTCGATTTTTGAATAAAATAGGATAGTAAAAAAGAAAAAGAAATGGTATAATCTAAATAATGCACATGACATGTGCCAGGATGATAGAAAGGACGTGGATGAGATGGGAAAGTTTGATACAATGAGCAAGGATGCGCTGACCCGTGTGGAAGAGATTATCAATTCTACCAAGCTGAATGATTTCCTGCACAGGAAAGAAGAGGAGGAAAAGAAGAAAACCTGTATTCTCTGGGTATTGGCGATTATCGGCGCTGTGGCAGCGATTGCGGCGATTGCCTATGGTGTATATCGCTTCTTTACTCCGGATTATCTGGAAGATTTCGAAGATGATTTTGATGATGATTTCGATGATGACTTTTTTGAGGACGACGATGACACCACCGCCGCTGAGGATGAAGAAGAGAAATAATTAAGAGCAAAGCGTGCCTCCTGTGAATGGAGCGCGCTTTTTCTTTTTTTAGGAAAGAAAAAGATAGAAAAAATAAGGAGGAGAATATGAAAAAAGGAGAGATTGTAGAAGGAATTGTGGAAGATATCGATTTTCCCAATAAAGGAATTCTTCAGATAGAAGGGGAGAAGGTGATTGTCAAAAATGCGCTTCCCGGTCAGAAGATACGTTTCATCATCCATAAGAAGCGAGGGGGAAAAATTGAGGGTAGGATATTAGAGGTTCTGGAACCGTCAATATGGGAGAAGAAGGAAAATGTCTGTCCACATTTCGGGAACTGCGGCGGCTGTCTGTATCAGAGCTTCCCTTATGAAGAACAACTGAAATTGAAAGAAAAACAAGTGGATCAGTTGATCCGCCAGGTTTGTGGGGATTGGGGATTTGAAGGGATAAAAGGAAGTCCAATTGCAGAGGCTTATCGAAATAAGATGGAATTCTCCTTTGGAGATGAATATAAAGACGGTCCATTGGCGCTGGGAATGCATCGGAGGGGAAGCTTTTACGATATTGTCACTACCCGAAATTGCCGGATTGTGCATTCCGACTTCTGCCAAATTCTGAGTGCCACTTTGGATTATTTTACAGCGAATGGAGTATCGTATTACAAAAAATTGCAGCATGTGGGCTATCTGCGTCATTTGCTGGTGCGCCGGGCTGCGAAAACAGGAGAGATTCTGGTGGCACTGGTAACGACCACACAGGTGGAGACTTTGAAGCAAGAGACGATGGGGATCCATAAGGAAGAAGCAGTAGAAGGCATGGGAGAAAATGTGTCGTCGATTTTACCCAAAATAGTGGCAGAAAAGGAACTTTTGGATGGGTGGAGACAAGCGCTTGAGAATTTGCATTTAGTCGGAAGCCTGGCCGGGATTCTTCATATTAAGAATGACAGTCTGGCAGATGTGGTGCAATGCGATCAGATGGAAATTTTACTGGGAAGAGATTATTTCTATGAAGAGCTTTTGGGAATGAAGTTTTGTATCACTCCTTTTTCTTTTTTTCAGACGAACTCTTTTGGAGCTGAGGTACTGTATGAAACCGTGCGGGAATATGTGGGAGATACGAAGGATAAGGTGGTTTTTGATTTGTACAGTGGGACCGGGACGATCGCCCAGATCACTTCCGCAGTAGCCGCCCGGGTTGTGGGAGTGGAGATTGTGGAGGAGGCCGTGGAGGCCGCCCGGGAGAATGCCCGGCGCAATGGATTGGATAACTGTGTATTTGTCGCCGGAGATGTGCTGAAAGTGGTAGAGGAGATTGAAGAAAAACCCGATCTGATCATTTTGGATCCTCCCCGGGATGGAATTCATCCGAAGGCGCTGAAGAAGATTATTGATTTTGGCGTAGAACGGATGGTGTATGTGTCGTGTAAACCAACGAGCCTGGCGCGGGATCTGGCAGTGTTTTTGGAGAATGGGTACCGGGTGGAGCGGGGGTGTTGTGTGGATATGTTTCCTTTTACTGGGAATGTGGAAAGTATCGTGTTGCTTTCAAAACTCCATACAAAACAGAATATAGAAGTGGAATTGGAAATGAGCGAGCTTGATTTGACGGCTGCGGAGAGTAAGGCAACTTATGAGGAAATCAAGGATTATGTACTGGAACATATGGGATTAAAGGTCAGCAGTTTATATATTGCACAGGTGAAGCAGAAGTATGGTATTATTGAGAGAGAAAATTATAACATGTCAAAATCGGATAAACCCAGACAGCCGAAATGTCCGCCAGAGAAAGAAAAGGCTATAAGAGAAGCATTGAAGCATTTTCGTATGATTTGGTGAAAAATAAGTCACATAGTAAATGAATAGCAAAAGTGCAACGGACGTTGCACTTTTTAGTAGAATTGAGGTGCACGAGTGAAGAATCGGGAAAATGTGAATCAGAAATCAAATATTATTATTTATACGACAGAAGATGGTCTGACAAAAATTGAAACGACTTTTGATGAAGATACTGTATGGTTATCCATTGACCAGATGGCTGAATTATTCCAAAGAGATAAATCGACGATTTCAAGGCATATAAAAAATATTTTCTCTGAGGGAGAGCTGGTGAGAGAGTCAGTTGTTGCAAATTTTGCAACAACTGCGGCAGATGGGAAAACCTATCAGGTTGACTATTATAATCTGGATGTTATTATTTCTGTAGGTTATCGTGTGAAATCCAAACGCGGCACGCAGTTCAGGATTTGGGCGACTAATATACTGAAAGAATATATGCGAAAAGGTTTTGCATTGGACGATGAACGATTGAAAAATCTAGGTGGCGGCGGTTACTTTAAAGAATTACTTGAAAGAATCCGAGACATCCTTGCTTCTGAAAAGGTATTTTACAGGCAAGTTCTGGAGATTTACGCTACTAGCATTGATTACGATCCTAAAGCGGAAATATCCATTCTCTTTTTCAAAAAAGTGCAGAATAAAATTCATTATGCGATTCATGGTCAAACGGCGGCAGAGGTTATTTATGCAAGGGCAGATGCTGAAAAAGAGTTTATGGGACTTACAACATTTGCTGGAAATCAGCCAACATTGAAAGAGTCTGTTGTTGCAAAAAATTACTTGGATGAAAAAGAACTTCGAGCAATGGGGCAACT
>ERZ808024.535-NODE-535-length-15548-cov-3.698597_pt1 | contig 15548 bp, 11 predicted proteins | sample MGYA00380181_ERZ808024 | MGnify/ENA primary metagenome ERZ808024 (study PRJEB31490, sample SAMN06133413) | mouse gut metagenome | isolation source: Z2_1 | host: mice | place: China: Chengdu | collected 2015-05 ...
CTTCCCCCCCATAACTCCGTGAGCCATACCATACAATCTCTACATCTTCACGCTGCAACAAAAGACGTACTAGCTCCGCCCCTGCATAACCTGTTGCTCCGATAATGCCTACTTTAATCATTTTTTCTTCCTCTCCCGAATTTTTTCTGCTCTATTTCCTCAAAATAGCTATCGCTATCCATTATAGTGATTTTCCTTCCATAAGGAAAGACCTTATTTCAAGAAAATACTCCTTCTCCCCTCTTCCTTGGCGTACCTTTGATCACTGCTTATCTAAATGACAGTTCTTCTTCCCTTAGCGTTTCATAATTATACATTATATACGAATATTATGCAATCCCCGTTTTTCATTTTTATACTTATAATTTCTTTTTCCCTCTTGCATTTCTTCTCAAAATATTGTATATTTATGAACGTTATCTGATACAAGAGACATTTTAAAAAATAAGAAAAAGACAATACTCTCAGGAGGATATCAAAATGAAAGAAAAAGTAATCTTAGCTTACTCCGGTGGTCTTGACACTACCGCCATTATTCCGTGGCTTAAAGAGCATTTCGATTATGAGGTTATCTGTTGCTGCATCGATTGTGGTCAGGGCAACGAACTGGACGGCTTAGAAGAGCGTGCCAAATTATCCGGTGCCTCCAAACTGTATATCGAAGATCTGGTCGATGATTTCTGTGACAACTATATTGTTCCCTGTGTACAGGCTGGCGCCGTATACGAAAACAAATATCTCCTGGGCACCTCTATGGCCCGCCCCGCCATTGCCAAACGTCTTGTAGAGATTGCCCGCAAAGAAGGTGCCACCGCCATCTGTCACGGCGCCACCGGTAAAGGTAATGATCAAATCCGCTTTGAACTGGGGATCAAAGCTTTGGCTCCGGATTTAACAATCATCGCTCCCTGGCGTATGACAGATGTATGGACCATGCAGTCTCGCGAAGACGAAATCGAATACTGCCGTCAACATGGCATTAACCTGCCATTCTCTGCCGATAACAGCTACAGCCGTGACCGCAATCTCTGGCATATCAGCCATGAAGGTCTCGAACTGGAAGATCCGGCCAATGAGCCCAATTACGATCATCTGCTAGTTCTTGGCGTAACCCCCGAAAAGGCGCCGGAAGAAGGAGAATACGTAACTATGTCATTCGAAAAAGGAATTCCCGTCCGCGTCAACGGGGAATCAATGAAGGTATCCGATATCATCCGCAAGCTCAATGAGCTCGGAGGTAAGCATGGTATCGGTATCGTTGATATTGTAGAAAACCGCGTCGTCGGCATGAAATCCCGTGGTGTCTATGAGACTCCCGGCGGTACTATACTTATGGAAGCACATCAGCAATTAGAAGAGCTAGTCTTGGATCGTGCCACCATGGAAGTAAAAAAAGATATGGGTAATAAGATGGCTCAAATTGTCTATGAAGGGAAATGGTTCACCCCCTTACGTGAAGCGGTACAGGCTTTCGTAGAATCCACACAGCAGTACGTAACCGGAGATGTCAAGTTCAAACTGTATAAGGGCAATATTATCAAGGCCGGCACCTCCTCTCCCTACTCTCTCTACAGCGAGTCTTTGGCCTCTTTCACTACTGGCGATCTTTATGATCACCATGACGCCGATGGTTTTATCACTCTGTTTGGTCTTCCCTTAAAGGTTCGCGCCATGAAGATGGCCGAGCTCGCAAAGAACTAATCATAATACCAACGTCATTTAGATAAGGAAACGAGCGTTGCTGTTCTCCCCTCTTCTTTCATGTACCTTTTGTCACTACTAAAAAACTAGAAGTGTCACAAAATAAGCCACCAGCGATTTCCGTATCCTGTGTTCGGATGGTTCCCATACACAGAATGTTGGAAATGGCTGGTGGCTCGTTTCGTGGCACTTTCGTTTTTTACGAAGTCCTTTCCCTTGGCATCTGTGCCAGTAAAATCCCAGCAAATACCAATCCACAGCCTAACATTTCTTTCGTTGACAATTTCTGTTCTAGCAGCACCCATCCTGCCAATACAGAAAACACAGATTCCAGACTCATCAGCAGAGAAGCTACCGTAGGCGACACCTCTTTCTGTGCCACCACCTGCAAGGTATAGGCCACGCCACAAGACAGGATCCCTGCATAGAGAATTGGCAACCATGCTGCTGTCACTGCTCCCCAGGATGGCTTTTCAAACAAAAGCATTAATATTGCCGATAGCAGCCCCGCCGTAAAAAATTGTACGCAGGAAATCACTACCCCATCCCCTCTCGGAGAAAAATAATCAATCACTATAATATGCAAGGAAAAACCAATGGAACATAAAAACACCAGAAAATCTCCTCTCCCCACAGAGAAATCTTCCGTAATACAAAGCAAATACATTCCCACTGCCGCAATTGCTACACTGATCCATATGTTCAATCCCACCCGCTTTTTCATAAACAAACCCAAAATGGGAACTAAAATAATATAAAGCGCGGTGATAAACCCAGCCTTCCCCACACTGGTATGTGCAATTCCAAACTGCTGCAACGAACTAGACAAGCATAAAATCATCCCGCAACAAATCCCTCCCACAATGCTCGCCTTTGTCCGATTCGCTTTCTCTAATGCCGATAACTCTTGATATGGCTCATTACTCAGCTTCCGCAACAGAAAAACACACGGGATCAACATCGTGCCGCCGATCAGAAAACGGCTGGCATTAAAAGTAAAACCGCCCACATAGTTCATCCCTTCGCTCTGAGCTACAAACGCAATTCCCCAGATCAAAGCGGTCATTACCAGCATTCCACTACTCAACAGTTTTTTATTTCTCTGCTGTTCCATCTTTCCTTTATCCTCCTGTTACTTTTCCACGTAATTCTCGAATCCTGAGCTAAATACCTCCCGTCCATCCTCATATACCCAGAATGCCTCTGTATCTTCCAAAGACTCAACAAATGCCATCCCCTCCTCTAATGGCATGTTGAATACTGCTGTTGATAATGCATCTGCTCTTGCTCCATTCGGACTCAAAATGGTCACTGATGCAAATTCCTGTCCTGGCATCAAAGTCTCCGGATCAATAATGTGGTGATAGCGAACTTCATCCACCTCATAATACCGCTGATAAGTCCCACTAGTCACTAATGCCAAATCCTGAAGTTTCAGCGCATAGAGATAAGACTGACCACTGGAAGTATCTGGATTCTGCACTCCCACCCGCCAAGGACTGCCATTTCCTTTCGTTCCAATCGTCTGCACATTGCCACCAATACTAATCAACGCAGAACTCACGCCTGCCTCTCGCAATTTTTCGCAGATTCTCTGAGCCGCATACCCTTTGGCCACAGCTCCCACATCCAGGCTCATCGCCGAATCCTCCAGATATACCAAAGACCTTGTCTCATCGATCCGAACGGCTTCTATGTCCATATGTTCTGCTGCCTTTCTCAGCTCCTGCATAGGAGGAATCTCTGCCTGTTCTGGATGCGCAATACCATCTGTTCGGTACTTATGCCACAGAGAAAGCACACTTCCCATCGCCACATTTACCCGACCATTTGTAGTTTCATACTCATCCCTAGCAAATTTTATCAGTCTCACAATCTCCTCGTCCGTCTGCACCGGCGTGATTCCTCTATTATCATTAATCGTCTTAATATTATTAAGCCCCTGATAACTCTCATAAATATCAAACAACTGATGATAATTTTTCAATTCAGACTCAAACAACTCCTTATACTCCTGAAACTGCTCCTCATCCTCCGCATATACTGTAAACGTCGTAAACGTATCAAAATAATCAAAATACTGCGCATCAAACTCCCGATTTTTCGTCTCTTGCATACAGCCCGTCAAAAACAAAGCAGTGATTACCACTGCAATCCATTCTCTCATATTCCCTGCCTTCCTAATTACCAACCGAAAAAACACCTTCCTATCATATCATAAAAAGACATCTGTGCAAACCCCCATCTCAAATAGATATAGAACCGAAAAAAGCAGCCAAGGAAGAGGGGAGAACAGCAACGGGAAATCCTCTGTGATGGTTTGATTGTGCAGAGATTTAGAAGTCCTTAAGCCCCTGAATTCGGCGTTGAAACGAAAATATACATTGTCTGAACGAAGTGAGTTTGTATATTTTCGTTTCGCTTTTAGCAAAAGTCAGGGGTTTTAGGAATTCTTAATCTCGAAACCCGAAAAAGGAACAGAGGATCTCCCGTTGTTGTTCTCCCCTCTTCCTTCGCGTACCTTTTATCACCACTCATCCAAATGACACAGTACACCCCCTGCATTTCCCATGTAAAAAAGGAACGACTGCCTCGCCCTATACGATGCTATCGTTCCTTTTTTTATTTATCTTTTATGTCTGTTATCCGATTCCAAATATTCTTATCTATCGGTCTGTACAAAACCGACACTCTCCAAAAATCTTCCGAATGCTTTTCTTCCTTCTGGCGTACATTTGTACACGCCTGCATCTTCCAGCACTCGGGCAAATACCTTTCCTACTTCATCTTGTAGAATCTTTTCCACATTTTCTCTGGTAATCTCTCCATAAGAAGGCCGGAATTCCTCTACCCAGTCAGCATGTTTCTCCAACATCTCATTGCTACGGATATCCTTCCCCTCCATCAGGTACTCTCCCAGAAGAGCCAGCTCATCTTTCAACCGGGAGGGCAACACTGCCAACCCCATGACCTCAATCAATCCAATATTTTCTTTCTTAATATGGTGCAGATCCTGGTGGGGATGGTACACGCCTAGCGGGAATTCTTCTGTCGTGATATTGTTTCTCAATACCAAATCCAGCTCATACCACTCTCCGTTTTTCCGTGCAATCGGAGTTATGGTATTGTGAGGTTCACTGTCTGTCTCAGCATAGACAAATGCTGCTTCATCTGTATAACCTCTCCATGCCCCCAGTACCTTATCTCCCAAATCAATCAATTTTTCCGGATCCTTGCCTCGTAAACGCAATACGGACATTGGCCAGTACACAATACCTGCCTCGACATCCTCGAAACCTGGCATCACAAAATGCTGTTCCATCCCCGCCTTCGCCATGGCAAAGGTATAATGTCCCCCCTGAAAATGATCATGGCTCAAAATCGAACCGCCGACAATCGGCAAATCCGCATTGGAACCCAGAAAATAATGAGGAAACTGCTTTACAAAATCAAACAGTTTGATAAACGCCGCCCGCTCAATCTTCATTGGCGTATGCTGTCCGTTAAACACAATACAATGTTCATTATAGTAGACATATGGTGAATACTGAAATCCCCATTGACTATCATTAACCGTAATGCGGATTATCCGGTGATTATTTCTGGCCGGATGGTTCAGGCGCCCGGCATAACCTTCGTTTTCCATACACAACAAGCATTTCGGATAGCCGCTCTGTTTTGCCAGCTTCGCTGCTGCGATTGCTTTGGGGTCCTTCTCTGGCTTTGAAAGATTGATCGTAATATCCAGATTTCCATAAGGGGTTTCTGCCACCCACTTCCGGTCCTTGCATACCCGGTATCTACGGATATAATCCGAATCTTGACTCAGCTTGTAGAAATAATCCGTAGCAGCCCTGGCTCCCTGTTCTTCATAGATCTTCCAGAATTTCGCCGTCACCTCCGTGGGCCGTGGCATCAGACAATCCATCAGTTTGGTATCAAACAAATCACGATAACCCACACTGTTCTCTGTAATCCCCTGTTCACAGGCATAATCCAGCAACTCCTTTAATGTTTCTTCCAGATCTACATCGTGATATTGCTGCTCTGGCTCCTCATACTCATCCAGTCTCAGTGTCTCCAGAATCCGGTTTGTCGCATAGATTCGGTCTCCCTCCTCAATCAGCCCCGTCTCCAGCCCATACTGCACCAGCTTCTTAATCCCATCGTATACCATCTGCCTCTGACCTCCCACTTTGTTGTGTTATTGCAGCTACTTCATAGCCCTGCAACGATTTCGCTTTTTCCTGTCTAGTATAATCCTTTTGCTGTCAAATTGCTATGGTATAATGGAGTTATTTTCAGTTTTTATTGTATGTTTTGTCTTACGAATGGCTCAATCCGCTCTATAATCCAGCCTCCCAACATCCCTATCACCGCTCCAGTGACCACCCCTGCTGCCAGCAACATCGGGAAATAAGCAAATACACCAGCTGTCCGGGTCACATAAGCCGCCACTGTCAATTGTCCTGCATTATGAAAAATCCCTCCCAGAATGCTGACTCCCACGGAACTGAACCAACCCGTTTTTTTTGCACTGATCATAACCGCCATACTCACGATGCCGCCAGCCAGTCCATAAATCATACTAAAGGCATTACCAAAAGTGAAACCAACCAGCACAATCCTCACCAAAGCTGTCAGTATTGTCCCTACTATCCCTATGGTATACAATCCCACCACACTGACCAGGTTTGCCAACCCCAGCTTGATCCCGGGCACTGGTATTGGCACCGGAATCATCGCCTCCACATAACTGAACACAAACGCCAGAGCAATCAGCATTCCATACCATGCTGTCTTTCTACCGGATCTTCGTCCTTTGTCACCCATAATTCTCCGTCCGTTTCCACACGATCCTTCTCTCGTTTTATTGTTCCTGGGATCGCCACTTAAAGTTAGGAATCACATCACTCCATCTTTCAATTCCGATAATCGATTTTGCAAACTCTGTCGTCTCCAGTGTCGTCTTACGATTATCGATGTTTTTATATACGGACCAGGACTTTTTCCGCATCGTCGGCACAATATCATTTGTCTTGCTCATGTCGCATTTCCACAGACCAAAAGTCTGGGACGCCGCGGCCTCCGATGGGGCATCCACCTGCCGACTCATAATAAAAGCGTCAATATAGGGATTGCTGTCTGCCAAATAATAGGCATAGGCAATTGCTGCCGCTTGCAAATCATTATTCTCCCCCCGGGTTGCACTAGTAGATGTAAATCCCTGCTCGGATAGAATAATATGCCGCACATTGCCGTCTCTGCCCCGCAAAGCGTTATTTTGCATATAATCCGTCAGTACATTCAGGTTTTTCAGATTCACCACCGGCGAACTAGCATCATTTTTAATTAAACCGGTCTGATCATCATCCCAAAATTCTGGTTCTGTCAGAGGAATCGAATACGGATGATATGCCAGTCCCCAGTCCATCGCTCCTCCAGCTCCTGTCTTATCGGCAAACCGGTCCACAATATCCTTTGCATTATATTTTGTTGTGCCATTTGCCTCATGATTCCAGTTATAATCGGTGGAAAAGAACAGCCGATCATTCTGATTTGTGCTGCGTATCGCTGTATAGAACACACGAAATGCCCGTTCATATTCCTGAATGTATTGGTCAATTCCCATAGGACCTATATAATTCCACTGTTGATTGTTAATCTCATTTCCGATAATCCAGTTTGACACTTTCCCATAAGGAGAGTCCAGACTGCTGTAGCGCTCTGCCAGGAAAGACGCAATTGCCTTAATGGTCTCATACCCTTCTTTGGTAGAAGCGTTAAAAGCATAATAAAACACCTGGTTCTCTGGCTGCTTTTTCACACCCGGGTAGACCAGTTGTGGTGTACTATCGTTCCATGCATTTAAAAGCACGGCTGTCACAGTCATACTTTTCTCCGACATCCTCCGGATAGTATAATCCAGAGTCTCCAACACCTCCCGGTTAAAGCTATAATTCCTGCCATCATACGTATAATCAATTCCTTGTCCAAGAAGGTGATGAAACGGAATATTGACAATTACATGGTTTACCCCCAGCTCAAAAGCATCTGCCACCATACTATCCGTATTTTGAATCAATAATCCTTTTTTATTTTGTGCAGTACGGTATGGATCGGTATGCTTAGCCAGTACCTCTGGGTTTGTCACATAAGCAGTATTGCTAACTTGCGTATAGCTTTCTCCATCATACACTGCCACCACAAATCGGGAATATAGCCGGTTCTGCTCCGTCCCCAAATTTAATGCGATATCAAAAGAAAGCGGATCTCCCTTTGTGATCCATCCACAATAATCCGACCTACCCTCCAGCGTATCTTGATAAGGCTGCAACTCAAACAAGTATAGATAATTATCGTAAAATGCTGGATCCGACCAAGTTCCTTCCATCTGCCCTTGGATGGCAATCTGATTGCCCCCTTCAATAGCGCAACTCATAATATGTGCAAATTCTGTTGGTGCTGGTTTAACTGGCTGTGTCTCCTCTGCCGTGGCTTCCTCCGGATTCGCCATCACACACATCCCGTTCATCCCTGTCAAAAATGCTGTCAGCGCCAGAACCGTAATCATTCGTCCAATTGGATATTTTCTCATGAATCTTTTCTGCCTCCTTTTCCGTCTTTCATTCCTAATTATATCCAATTATCGGTCAAATACAAGTTCCTGGGCTCTTACGTTCTCTTACATTTTCCTTAATTGCCAGAAATCTGCATTCGGTTGTTAAAAAAATGATGACAGACCCGAGCTCCTCAGCCAAAGTCTGTCACCATCTGCTTTCATTTTTCCCGATATTACATCCCCAATGGCATTTAGATAAACAGTGAAAAAAGGTACGCCAAGGAAGAAAGGAGAACAGCAACGGGAAAGAATTACAAATATTTTTTCAACACTTCTACTTTATCCAACCGCTCCCAGGGCAGATCCAGATCGGTCCTTCCAAAATGACCATACGCAGCCGTCTGTTTATAAATCGGCCTTCTCAGATCCAACATTTTGATAATCCCTGCCGGACGCAGATCAAAGTTCTCCCGGATAATCTCCACTAACTTCTCATTGCTCAACTTTCCGGTTCCGAAAGTATCTACCGTGATGGAAGTTGGATAAGCCACTCCAATCGCATAAGAAAGCTGAATCTCACATTTATCTGCCAATCCGGCGGCCACTACATTCTTTGCCGCATAACGGGCGGCATAAGCAGCAGAACGGTCTACCTTGGTGCAATCCTTTCCAGAAAACGCACCACCACCATGGCGAGCATAACCGCCATAAGTGTCCACAATAATCTTCCGTCCAGTCAGTCCGCTGTCTCCATGAGGACCACCAATCACAAATCGTCCCGTGGGGTTTACAAAAAACTTCGTATTTGCATCGATCAGCTCTACGGGAAGCACTTCATCAAAAACATATTTTTTAATATCTTTATGAATCTGCTCCTGCTCCACATTTGCATCATGCTGAGTGGAAAGAACCACCGCCTCCAAACGCAGCGGCTTGCCATTCTCATCATATTCCACCGTCACCTGACTCTTTCCGTCGGGACGCAGATAGGGCAGAGTGCCATCTTTGCGCACTTCCGTAAGACGACGAGCCAGCTTATGAGCCAGTGCAATCGGATATGGCATGTACTCCTCTGTCTCATTGCTGGCAAAACCGAACATCATTCCCTGATCGCCGGCACCGATAGCCGCCAGCTCGCTGTCACTCATTCGGTTCTCCTTAGCCTCTAGTGCTTTATCTACTCCCAGAGCAATGTCTCTCGACTGCTCATCCAAAGCCACAATCACACCACAGGTATTGCAATCAAATCCATATTCCGCATTATCATAGCCAATCTCCCGCACAGTATCGCGGACAAGCTTTTGAATATCCACATAACCTTTGGTGGTAATCTCACCCATCACTAATACCAATCCGGTGGTAGTACAAGTCTCACAGGCCACCCGGCTCATAGGATCCTGCTCCATCAGCGCATCCAAAATGGCATCAGAAATGGCATCACACATTTTGTCTGGATGTCCCTCTGTCACGGACTCCGACGTAAACAACAACTTCTCCATGGAAACTCCTCCTTCGAATTCAATGGCTCCTCGCAAATTCCTGTAATCTCACATTCTCCAGAAATTTGGACAAAAGAAAAGTCCGCAGCAATCATACTCCGGACTTGATATATTTTGCACATCAAATCCTCTTATTGCTCGATTTCTCGCTCAGGTTGGCACCTTCCGAACGCTCCTGCAAGCATTCCGTCCGGGGTTGCCGTGACTTCACAGATCCTTTGTATCTCCATCACTCTGAATAAGGGATATTACGCACTTTTCAATTGTTATTTTTTGTTACAAAATTATACTATCAGATAATAAGTGGAGTGTCAAGAAAAATCTCTTTTCAATTTTCGAAGTCCTCCTCATACATACCGGCCGGAATAAACACCTGAAATACCTCCTTCTCATTCGGATCCTCCAAGCTGGTCAACTCAATTCTCAGAGTACCATCTCCCATTTTTTTCATGGTACATATCTGGCTTCTTCCTTGTTCCCCCGAGCTTAAATACTCCCAGTATTTTTCAGAATTTTCGATATTTCTGATATCAACCGCCATGATTCTTTTTTGTTCCCAATCCATCCATAAGCAGACTCCGCCATCCCGTACCGTGAGCAAACTGCCCGGCAAGTCTCCCAGCTTTATCTGCTCGGTAAAATCCGGCCTTACTCGCATGATCGGCCTGGGAAATTCCCCATCATTTGTCCAACCTTCATAATATATATAACCGTCATCATAGCAGACTCCTTCTGCCACAGCATAATAGAGATCCCCAATCTGCCGATCGCTGCCATCCAATCGAATGCTGATCAGCCAAGGACGTTTTACACTGAGTGCAGACGCTTCGGTAAACCCCCAAAATATTATTCGTTCCTCTGTCAAAACAAATTTCTGATAATTTTCCCCGCCCAGATAAACCAGTTTATCGATTACCTCGACGGTTCTATCATGACTTCTGACCATTTCCACGCGACCATAAGGAATATGATAGAGATTCCGTTCGTAATATTCCGTCTTCTCAAATGGCAATAATTCTCTCGGAGTTCGCAGATAGTAATCATAATCCCCTTTTTCAAACAGCCAACGTTCTTCAGAGATCTCTCCCTTCTGGTTCACCAATTCCTGACCACCTCCAAAAAACAGAAATGTCTGGGTCATAATTTGCTGTTTGGGATCGTAATAACCATAAAATAAGTCAATCAGTCTTCCTTTTCCTCCGGCAGAAGATGCCGTACCCAGAACGGCAATCCGACCATCTTCCATCTTCACGGCATCAAACTCACGAATGCTTAGCTCTTGTTGTTCCTCTGACTCTTTGTCGGATACTGCCATCAAAAATGTATCCTCCAAATGAATCTGGTCCCGCGTTAACTCCTCCTTGGGCAAAACCGTTTCCAATGCTTCTGCCAGGCGGAACCCTGTATCTGTGTCCTTGATAAACATCTGTTGTTTCCACCTGCCATCTTCCTCTTTACTAAAAGAAAACAGGCCAAATTCCCCATGAAAAATCAAAGAATTTTCTGAGGCAAAATCTATAAATACCTCAAATTCTTTCTGAGGCGGATTCTCCGATTGCCCAGAAACCGTTTCTGTGTGTGCTCCCTTTCCCAGCATGATCGATGTCAGCCATTGTGATTCTGGCTTCCCCTGTTGCCAAACCTTCTCCCTTTCCTCTTCTCCGAGCTTACCGGCCAAAAAAATACTGGTAGGCCCATCCGCTCCGCCAATAATCGAAACCGATGTGTTTTCATCTTCCTTTTTATCCACATTTTCCGGAGGACTGGTTATCAGACCAATCCCCGCTGCCACCAGCAAGATCACTCCCGACAACGTCAATATCACTCCTGGCTTATGATATTTCAAAATATTCCGAATCCTCAAATACGTATGATTCTTACCAAATGCCAGAGGCAACAAAATCCCACTTCTTCTTTCTGCCTGCGCCAACAGTACTTGAGAATAACTTTCCCTGACTTCTCTGCCAAGCCGCTTAATGACTCTTTCATCACAAGACATCTCCATATCTGCACACATCAAACGAAATGTCAGCCAGGCCAAAGGATTGAACCAGTGTACTGCTACCATAGCTAGTCCCAGCAGTTTTACCAGATAGTCCCGCCTCTCTGCATGAATCTGCTCATGACAAAGAATATACTCCCGATCGTCGCCAGATAACCCTGCCGGCAAATAAACCGCTGGGCGAAAAATCCCCATGACAAAGGCTCCTTCGATCCGATCAGACTCCCACACTGCAAGTCGCCCTTTTCTAAAATTCATCTGTACAAATGGTAATTCCTCCGTATGCACTGCAGTCCTCAACTTTCTTTGCAGTTTCCACCACTGCCATAAATGATATCCTGCAAAACTTACCATACCGAATGCCCATATGACGAAACCCACTGCCAGCCACGCTTGAATCGGATTGATCGAAGCCGCCGTATTTTCCACAGACAGACTTTCTTCCATTACTTGATTCACCGCCCGATCCACCCAGATGACCCCTGTCTCAATCTCCGGTATTTCCTGATAGAGGATCTCCTGTCTCACCGGTCTTGGATTTACCGGGAATAAAGACAAAGGAGAGGAAATATTGACCGGACACAAAAAACGAAAAAGAACTACCATCCACAAAGCATACGCATAACTCTTTGGCATCCTCTTTAAAAGTAATCTCAATATCAATACAATACCTGTAGTGCACCCTGCTGCAAAACTCATATTCAATAACCGAATCATTCCTACTTCCATCATTCCACCGCCTTTTCTATCATGGCTCGAATTTCCTTTGCCTCCTCCTCTGTCAGCCTCCGGTCTGATAAAAAAGCCGCTACAAAAGCCGGAAGTGACCCTCCGAAATTTCTATCTACAGCCTCCTTACTCTCAGTCTTCTGTACTTCAGCCCGTTTTACCACTGCCGTCACCACTGCCTGTTCATTCTTCACAAATCCCCGCTCTATCAGCTTCTTGAGTACCGTAAAGCAGGTTGACTTCTTCCAACCCAGATTTTCCAGACATAGCCGCGCCAATTCCATCGAGCGCACCGGCTCATACTCCCAGACCAGTTCCATAAACCGATACTCCCCGTCAAATAATTTTCTTTCCGCCATTTTCACATTTCCCCTTTCCTCCAGACACACAGTTCTCATTTTCAAAGTCTTCCCTTCATAGGTCTACTATAATAGTCCTTCTAAATAAAAGTCTATCACAATAGACCTATCTTGTCAAGATTTCATAATAACTCTTCTATTTCTAAAACCGCTGCAAAAACAGCAATCAAAAACGGCGTGACTTAAATCACGCCGTTTTCTCTAAAATATGTTATTTTCCTATCCGTTTATTGTATCCACACTCCGTTAGCATCTACCCGGTATCCATCTGGCGTCGTAGTATTGGTCAACATCGCTCCCTGGGTACCTCCTTCTCTTGGATCGCAGTAATACCACTTTCCATCGCCTGCCTGGATCCATCCCGTCCTCATATATCCAGATGCATCAAAGCAATACCAGAGATTATTAATCTTCAACCACCCATTAGATGGGTAAGTACCGTTGGAATATTCGTACCACCAGCCCACTTGATTTCGCTTCCAGCTTCCTCCGCTCGGATTGGAACCTGGAGCATTTGTAGTGTTGCTGTTCCCGCTTCCTCCCGAATAACTCCCGCTCTTAAAGCTCTCTGCTAAATCCTCATCTACATACATGGAATCTGACTCGTACCAGTCTCCTTTTTTGGAGTTACTGCTAACCGCACGAACCTTAAAGAAATACTCCCCTTCCCGGTTCATGCTTGACGCAAAATTATAATATTCATTCGAGGTAGTAACTGCGGATCCCACGGATTTCTCTCCCCGGTAAAGACGCACCTGATAGCTTTTCGCCCCATCAGTAGCTTCCCATCTAGCCACCGGAATTTCTTCTCCTTCCCATTCCACAGTATCGATCTCCAGACTCCCTTCCAGAGCATCCAGCTTCACAGTAATCACCATGGTTGACTTATTGTTTTCTCGGTGGGAAGTTACATACGTAGCATCATCTCCCCGCAATTTCACCTTGGACTTACTCATAGTATCAAAATAATGATCCTCGTTTGCCTCCAAAGTGATCTCCACCCGCGGTACATCTCCGCTGATCCACTCCCCTTCATCATTCACTACTTCAATATCATCTACTGTGTAATTATCCGATCCAGCCTCCACCGTCACATCGCTGCTATCATTCCCTGCCTCAATGGATGAATTAATAGTCAATGTCACTTGACTGATCTTTGTCCTCTCCTCTGCAGCTAAAGCATTCCCTGCCAACAATGTTGCCAACATACCGCTGCTGACCGCCAACATCAAACTCTTTCTCCACAAATTCATAATGTTTCCTCCTTTTTTCTTCCTATGAAAACTAAAGATGACTTGCTTATAATACCATAATATCCGGAAGAAATGTACAAATTGTAAAAAGAAAGTGACAATTCCCAGTCAAAAATCATACAAAACCCTTACTGCCCTTATCCTGTTTTTAACCGAAACTTATTCACTTCTTTGTCCGAATTAATCAACTCAATAACTGCCCCCAGTTTTTGAAGCTTTTCCTCAAAACATTCATATCCCCGCTGAATGTAACCAATCCCTTCCACAACAGTAAAGCCCTCTGCCGCCAAACCTGCCAGCACCAAAGCCGCTCCGGCCCGCAGATCGGGACTTACGACCTGGGCACCAGTAAAACCTTTCACACCATCGATGACTGCTACATTTCCTTCTACCTTAATTTTGCCCCCCATCCGGGTCAGCTCGTCCACATATTTAAACCGATTTTCAAAAATACTCTCTGTAATCATACTGGTTCCCGATGTCAATGCCAGAGTTACTGCCATTTGAGGTTGCATGTCCGTGGGAAATCCCGGATAAGGCAGTGTCTTAATATTGGTAGAATGTTGTCTAGGTCTACCTACCACCCGCACCTCATCATCCCCCTCAATCACCTCACAGCCAATCTCTAGCAGCTTCGCCGAGATCGCCTCTAGATGCTTCGGTATCACATTCTTCACCGTCACATCTCCTCTAGTAACGGCTGCCCCGCACATGAAGGTTCCCGCCTCGATCTGATCCGGTATGATCGAATACTCTGTCCCATGAAACTTTCGTACTCCCCGAATCCGGATAATATCGGTCCCGGCACCCTTGATATTGGCTCCCATACTGTTAAGGAAATTCGCTACATCCACGACATGAGGCTCTTTTGCTGCATTCTCCAGAATCGTCTGCCCTTCTGCTAAAGCCGCCGCCATCATAATATTAATCGTAGCTCCTACAGAAACCACATCCAGATAGATATGTCCCCCCACCAAATCAATCGCGTGAGCCATCACTGCTCCCCGCTCAATCTCAATCCGTGCTCCTAAAGCCCGAAATCCTTTTAAATGTTGATCAATCGGCCGACTGCCAATATTACACCCTCCCGGCAGCGGTACTTCAGCGCTCTTATACTTTCCCAACAGAGCTCCGATAAAATAATAAGAAGCCCGAATCTTTCTCATATAATCATCATCCACCGAAACCTCATGAATCGTGGATGCATTAATCCGTACTGTATGACGATCGATCCGCTCCACTCTGGCTCCAATCTCCTGAATCGCCTCCAGCATTACATTAATATCCCTCACATCTGGCAAGTTCTCAATAATTACATTCTCATCTGTCATGATCGAAGCTGCAAGAATCCCCAATGCGGCATTCTTCGCGCCACTGATCTGTACTTCTCCTACCAGCGGATTGCCGCCCTTCATAATATAACGATTCATTTTACACCTCTGT
>ERZ808024.536-NODE-536-length-15533-cov-3.821429_pt1 | contig 15533 bp, 14 predicted proteins | sample MGYA00380181_ERZ808024 | MGnify/ENA primary metagenome ERZ808024 (study PRJEB31490, sample SAMN06133413) | mouse gut metagenome | isolation source: Z2_1 | host: mice | place: China: Chengdu | collected 2015-05 ...
TGGCGTTGAAACGAAAATATACATTGTTTGAACGGAGTGAGTTTGTATATTTTCGTTTCGTTTTTAGCAAAAGTCAGAGATTTTAGGAATTCTTAATCTCGAAACCGGAAAAAGGAGCAGACGGTTTGGCGTGGGTTCTCGCCTCGTTTCCTTGACTATATTTCTCGTTTCCTTATCTAAATGACATTGGCGAGGGGCATATCCCTTTTATGGGACAAACCGGTATCCAAGGCCACGGACAGTCACGATGTGGCCCGGCTTTTGGCGGTCTTCTTCTATCTTGCTACGCAGACGGTTGATATAGACCATGATAGCATTGTCATCCACCGCAACGTCGGTTCCCCAAATTTGTTCATAGATCATATCTTTGGTATAGACTTGGCCGGGATGTTGCAAAAACAGAAGCAGCAGGGCAGCCTCGCGAGTAGAGAGGAACAATTCACTGCCGTTTTTATAAAAGCGCATAGTACTATAGTTATAAGAGAAGGGGCCGCATTCTAATAAGCCCGGCTTCTCTAAAATCATATCACGATTACGGCGGATCAGAGCTTTGACTTTAGCACCGAGAACAACTGGACGAAAAGGTTTGGTGATATAATCATCCGCGCCTACTGAGAGGCCATATAGGGAGTCATAGTCTTCACTTCGTCCACTGAGGATCATCACAGGGGTTTTGATGCCATGACTGCGCAGGTGTTTGATGACCTCAAAGCCTTCCATATCGCCCAACATAACGTCCATCAGAATCAGATCGTAAGTGTGCTCGGAGAGAAGCTGCAATGCGAGGGCGCCGCTGTCGGCAGTGGTGGTTTCCAACCCGTTGCTGTGCATAACCTTTTCTAATAATTTACGGATTGCGGGGTCATCATCTACGATTAAAATTTTGTCGGCCATGGCAGAATCCTTTCGACATTTGTTTTATAAGGGATACCCTTGGGGGTAAGGTAGCAGTTTTTGGACAAAGAAGAATTATGGAAAAATGAAGGAGCAATATTGAAAATATTATAATATTAAGGTAATCTTTAGTCAAGAAAAGATTGGGTAAGGAGAGCCGGAGATGAAGATGTGGGGGAAAAAGGGGGAGAAAAAGGAGAAGGAAAATCCTCAGACAGCGTGGTCTGCGGGGAAAATGCTGGTTCCGACGATGGGGATAGTTCTGGCAGCAGCCGTGTTTTTCGGGATTGGGATTTGGAAAGATTATCGGGATGCCATTATTGATGTACAAAAGCAACAGATGCTTTTGACTGTGCAGAGTTTAGGGGAAAGTATGGAGTTGTTTATTCAAAGTTATGCGGAAGATCTGGAAGGATTATACCAGATGGAAGGGGAACAATGGTTTTGGGATTCGACAGAGGATATTAGGAAAGAGGGGGATTCAAAGCAGGATATATTAAAAAGAAAAGATACGATGCAGAAGTATGTAGAGAGCCATAGAGCTTTTGTAAGTGATGTGATAGTGGAGAATGAGAACGGCGGGATTAGCAGAAGTATGAAAAATGTAAGGATTCGTCAGACATACTCGATTACCCAGATGGATGAGGAGAAAAGCCTGCGTCTGGCAGAATTGCAGAGTGGGGAGATGTGTCTGATTCTAAAAAAGGAGGTTTTGGGAAAGGGAGCTCTTTCTATTGTTTTAGATCTGGAGAGATATTATCAGACTTTGATGCGCAGATTGCGGGTGGGGACAAATGGATATATGGTTCTGAAAGATGCAAAAGGGATTATTCTGATGCATCCGGAGAGAGAGCAGTGGGGGATCGAGGTGATCCGTGGCAGAATGAAAATGTATGAGAGAATCGATCTGAAAAGCTTAGAGACAATGATTCATCATCAGAGGGAAGGAAAGGAAGGAGTAGAGGAGTATTATTCCTACTGGTGGGCAGAGGATGGATATCCAAGAGTACGCAAGATTAGTGCTTATTGTCCGGTGCAGGTGGGCGAGGATTTTCTGATTTTGAGTGCGGTGATGGATTATGATGATATTTATGTTCCGGTTGCGGAGGGTGTACTTAAGCTGGCACTTTTATTTCTGGTGTTTTTTCTGATTATGGTTGTTATGGCCTGGTATATTGTATATATGTTTTTGCAAAAGCAGAAGGATACAGAGAAGATTACTTATCTGACGGAGTTAAATCGTTTGCTGGAGGAAATGCATCGCAGTGAAGAAACGATTGCACATCAGCAGCGTTTGCAGATTATGGGAACTATGACAGGGGGAATTGCCCATGAGTTTAATAATTTGTTGACTCCTATCATGGGGTATGCCGATCTGCTGTTGATGGATTTAGAGGAGGATTCGGAGCAGTATGACAGTGCTCTGGAGATTTATGAGGCATCTGTGAAAGCAAAGGAGATCATCCAGCAGATCTCTTCTTTGAGCCGAAAAAATATGGAGACAGCATATAAAGATACTGACAGCAGAAAGATGTTGACGCGGGCATTAAAGATGGTACGTTCGGTTTGTCCGTCTAATATTCATCTGGAAGAGGAGTTTTGTCTGGAAGGGGAGCATATTCTATGCAACGAAACGCAGATGAATCAGGTAATATTGAATATCTGTGTCAATGCCATCCATGCGATTGATCACAAAGAAGGAAAAATAAGGGTTAAGGCTAGGGGGACAGGGCGAAAGGAACTGGAGGATTTGGCTCTGGCTGACCGATATCTGTCTTCATCTTCCGGGAACTGGAGCCGCTATATCTGTATTGAAATTCAAGATAATGGTTGCGGAATGAGTAAAGAGATCCAAAATCAAATTTTTGATCCATTTTTCACGACTAAGAAAGGCGGAACAGGTACCGGACTGGGTCTAGCGTTGGCGGAACAAATAATCCGTTCTCATAAAGGTGAAATTTATGTAAAAAGTGAACCTGGCAGGGGGAGTATATTTTTGATTTATTTGCCAGTCAGTGAGGGAAAGAAGGAAGATATTAAAACAGAGATCCTAAAAGAAAAAATGGAAGAAGAGCAGGAAGAAAGATTGCGGCTCCTGATAGTGGATGATAATCCGAAAATATTACGTTTATTGGAAAAAGATGCAGGGAAGTTGAAAATAGTGCTGGAGTGTCAGATGAACTTTGAAGAGGCGCGCAGAGTGTTAGAGGAAGGTCAGATCATGGCAGAAAACGGCCAAATCCATACGGGTTTTGATGCATTGATAACAGAACAAGAGATCGACGGAAAAAGTGGAGTTGATTTTTGCATGTCACTTCAGGGAAAATATTCGGATATGGTGATGGTTGTAATGGCGGATCAGGTAACGCGAGAGCTGGTGGAGGCGAAACAAAGACGACTTGTAGATGCATATATTGACAAACCAGTTTCGATTGCTTCTATATTGAAAGTGCTGAAAGATAACCTTAATAATCTGTAAGGGAGAACATAATAGAAATTAAGAAAATGCTATGATGGATGTAAGATTTCAGAGCTATATTCTTCTCATAACATAAATACAGGGATGTGTGAAGAGGAGGAAAGCATCATGAATGAAACCATGCTTGCATTTTTGGGATTTGCAACCATTATTATGATCATTGTGTTGCTGCTTAGGAATGTGACAGTGCCGGCAATTGCTTTTATCGGAGTGTCTACGGTCACGGCGTTGATTCTGATTTTGACAGGAACCTTTACAGTAGAGGAGATGGGAGATTTTATCTCTGCAGGTGTCAAGGGGGTACACTCGACGGCAGCACTGTTTATTTTTTCTGTGCTGTTTTTTGGCATTATGTCAGACGTCGGAATGTTTGATAAAATTATCAATGCCCTGATGAAGCGGGTGGGCAATAATGTGGTGGGAGTGGCAGTTATGACTTGTATTATTGCCATGATCGGTCATTTGGATGGCGGTGGCGCTTCTACATTTTTGATTACCATTCCAGCGATGCTTCCGGTATATAAGAGGCTGAAAATGCGTCCAACCACACTGCTTTTGATCTGTGTGACAGCTATGGGAGTGATGAATCTGATGCCTTGGGGAGGTCCGACTATGCGTGCGGCTTCTGTGCTGGAGATAGAAGCAAACACTTTGTGGATGCGACTTCTTCCTATGCAGCTGGTAGGAATTGCCATTGCATTATTCACGGCATTCTTCTGGGGAACCGTAGAAAAAAAGCGCGGCGCCGGTGAGAACAGCAATCTGGTATTGGAGGAGACAGAAGACTCGGAAGAGCTGACGGAAGTATCTACTGCTGCTGACCTGGCAAGGCCAAAGCTGTTTGCTTTTAATGTAATATGGACATTGTTGATCATTGTGGCGCTGGTATTTTTGGATGTTCCTTCTTACTATACTTTTATGGTTGGCTGTGTTGTCGCTCTGCTGGTAAATTACCCGGGAGCAAAATTGCAGGGAAAGATCATTAAGTCTCATGCAGGTCCGGCGCTTACCATGGCGTCGACAATTCTGGCAGCAGGTGTGTTTTTGGGCGTGCTGGAAGACAGCGAAATCATGAATCATATGGCGACTGTCTTAGCTTCCTTTATCCCGCAATCCATGGGGCATTTCCTGCCATTGATTATCGGGGTTTTGTCTGTACCATTGACACTTTTGTTCTGTACGGATTCTTATTTTTATGGTCTGCTACCAGTACTGATTGGCGTGGGAAATCAGTTTGGGGTGGACCCAGTACATACGGCAATTACGATGGTTGTCTGTCGTAACTGTGCAACCTTTATCAGCCCAGTGGTGCCGGCGACCTTTTTGGGAGTTGGTTTGGCCGGGGTGGAAATCAAGGATCACATCAAGAACAGCTTTTTCTGGATTTGGGGTGTGAGCATTGTCTGCCTGGCGGCAGGGCTGCTGTTGGGAGTGCTGACATTTTAAGAAAAGGTACGCCAAGGAAGAGAGGAGAAAAGCCACGGGAAATCCTCCAACGCCAAACCGTCTGCTCTTTTTTCCGGTTTCGAGATTAAGAATTCCGCAGACGGTTTGGTGTTGGTTTCCGCCTCATTTCCTTGCTTATGCTTCTCGTTTCCTTATCTAAATGACATTGGGAAATCGTCTGTTCCTTTTTCTGGGCTTATCTTTTGCCAATACTTAATCTAAATGACAGATGGCTTATTTTGCGGAATTGGCTTTTGGGCATTTATATATTTATGTAATTTAGGAGCGTTTCTTCATTGCTGTCTTCACATCTTTTTTGAATTGCTTCCATTCATCTTCATGTTCCACATAGTACTTGGGGCAGTTTTTGCCAGAAACATCATGATGACGAATCAAATCGTTAGAGGAAAGTTCCAGTTCTTCGCAGAGCCATGCCGTGAGGCGAACCAGCGAGTCATAGGTTTCGCGGCTGAATTTGCCGCTGTCATCTGGATGGCAGACTTCGATAGACAGAGTATCAAAGTTGCGGGGAGCGGCAGCATAGGTTATTTCAGAGATGGGAATGATCTGGAGAATCTCCCCTTCTAGGCCGACGATGAAATGACTGCCGCCAACGGTACCGGGCTGTTGCGGATCTTGATCGGCTAGATTGTCGAAATAGCGGCGGTTGGCAGCAGCCGAGGACTCGGTATTCGCGACATAGTGAATCACGATATTGTTTACTTGTTTGAGCGTCACATCCGGACGGGAAAACAGGTTTTTGCGGATAAAATCCTGTTCGATCCAGGATGGGATCTCGACTTCTTTCAGGTTGATATGGTAAGGACGTTCATAACCCCACAAATAATAACCGCCACCAATACCTGCCGTGGCACCGATAGCCAAGGCCAACAGTGGAACAACGATTTTGGAGATCGGAAATGAGCCTTTTTTCTGATAGCTTTTTTTTACAGGCCGACGAGGACGCTCACCGACATGGCGGATTTTCAGATCACCATCCTCATGGGGGCGGGGCTGAATCTGACTTATTTTGTCGTAATCTCTTTCATAGATGGTTCTTTTGCGTGGTTTGTCTGTTATGTCTTTTTTATCGCTCATTATGTACTCCTTGCTGATATATACTGGCAACAGTATATCACATTCTATCTGGGTTTTCTACCAAATAAAAGTGAAACTACTCTTTTGCGAAAAACCGACAGACAAAACTTGCAGAGAAGTGGCAGGTAGGTTATAATTGTGAATAAAGTTCAGGAAATAAATATGTACAGATTGGAGGAGAGTATGAAATTAGTTACCTATCAGGTGGAACATAAGATTCGGGTAGGGGTGATCAGTGTGGATGGGGAGTGGGTGTATCCTATTTCAGCCATCGGGCCGGAATATAGGACAATGCTGGAAGTAGTGAAGCAGATGAGTGAATCAGAAAAACAGCTTTTGGAGTATGCATCGAAGCAAGAACCCTATACATATCGGGGAGCGGCGCGTCTGCAAGAAGTGCGTCTTTTGGCGCCGATCCCAGTGCCGGAGCAAGACATTATTTGTCTGGGAATTAATTATATGGAACATGCAGAAGAGTCGGCGCGTTTTCGGAAGCGGGAATTTGACGGGAAACGTCCTTATGCAGTATATTTTTCCAAGAGGGTGAATGCGGCTTCTGCAGATGGAGATGAGATTCCAGCACATAAGGAGTTGGTGGACAGTCTGGACTATGAAGTAGAGTTGGCATTTATCATTGGGAAAGATGCGCGAAATGTGCCAGCGGAGCAGGTGAAAAATTATTTATTTGGTTATACGATTCTCAACGATGTCAGTGCACGGAATGTGCAGAACCGACACAATCAATGGTATTTCGGAAAGAGTCTGGAAGGTTTTTCACCAATGGGGCCTTGTGTGCTGACTGTAGATTCCGTAGCGTATCCGCCCTGTTTGGGAATTCGTTCCTATGTGAATGGAGAGCTTAGGCAAGACAGCAATACTAATAAACTGATTTTTAACATAGATCATATTGTTAGTGAGCTGTCAGCGGGGATGACTTTAAAGGCAGGGACCATCATTTCTACTGGTACTCCTTCGGGAGTAGGAATGGGCTTTGAACCGCCGAGGTTTTTGCAGTGCGGGGATGAGGTGATCTGCGAGGTGGAAGCGATCGGACGGATTACGAATGTGGTGAAGTGAGAGGAAATCGGTTGATTTGGGAAAGAGAAAAGGGGGCAGACAAAATGTCTGTCCCCTTTTCTCTTGATCGATAAAGTGTTTTGAATATTAGCCAAAGTATCTCTTAAGCAGGCCCTCAAATGCCTTACCATGACGAGCCTCGTCGCGAGCCATCTCATGAACGGTGTCGTGGATTGCATCCAAATTAGCGGCTTTCGCACGCTTAGCCAGATCAAACTTACCAGCAGTAGCGCCATTCTCAGCTTCTACACGCAATTCCAGATTCTTCTTGGTGCTGTCAGTGACAACTTCACCCAGCAGCTCGGCAAACTTCGCAGCATGCTCAGCTTCCTCATAAGCAGCCTTCTCCCAGTACAGACCAATCTCCGGATAACCTTCTCTGTGGGCAACTCTTGCCATGGCCAGATACATACCAACTTCGGTGCACTCGCCGTTAAAGTTGGCTCTCAGATCGGCCATGATATCCTCGCTGACGCCCTGAGCAACGCCTACTACGTGTTCTGCAGCCCAACTTCTTTCACCACCCTGCTCTACGAACTTGGAAGCAGGTGCCTTGCACTGCGGACAAGACTCCGGAGCAGAATCACCTTCATGAACATAACCACATACAGAACAAACCCATTTTTTCATAACGAAATCTCCTTTTCTTTATTAAAAATATTTTGTTTATAAATTTGTGTGAATCATGACTATTTAAAAACAGTAATGATTACTGATATTAATTTAGCATAGCTTTGATTAAATGTCAATTGGTTTTTGAGAAATATTTTCTGTTAAGATGTGGAAACCTTGATTTCAGCAGATTCCCTGCAATCAGCACAAACGCCATAAAAATAGACCATATGACTGTCAACGGTTCCATGAAACGCTTTTTGTGCCTGATGCTGTAACTCTTCTTGAGGGGGAAGAGGGAGATCCAGAACAGCTCCACAATGTCTGCATATAAAATGATAATGAGGCGAAGTATTCCAGTCAAAATGATCTTTCCCATCTCCGCAAGTCAATTTTTGAACTTCGCCTAATTCTGATAAAAGATTCAGATTCCGGTAAACCGTTCCCAAACTGATATTGGGAAATTCTTCTCGGATATCTGTATAGATCATGTCTGCCGTAGGATGATCCGTGCGTTTGGAAAGACTGGCCTTGATCGATTCCCGTTGACGGCTATATTTTAATGTCTTCATAAGGCAGTTTCCTTTCATAGAATAACAATAATCATTATTATTTTATACTAAGAAGAAAACCCCTGTCAATACTTTTATACAGGAAAATTCTGGCATTTGCAGAGTTTTTCTAATGGTATTTAAAGGACTTCTTTGGCAATTCGGATGAATTCCCGGGCAGCTTGTGACATATAGTGATCTTTGTAAAAACCGATTCCTAAAGTTCCATGGGCTTTTGGGGAATCCAAAGAGTAAAAATTCATTGAAGTATGCTGCCGGACTTTGTCACTAAAGTCTTTGTGACTGGAAATAAACATTTTAGGATAAAAGGTGATACCCATGCCACGGATAGCCAGTGCCAGTACGGTTTCAATATTCTCTGTTTCCAGAATAATCTGCGGAGTAATCTGAGCATCCTCAAACATCTCATCAGCCAGGGTGCGGACACGATTTCCTTTATTGATCATCAAGAAAGGACAGTGGCTTAATAGGGCCAGATCCGTATGCTCTTCCAACTGAGACCGGATTTCATCGACATGTCCGGGAAAGGAACGTTCCAGAACAGCATTGGATACAGCTAACAAGATCTCTTCCTCACAGATAGGAACTGTGCCGACATTTTCCACACGGAAGGGAAGCATGCCAATAATAAGATCGACATCTCCATGAAGCAGCCCCTGATCCAGTTCGGTGGAGTTGCCCTCAACTAGACATAAATCAATGTTGGGAAATTGTTCCCGATAAATCGGCAGAATTTCTGGAAGAATAACCCGTCCACGGGTGTGAGAGACACCGATGGTTAGCTTACCAATGGAGAAATCCTTGATATCAGCTAATTCCCGATAGGTTTCATCTTTAAGAGCCAGAAGCTGTCTTGCCCGTTTTTTCAACGCCTGGCCAGCGTAGGTAAGAGTCAATGGACTGGTACGATTAAATAGAACTACATCAAATTCTTTTTCCATATTCAGAATATGATTGCTCAAGGATTGCTGAGAAATAAAAAGTCTTCTGGCAGCTTTGGTAAAATTCAGTTCTTCAGCAGCTGCCAAAAAGTATTCCAGATTTAGGAAATTAATCATGATCATGGTCTCCAAAAGCTAGAAGTTTTTGTAAAGAAGGAAGGAATGCAGCGGCCTTTTCTAGAGAATGGTTGACAACCAGTTCCTTGGGAAAGCAGATTTCTTCCAAAAGCGCATGAAGGTAGGCGTGGTTGCCCACATCCGCTTCACAATGAGCATCACTGTCCAAAATCACGGGCACTTGGTATCGGAGACAGTGTTCCAGGATGGAGATCATATTCTGACGGGAATTTTTACGGTTGCAACCAGGGGCAAGAGAACTGTTGTTGAGTTCTAAAAGCACATGGTTTTCTTTGGCGGCACAGACTAGAGTCTCATAATCCACGGGAAAACGACCGTCGTCTGGGTGACCAATAATGTGTACAACAGGGTTTTTCATGGCGCCGAGATAAGCGGCGGTATTTTGGGCAACTGTACCGCAGGTATAGCAAGGGTCGTGAATGCTAGCTATCCCTAGGTCTAGCCCTTTTTGATAGCGCGGTTCCAGATCGATATTGCCCTCATAGTCAATAATATTCAGTTCACAACCCATCAGCAGACGGATACCATAGATTTGCCTGGGAATTACTTTAAAATTGAGAAAATAAAAAGGATGACAGGCGCCAGGAATCCTTGGGGCATGTTCGGTTACTCCCAGAAGCTTTAAACCTTTAGCGGAAGCGGCATGAATCATCTCATAAAGTGTGTTATAGGCATGCCCGCTGACAATGGTGTGGGTATGCAGATCTAAAATATCGTTCATGGCAAATGTCCTTTTGAGATTTTTATTCTATAATCGGTTGACTAGACACAGATATAATTAAAAAACTAAGAATCAGGCAGCGCCCTCTTCCTTGGCGTACCTTTTGTCATTGCTTCTCTAAAATGATGTTGATCAAGTATAACATATTTTTCCGCAGAAAACTATAGAAAAATACGTGAAAATGTGGTAAAGTCTTCGTAGCAGCCGGAGCGATTGAATCTTAATCCGGTAATGAGGCAGAAGTGAAGGAGTGTTGGATATGAACGAAGAAATAATGAACACAGAAGTAAATGCAGCAGCTGCGCAGGAGGTAGCAGTGGCCGAGGCGGCAAAATCAGAACCGGCGGAGACCATGGCGGATTTTGCCAGCGAGCTGGAGGCTTCTTATAAGGAGTTTGATGAGCGCCATAACGATTATCAGGAGCAGGAAGGACCGGATGCCCAGAAATGGGCGAATCTGCTGCAGATGATGCAGGAGAAGACCGTCACAAAGGTAAAGATCAAAGAAGTGGTCAAATCAGGTGTTGTGGCATATATTGACGACATTCAGGGATTTATTCCGGCATCCCATATTTCCACGAAGTATGTGGAAAAATTGGAAGATTGGGTCGGAAAATATCTTGAGGTAGTGCCGATTACGGTAGAACCAGAGCGTAAGAAGTTGGTGTTGTCTGGTCGTGTGGTAATGAAAGATAAAGAAGCAGCAGAGAAGGCGGCCAAGATGGCTGCTGTCAAGGTGGGAGCTGTATTGGAAGGCACTGTGGACAGTATTAAGGATTATGGAGCATTTGTCGATCTAGAGAGTGGAGTTACTGGACTTTTGCATGTGTCCCAGATCAGCAATCAGCGGATCAAGCATCCGGGAGTAGTACTAAAAGAAGGTCAGAAAGTAACAGTTAAAGTCATCGGTGTGGGCGATGGCCGCATCAGCCTCAGCATGAAGGCATTAGAGCAGGAAGAGGAGCCCAGGGAGGAAGTATTTAACTACAAGGAGTCCGGAGCAGCCACCACAGGACTCGCCTCCTTGCTGAAGAATATCAAACTTTGAACGACCATATTTCCAGACAGCACAGCCAGATTGACCAATGGAAATCCATCATGTTTTTGTACGATTCCGCACTGAAGGAGATCAACACCAAGATTGAGATTTTGAACAGTGAGTTTGTCCATATTTACGGACATACGCCGATTGAACATATCAAATCCCGATTAAAGACGCCAGACAGTATTGTCAAGAAGTTAAAACGTGATGGGGAGGAAGTCACTATCCAAAATATGGTGGAGAAGCTCAATGACATTGCCGGGATCCGGATTATCTGTTCTTATACCCAAGATATTTACCAGATAGCAGATATGATTGCCCGGCAAAGTGATGTGACGATTGTGCAGGTGAAGGATTATATTAGGAATCCCAAGCCAAATGGTTATAAAAGCTATCACATGGTAGTGACCATACCTATCTATTTGAGTCAGGGGCCGGCAGAAACCAAGGTGGAGATTCAGATCCGAACGGTGGCAATGGATTTTTGGGCCAGTCTGGAGCATAAGATTTATTATAAGTTTGAAGGAAATGCGCCTGCAAATTTGCAGGCAGAACTGAGGGCATGTGCTGCGGTAGTGGATATGCTGGATGATAAAATGTTCTCATTGAATCAGATGATTTTGTCACTGGGGGAGGAACAGAAAGAGTGAACGTACAATGAAGACATTAACAAAAGAGACATGGCTAATGATTCGGCAGAATCTGGGAAATGTTCTTTTGTTTGAGCTTCTATACCGGGGAATTGTGCTGCCGGTGTATCTTCGGCTGGTGAACCGGGGACTGCGATGGACGCTTACGATGGCAGGATATAGTTATCTGACAGCATCCAATCTGACAGACTTTTTGGATCGGCCGTGGACACTGTTAGTAATGCTGGCTTTTGGATTGATTGGATTACTTTTGATTGAGCTGGAAGCTGCCGCACTGATCACCGCATTCCAGGGGTCGGCCTGTCAACAGAAGCTGACCCCTTTCCGCATTTTTTTTGGCGGAGTCCATAAGACGGCAGAGGAGATGGGAAAAAGAAATTGGAGACTGGGATTACTTTTTTTACCTCACTATCTGGTGGTGAATCTTTTGCTTGTTTTTCGCTGCCTTTCCCACATCCGGCCAGTAAACTTTGTAATTCAGGAGATGTTGGATCAGAAGGGAATGCCGTTTTTTGTGACGGCTTTTTTGTTGCTGTGCGTGGTGGTTTCGCTGTTTATTGTCTTTCTTGGTTTTGGATGTATGGCGGATCAGATGAGATATGAGGCAGCATGGAAGAAAAGTTGTCAGCTTTTGAAGGGAAGACATCTGCAAGTAGCCGTTCTTTTGTTGGTATGCAATTTGGCAGTGGCGTTGGTTGTGATTGTAGCATATTTGTTTTTTGTATTTGTGGCGGCAGTTTTTGTGGTATTGTTTGCCGAGCGCAATCTGGCGATAGCGGTCCTTTTGATTGTAGCAGAGCGGGTAGAGCGAACCTTGTTGTTTATCGGAGGTATTTTGATGATTGTGGCGGACTTTGCTGCGTGTGCATCTGTATATTACCGATATGGCTGCCGCCACTATTGCCCGGGGCGCCAGAGAGTGAGCTATCCTCCCAGGGGGTCGGCAGCTCGTGGCAGAGCGGTAGCTGTGACAATAATACTTTTGGCAACAGGTTTTTTGTATATTTTGGACATGGTTTATCATGGTTTTTCTTTGTCAGATGATATTATCGCGGAGACGCAGATCACGGCGCATCGGGGCAGTTCTCGCTCGGCGCCGGAGAATACCATGGCAGCAATTGCGGCGGCGGTTGAGGAGATGGCAGATTATGTGGAAGTGGATGTCCAGCTGACAAAGGATGGGGTGATCGTGTTGGGGCATGATGCCAATTTGAAACGAGTGGCAGGGGTGAATCGTTCTATGGCTTCTCTGACCTGGGAAGAGATACAGGCATTGGAGGTGGGAAGCTGGTTTTCGCCGGAATTTGCTGGGGAACGAATTCCGTTGCTAGAAGAGGTGTTGGACTTCTGCAAGGGAAAGATTTCTTTGAATATTGAAATCAAGAATTTGGGTAAGGAAAGTCAGCTTCCGGAAAGAGTAGTACGCTTGATTCGGGAAAAGGACATGGAAGAACAGTGTGTTGTGACCTCTACCAGCCTGGAATATCTGGAACGAGTAAAGCTATTGGCGCCAGAGCTGCGGACAGGGTATATTCTGTCTGCCGCTTATGGGGATTTTTATTTTGAGGAGAGAGCTGATTTTATCAGTATCCGGGCAAGCTTTGTCAATCGTCAGATGGTGGAGAGAGCGCATGCGCAAGGGATGGCAGTTCATGCCTGGACTGTGAATTCCAAAAGCGAGATGGAACGGCTGCGCCTGATGGAGGTAGATAATCTGATTACTGATTATCCGGTGTTGGCAAGGGAGATTATATATCGGGAAGAGGCGACGGAAACGCTAGTGGAATATTTGCGGCTGGTGTTTCAATAGTGCCTGGAGGAAAATTTATGAGAGTGGTTTTGCAACGGGTAGCTCATGCTTGCGTGAAGGTGGATGGAGAAACGATCGGAGAGATAGGAAAGGGCTTTTTGATTTTGCTGGGAGTGGCAGATACAGATACAAAAGCGGCGGCAGATCGGATGGCGGATAAGATCTGTAAACTACGAATATTTGAGGACAGGGAGGGAAAGACAAATCTGTCCTTGGCGGATGTGGAGGGTGAGCTTTTAATAGTCAGCCAGTTCACGCTTTATGCAGATTGCCATAAAGGGAACCGCCCCAGTTTTATTGGGGCGGGAACTCCCCAAAAGGCAAACCAGCTATATGAGTATTTTATGGAGCGGTGTCGTCTGTATGTGAATAAGGTGGAGCATGGAAGTTTTGGGGCAGATATGAAGGTGGAGCTTTTGAATGATGGTCCCTTTACGTTGGTGCTAGAAGGGGACGAACGCGGGATTCATAGCTAAGACAGGATGTAGGAAAAGCCAAAAAGGGAAAGCGATTAGAAAAAGGAGGATACACCATATGGATCAGGAAAAGGAAAAATCAGCAGGTAAACTTCTGGAGGAACAACTGACATGGAAATTTTCTCATATAGGTAAGAAGGCGCCAGAACAGGCAGAGGAAGCAACAGCTTTTTGCGAAGGTTATAAAAAATTCCTGGATGAAGGGAAGACCGAGCGGGAATGCGTGAAGAAAGCGGTGGAAATGCTGGAAGCGGCAGGGTATCGTCCCTTAAGCATGACAGAAAAATATCAACCAGGGGATAAAATATATCTGGTGAACCGACAAAAATCCATTTTGGCAACTACATTTGGTGAGGAGCCGCTAAATAAGGGAGTGAGGATAAATGGTGCGCATATTGATTCACCACGTTTGGACTTGAAGCCTTATCCCTTGTATGAGAAAAATGATATTGCTTATTTGAAGACTCATTATTATGGTGGGATTCGGAAGTACCAGTGGGGAACTGTGCCACTGGCTCTTCATGGGGTAGTGGTGAAAAAGGATGGGGAGCTGGTGGAGATTTGCATTGGTGAGCAGGCTGGGGATCCTGTATTTTGTGTGACGGATCTGTTGCCTCATTTGGCAGCAAAGCAAAACGAGCGGAAGCTGGCAGAAGGACTTAAAGGGGAAGAACTGAATATTGTAATTGGCTCTTTGCCATTTGTTGATGATGAGGTAAAAGAGCCAGTAAAGCTGTTGGCTTTGAAGCTTTTCCATGATAAGTATGGAATAACCGAGGAAGACTTTTTACGGGCGGAGATTGAATTAGTACCAGCGCAGAAAGCGGTGGATGTAGGATTAGACCGCAGTCTGGTGGGAGCTTATGGGCAGGATGATCGGGTTTGTGCTTATACAGCCCTGATGGCAGAGATTGAGACAAAACATCCTCAATATACGACAGTGACCGTGTTGACGGATAAAGAAGAGATTGGCTCGGAGGGAAATACAGGGATGAATTCGGCATATCTTCGACATTATATTGAGGACTTAGCAGAGTTGGCAGGGGTTCGGTCTCGTGAGGTGTTACGAAATTCTCTGTGTTTATCGTCGGATGTCAATGCGGCTTACGATCCTACTTTTTCCGATGTGTTTGAGGCAAATAATTCCAGTTATATCAATAAAGGATGCGTGCTGACAAAATATACAGGCGCCCGAGGAAAATCCGGCGCCAACGATGCCAGTGCAGAGACGATGGCAAAGGTGATTGCGACTATGGATAACGAAGGGGTTTACTGGCAGGCAGGCGAACTTGGCGCGGTGGATCAGGGCGGTGGTGGCACCATTGCCAAATACGTGGCACAACTGGAAGTGGACGTGGTGGATCTGGGAGTGCCGATTCTTTCTATGCATGCTCCGTTTGAATTGGCATCTAAACTGGATATTTATAATACTTATCAAGCATTTAAGGCATTTTATAAGGTATGAGAAACGTACAATCTGAATTTTTTGTGAATTTATTATGAAAAAGGTTTTTTTTAGAGTTGGGGTGTGGTATAAAAGGAAAAGGTATGCCGTAGAGAAGGGAAGGAGCGGTTGC
>ERZ808024.540-NODE-540-length-15467-cov-3.770240_pt1 | contig 15467 bp, 16 predicted proteins | sample MGYA00380181_ERZ808024 | MGnify/ENA primary metagenome ERZ808024 (study PRJEB31490, sample SAMN06133413) | mouse gut metagenome | isolation source: Z2_1 | host: mice | place: China: Chengdu | collected 2015-05 ...
GGCGAAGGAGTATAAGGGATTATTTTTCCAAAGCCTGGCAGGATATTATAAAGAGTGCGAAGGATTAGGAAAAGGGCCGGAAGAGCTGTATTTAGGGGATTTTACAAGAGAAAGGGGAAAGCGGAAGGGATGCATTACCTGTCGCATGAAACAGTGGATTCTAAAAACGGAATCATAATTGATGTAGCAGCTTCTGCCGGCAATGTGCCTGACAGCAAACCGTATATCGAAAGGATTGATTATATTGAGAAAAACCTGGGGTTGAAAATACAGGAAGCATGTGCCGACAGTGGTTATGACACAAACCTTATCAACCAGCAGTTATCAGAAAGGGATATAGACTTCTATACGCCGGAAAGAGCAGAACAGAAAAGAGGGACTACGGAATTTCAAAGGAAAGACTTTCAGTATGAGGAGGGAAAAGATGCCTTTATCTGCCCTGGAAAAAAAGAGCTCCCCCTGCACAGGCTCAATAGAACTACAAATACTGTGACAAAAGAGTACCGATGCCCCAAAACGGTATGTAAAGACTGTCCTTTCCACAGCAGGTACATAGGAGAAAAAGGGACGGATAAAAGAATCCAGGTAAATATATTTGAAGAAGTCGTTAAAAAGAACCATGAAAAAGATGGATCGGAAAGGCATACAAAAGTTTTGCTGCTGCGGCAGATATGGAGTGAGGGTAGCTTCGCAGCCCAAAAGGCAAGACATAATCTAAAATTTTTATACAGAAGAGGATTGGAGGCGGCTGAACAGCAGTGCCTCTTATCGTCAACGGCGTTAAATTTAAAACGAATGATAAAGGCCATAGCATAACAAACCATGACTTTTTTCGTTGTAATGCCCCCTATTGATTTTTACTAAAAATGTGCCATTGTATTTCAGATGATTGCCGATATAAAGGGGGTTTGTCAACAGCTCGATGATGTCCAGAAGCCAGAGCAGAAGGAAAAAACGGGAATAAGGGAAAGCGTTGCAGATGCGCCAACACTGTACCCGGTAGAAAATGCAAGACATAATTACGCAGTGGATAATGGCAATCCGCAGGGGCTGAAACTTACGGCTGGAATGGCTGATAAGCCCGTACAGAGAACATCGTTAAAAGAAAAGCTGGAAGTGTTCAAGTCAAAAGTGTCAGGAACGGAGAAACAGGAAAAGTATAAGGAAAAAGGGAAGGAGGTAACGATGTAGGCATAAAAAATTCATGAAAATTTTGTTGCAAAAGCGGCTGCAAAACCGTACAATATAGACAGGGAAGTATGTATGATGCAAAATAAGCCATACTAATAAAGGAGGTGTTTATATGGCAACTTCAAGTATCACGAAAAATTTTGTCATTTCCGGTGAGAAACAGGTGGAAATGTTTGCTGATGCAATAGAAGCGTCTGCCAATGACCGCCCTGTTCGTATTCCCGTTGCTGCAAGGTTTGTAAAGGGAGAGGCGGAACTGATAGAGTTTATGGAGAAAAGGGAGAAAGCGAATGGTGGAAAACGATAGATTTTTAGTTACCAATATCCGCCAGTACCTTAACAGTGATAATCCAAAGCTCGGAGAGGATAAACTGATCCAGGAACTCTCCGAGTTTTCCTGTCCACAAAATTCGGATATTGAACATTTTTTGAAAAAAAGCGCAATAGAATTTACGAAAAAGAACCAATCCGTTACATATCTTGTCTTTTCCTTAAAAAGTATGGCATTAGTTGGATATTTTACCATAGCGTTAAAGCCGCTGACAGTTCGGGGCGAAAGGGTAAGCAATACAATAAAAAGGAAAATTATGCGTGTCAGTGATTTTGACAGCCAGACACAGACATATACCATGTCAGCATACCTGATCGCACAGCTTGGCAAAAATTACACAGATGGCAGGAATAAGGAAATTACGGGTGCGGAGCTTCTCGAACTGGCTTGGAGCGTTATTGAGGATATGCAGTATATGGGAGGCGGAATGGTGGTGTTTTTGGAGGCAAATGACGAGGAAAGGCTGCTGGCGTTTTACCAGGATAATAAATTCCGGCAGTTTGACACCCGGCTTACGGCTTCTAATACAACAGACCAGCATGAACTGGTACAGCTTTTAAGGCTACTCTAAGAAAAATTGGATAGTAACGAAAAGACGCATGGAACATAAGCATTACAGTCCATGCGTCTTTTTTAATTCATAGCAATGGAAAGATCATAAAACAGGATTTCTATTGTATGGGATATACCGTCTTGTAAATATTCAGGGCGGTATTTTTTGTGGAAAAAAGAAAGGAAAATAAAATATGGCAGATACAAAACCATTCATGGAGGAGAATGATGTGCTAAAGCAGTTTATGGAGCTGCTTAACCAGCAGAATATGAGAGAACAGTCGCAGGATTTTATGGAGCTTTTTAAGTATGCGGCAGGTATGCAGCTACAGCTTGCTGTAATGGCGGATGAGCTTCAGGGTGTCAGACAGCAGCTTTCACAGTTGCAGGAAAACCAGTCGAAACAGGTTAAAGAAAACCTTATGGCTAAAGTGGAGCGCATTCAGGAGAAAATCACGGATTTATCGGTGCGCCTTTCAGCTATCAAAGACCATTTAGTGGAAACGGCGGTGGAGGCGGTCAATGCTTTTAAGGAAAAAGGCAGATCGGAAATGTGCAGGGTTGTCCAGAAAGGGATCTCCGGTGTGAAGTCGGCGCTTGCGGATTACCGTGAGCATCTGACTGGGGTAATGCTGGACTGCCAAAAGACAGCCAACCAGATAGACAGCATCGGGGATGAACTAAAGCAGATCGGGAACAGCGTTTCCAATGTGGGCAGGCTGTTAGCCGGAAAAGGTACAAGAGAAGTATCCGACGAAAAGCCGGGTGTCAGTCTGACAAGGGTAATCAATAAACCTGTGAAAAATGCGGTGGAAAACCTGCGGAAAGATATTGAATCCGTTGACAAGGCATTTGAAAAGCTGGATCGACTGTCGGAGCGTTTCAATGCCGGAAAAGAGGCGGAGAAAGGCGGTCGGGCGTCCTTAAAAGATAAACTTTCACAGATGAAAGCGAAAACAGACCAGCAGAAAAAAGCACCGGAACCGGACAAGGCAAAAACAAAGAGAAAAGCGGAATGTTTATAAATATCAATAAAAATATCCAAAGCGGGAACAGATAGGGCAACTTATCTGTTTTCTGTTTTTTATGGAAGAAAGGGAGAAATAACCATATGGCAGATGCAAAGACAGAAAAGCAGAAAGTAAAAGAGATCACGGACAAACTGGAGGAAGGCTTAAAGGAGCTTTTTGAGAGCGAGAAATACAAAAGCTATCTCTCCACCATGTCAAAATTCCATAATTACAGTTTTAACAACACGTTACTGATTGCCATGCAGAAGCCCGAAGCAACTTTAGTGGCGGGCTATCAGGCATGGCAGAAGAATTTTAACCGCCATGTAAACAAGGGGGAGAAGGGAATCCGTATCCTTGCCCCTGCCCCTTATAAAATTAAGGAGGAACGGGATAAGTTAGACCCTGTGACCGGGGAGGTTATGCTTGATAAGGACGGTACGCCACAGACAGAGGAAGTCGAGATTAAAATTCCCGCTTTCCGTGCCGTGTCCGTGTTTGATGTATCGCAGACGGACGGGGAGCCGCTTCCAGAACTGGAAGCAAAAGAGCTTTTATCCACGGTGGAGGGATATGAGGATTTTATCAATGCCATTACCTATGTTGCCCCTGCCCCAATCGGTTTTGAGGATATTCCAGGTGCTTCAAAGGGATATTTCAACATAGGGGAAAACCGGATTGCGGTGCAGGAGGGCATGAATGAGAGCCAGACATTAAAGACGATGGTGCATGAAACAGCCCATTCCATGCTGCATAATAAGGAAGTCAACAAAGAAGATATTCTTGCGCCTGCAAAGGACAGGAACACCAAAGAGGTGGAAGCCGAGAGCATAGCGTTTACCGTCTGTAACCACTTCGGCATAGACACTTCTGATTATTCCTTTGGGTATATTGCCGGGTGGAGCAACGGAAAGGATATGAAAGAACTGAAATCTTCCCTTGACACGATCCGCCGGACGGCATCGGAACTTATCACAGGTATAGAGGAACAGCTTAGAGAAATACAGCGTGACCGTGAAATCATGCAGGAACAGGAAAAAGAGAGCCTCTTGCTGATACAGAACAGCGATTTGTCTGAATACAGCCTTGTAGATGTCAGGGGAATGGATGCGGCGGAGATCATAGAAGCCCTCTCCGCCATGAATGACGATGACAGGCTGAGCGTTGCCGCATATCTGGAAAGCAAAGGGGCATGGACTACGGAGATTGCCAATCAGGACACAAAAAAGAATTTGGGGAACACTGTCTTGATGTCCGGTATAACACGGATACGAACGAGGTTATTGACATAAAGGCAGAAATGGAGCTGGACGAACGGGCAAAAGAGCCTATCGGGGCAGATGATGTGATTCTGAAAATTACCTATACAGGCAGCTTTGAGGTGGAGCGTATCACCAACAAAACGCCGGAGGAAGTGCAGGAGGTCATGGCTGCGTTTACAAAGCTGGAAGATAAAAGCACACAAAATATCCATAACTGCCTAAAAAGTTATGGGGCTGACTATATCCCTATCATTGTGGGCGGCGGCAGAAACTCCATGATGCCGCAGTTTAATGACTTTGAGATTGACCTTGATAAAAAGGAAGTAACAATGATGAGTCACCTTTCCCCGGCAAAGCAGGCAGAGTTTATCATTAACCGTCTGGAGTTTGCCAAGACCGCTTTTTCTGATGATGAGCGCAATTTGATTGTAAATGATGCCTTTAAGCTGAATGACATGGAAAAGACAAGAGGGCTTGCGGAGCATATCTATTATGAGGAAACGGAAGGCAGTCAGGGCGCTGCCCTTGCGCTTATTGACGCACAGGCAGAGATTGACGCACTTCCTGACCCTATGATCGGCTTATGGGAAATGGAGGAATACGGTTATTCACGGGAAGGACTGCTGCCGCTTACAAAGGAAACAGCATTAGAGCTTTTTGACCGTGACCTGCCCGTGTACCAGCTTCACGAGGACGGTTCGGAAACCTTGATAGGGGAAAGGAGGCAGGTTACAGAATATGAGGGCATTTTCGGTATTGAAAAAGCGGATTGGGAGAATGAAAAAAGCCTGCTGGCGTTGCGGGAGGAACTTTCGGAGGGCAGGGCAAATAAGGAAGCACAGCTTTTATACGGGGATTCTGATAAATATGGTATTTACCAGCTAAAGGATATTCCTGAAATGAGGCAGTTCCGTTTTACCGGCACGGAATCTTTGAAACGCATGGGTATCATAAAAGATAATTTAGATGCCATTAAACCGGAGAATTACAATCTTGTTTATGTGGGAGAACTTTCTGAATTGCAAGGGAGTGTGCAGGGGGCGACACTGGAATCCGTCTACGAAAAATTTAACATAGACCACCCGGCAGATTTTAAGGGGCATTCCCTTTCTGTCAGCGATATAGTAGTGCTGCATGAGGACGGGGAAAACAGCGCACATTTTGTAGATTCATTCGGATTTACCGGGCTTCCTGATTTTATGCGTGAGCTGGGGGGCGTGGAAGAACAGGAAAAGGAAGAAGTAAAGCCGGAAGCATCACGGGAGGAAGCGCAGGACACTTCAAACCCTCATGAGGACATGAGGGTTGACATGAATGTCCAGAAGTTAGAAAGTGAAACAGCAGAAAAGAAAAATTATCCTGCTGTTTATGGGCATACCCTCGAATATGCGATGGAACATGGGGAAGTAGATCAATATATGGATTCCCGGAAACTTGACAGGGAGTGTAAAAAGGCAGTCGAGGAAACAATCCGGCAGAATTTTGACGGTATGCACTTAAAGCATGATATAGTAAAGCCTCTGGCGGAGCAGTACGGTTCAGAACGCATGGCATTTGTCCTTGCCAATACGCTCCAGCAGGAATCGTGGGATGGACGTTTTTCGAGGGATAACAAAACGTGGGCAGCGGAGTTTTATATTCCTGAAAATATCGTGCGTGGAATGGACATGAACCGTGAGCTGATTGTAAGCAGCCACCCGGCAGTGTTGGACGGCTTTATTGCTATGTTCCGCAGGGAAGTCTTGGAAAAGGAAAAAGAAATGTCTGCCAGACAGGAGAAAACGCAGGACACTTCTGGATATGATGTCAATCATTCTGAAATGCAGAATGATTTGAAGCCAGAGCCAGAACGAAAACAGGAAGAACAACCGGAAACAAAGGAGCCGCAGCCTGAACAGAATCAGCCGGAAAAAACGGAGCATACACAGGCATTGGAGGATATGGATGATGAGGACGAAATCATTGACCTGGGAGATGAAACGGAACAGGTGCTTGCACAGATGAAGAAATCCTTAAAGGGGGAGCAGGAAACAGAACTTGCTTTCCAGATAGCAGACCGCTTCATCAGTATTCAGGAAGTTGACGGCGGCTATGACTATTCCATTATGGGGGCGGATTACAAGGAGATAGACGGAGGGGTGTATGACAATCCTGATGTCAGTATCCGGGAAGCGCTTGACGATATTTTGACGGATTTAAGGGAGAATCCCTTTGATAACGACACAAGGGGGAATATCCGTGACAATGATGAATGGATACCGATTGATTATAATGGATTGATGGAAAAAGCAGAAGCCGTAAACCGCATTGAACCACAGGCACAGGGAAACGTGGTTGAAAATTTTAAGGCAAAGACCGATGAACTGTTCCACGAAATTAGCGAAATGAACCTGGCAGAGATTGAGGAAACTGTAAAATGCCATGTACAGGCGCAGTTAGATCAATACGGCATGGATGCGGAGATTGTAGACGTGGCAGTAGTGGGGAGCCGCTGTCGGGGATTGGAACGGGAAGGCTCTGATCTTGACGTGGTAGTGGAACTTTCCACGGGTGAGCGTGAAGCAAGGGAGAAAGAGCCGGTAAGTATTTTTAATATCCGCATGAATGACGATGAACGGTGGTTTAAGAACACCAGTGGGCTTGATGCGAAGGGGCTTTGTAAAGCCTATGCGGAATGTGACAAGCCATTTGTGGAAATGGGGAAATACGGGGAACGGATAGAAGCGGCAGACCATGCCAGCATCGAGCAGGGGAGCAGGCTGGACTTCTCCATAGAGTTCAATGAGGAAACAGGCCAGCTCACCATATTTGACGGGGAGAACGTTGAACATAAAGGACTGCGGGCGGCTTTATTCCCGGAACAGGCAGAACCGGAAGTGACGATGACGGTTGCGGAATGCGGCGAGTTCCATAATTTAGGTGAATTTTATGAGAATATCCCTACCGTGGAGGAAGCTGTCGCAATCTGGAAACAGATACCGCCGGAGCGCATGAATGGTATCCCGGCAATCGGCATCAATATCCATACACCGGGAACGGAGGCGTTTGAAGATGTGGGGATTGACATTTTATCGGGGAAACGGTTTGACCTTGCGGTCTTAGAGTATATCCCTGACATCAAAACAGTCCGGGGGCGATGGAAGTTATCGCAGAGCTTATGGCGAAACTGCCGGAAATAGAGATAGATGGTGACATGAGTAAGGAAATGGAAGAACAGAATTACAACATGGTAGATAATGTGCTGAATAACGGAGCCGGGGAGAAAGCGCAGAAAGAGGAAAACAGAAAAGCACAGGATAAGCCAGCAGCAAAACCGTCTTTAAAAGCCCGCCTTGCAGAGAAAAAGGCGCAGGTGGCAGGTCAGGGCAGGGAGCAGGAAGAAAACATAAAAAATAAGCAGAGGGAGATGTAAGGATATGAATCACAATTTTACCGTGGAAGAAAGCAATTTGATTAGCATATTTGCAAATGAAAGCAGAAAAATGAAAGCAGAAGCAAGGTCATAGAGGGCATAGAAAGTGCTTTGAAGCATCTTGATGATCAGGATATGGAAGAATTATGTCATAAGGTGATTAAAAAACTGCGGGAAATGACGGATGAAGAATTTTTAGGATATGTATTTATAATGGAAGAATAATCTGGTGAAAAGGCAAGACATAGCGATATTGTCTATGTTCCTGCCTTTTTATGCACACGGGCACCCAGAGGAAGAATGTCAGCAGAAGCTGACGGGTGCCCGGTGCGCGAGTAGTGGAGAAGGTCGTTCCCCTACTCGATTGTGGGATTTTATATGAGAAAAAAATATCAAGTTTCGCTTGTTAAAATCTGACTTTTTAATTGTTGGAGGAAAGCACTGGAGGCTCTCGAAAGAACCTGATACTTTTTCCAAACAATACAAAGTTCTGCTTCTAGTGTAGGGGAAAGTGGTCTGAAACATAGATTGCTATCCCCTGTTGTGTTAATCAGCCTGTCTAATGCAATTACATATCCAAAACCTTTTCTGACAAATTGGGCAGCGTTATAAATCAAGTCATAGGTTGCCACGATGTTGAGCCTGGAAATATCAGCCTTTAACCAGCGGAACATTTCTGTATTGATTGAGGTTTGATGGGATACAATAAGGGGCTTATCCCACAAATCCTCTGCGCAGATGGTTTCTTTTTCTGCTAAGGGGCTGTCCTTTTGCATCAACACTCCCCATAAATCTTTTTGAGGAAGTTTGAGGTAATCATATTTGCTGATGTCTGCTTCTCCAACCAGCAATCCGAAGTCGATTAAGCCCTTATCCAGTTTTTCCATAACACGCTCCGCATCACCGCTGTAAATATGGTAATGAATGAGAGGGTGCTTGATCTGCAAATCCTGTGCTGCCTGTGCCAAAAAGGAAATACTTTCGGTTTCTCCGCAGCCAATATAAATATCACCGCCTATGTTCTCGTTGGAAGATGTCAATTCTGCCTTTGTCTTTTCCATTAAATCAACTAACTCCTCCGCACGTTTACGAAGCAACATTCCGTCCTCTGTCAGTGTAACTTTTTTACTTCCACGAATAAGTAGCTGTTTGCCTAATTCTTCTTCTAAATCTTTTAATTGTCTGGAAAGCGGCGGCTGTGTCATGCGCAGGGCCTGTGCTGCCTTTGTTATGCTTTCTTCCCTTGCAACCGCAAGGAAATACTGTAATACCCGAATGTCCAAGTGTAAAACCTCCCTGATAATATCGTTGTCACAACAATAACAGAAAAATAGATACTTTTCAAGTATGAAATACCATTCTATATATGTATTTGATATTAAAGATAAAAACACTTATGATAATAACCGGAGGTGGATTGGAATGTCTGAAAGGAAAAATAAGGTAAATCTAAGTGCATATAAAAAGGAAATGAAGGACGTATTGGAAAGGCTTGTGAAAACAATGCCTGCATATAAGGAACTGCGGTTTTTTGTGAAATGCGTTATCAATCACTATCTGACAGATTTTGAAAAAAATAATTCCCATATTGTTGTGATTGGTTCCAATATTCCAGAGGAATTAGTCCTTGTATCGGGTAAAATGCCTTACTGGATTTTGGGCGGAAGCAGGGTAAGTTCCATGTGGGCGGATGACATTGTGCCGAGGGATACGGATCCGGTCAGCAGGTCAGGGCTAGGATTGATTGTTTCCGGCTTTGCGGAGAATGCTTTGATTTTGATACCTTTAGTGAATGACAGCACAAGAAAACTGGCTTATATCCTGAAATCAAAGGGATTAAAGGTACATACTTTTCATTTTCCGCCAGTGAAAGACGCTCAGACAGTTTTGGAATGGAGGCGGCAATATGAAGCGTGCAGGGAAGCGGTAGCTCTGCATCTGAAAAGACCATTGACAAAACGAGTCCTGCAAAAATCACAGGAACAGATTTCTACGGCAAAAAAGCAGATTCAGGATTTTATGGAAGTATCAAAGGATACACTGAACGGAGCAAGCAGAATGTTTATTTTAGGCAGCTATTATTGTGCGGATAATCTTTCGGAATGGAACTATCAGTTAGAATGTCTGACGGCAAGACTGCGAAAGGAGCATAAATGCCGGAACACGGAAAAGAGTAAAGTCCTGTTGCTTGGCTCTCCAATATATTTTCCTAACTACAAGGTTCCGTTTTTGATTGAGGAAGTCGGGCTTGAACTGCTTTTGCAGGCGGATTATACGACGCTTTCCATGCTGGCGGAAAGCATTTTTCAGACACGTTCCGGGATGGAACGGATGAAAAAAGAGCATATGGCAGATATTTTTTATCGGAATGATGCTTCTCCAGCTTATGTAAAAAATAGTTCTCTGTATGAGCGCATTGAAAAGCTGCTCACCCAAAAAGAGATAGACGGAGTTGTTTATCATGTCCTGAAAGGGCAGATCGAGTATGACTTTGAATTAGAGCGTTTTGAGGCACTATTTGAAAAGATGAATATTCCGGTGTTTCGGTTGGAAACGGATTACAACTATCAGGATATAGAACAGCTTCGTATCCGGTTGGAGGCATTTTCAGAGATTTTGAACCAGCGCAGATACAGAAGATTTGGAAAGGAAACGGTGGCGGTATGAAAGGGAGGAAGATAGGAACAGCGATTGTGTGTGCTGTCTGTGTGTTCCTGATTGTGTCGGCTTTTTTTGCAAAGGATTTTGTCTTGTATGATTATCATATGAATGTTTCGGACTATCATTATGCAAAAACGGAAAAAGAAAAACCATTGTCAGCAGACACTTCCGTATGGTTTTCCTATGGAGATGCAGGAAAAGCCGTTTATTACGGGGTAAGTGAGGAAATACGGGAAGAAAACATGACAGTCTATGCATTGACGCAGACTGGAGAAATGTCGGTAACGAATGGAAATGAAAACCCAATCAGGCAGGATTCATTAGGACATTTTATTGCGGCGCTCCCCATGACAGAGGCTGACATCGACGGGGATGGGGAGGCAGAGAAAGTCTATGATTATGCACGGGCAGATTTGGGATTGAACGCCTTTAATCCCGCACCACAGAGATTTCTCGCAGAGGAAATTCCCTTTGAGCTGGTGTTTGCAGAACGCAAGTATATCATGGTTTATTACGGAAATGAGATTTTGAAGGATGCGGAGATTTTTGTAACCTCTTATAACGGGGAACGAAAAAAGTACCAGACAGATGAACACGGGTGGATTCAGGGGCTTCCAAACAGGGATATACGGGAAGGCTTTACTGCCGTCTATTCTCCTGATGGAGAAGTTGTGTACCGTATGCACTATGCACTGGAGGATTATCCGTATTTCTCTGTACATTTTTGGAAAGCGCATTTGCCGTTAGTGGTAATTTTTGCTTTGGCAGGTATTGGTATTGTAGCCGTTTATCGGATACGGAATCGCATGGAAAAACATAATCCGGCTTACGAGGTTTATTCCAGAGAGCGTGTAGGGATATATCCGGGTACATTACATCAGAAAACAACTTCCAAATTTTTATTTGTCCGGTGGCTGTGCCTGTTTGCAGGTATGTTTTTGTGGACATATGCCGGAAAGCTGATTCATCAGGGGCAGGCGCTGAATGAGATTTCCATACCTGTGTTTAGTTGTCCGTTTAACTTGGATCAGGTGGCGGAAGTACCATGTTATTATTTATCCCATCTTCCGGCGTTGTTTGGAAGATTTGGCGCAGACTTTCCTGAGCGCAATATAGCCTATGGAGTCTTGTTTATCGTGACAACACTTTTCTGTTTTATCTTTCTTGGGCGTATCCTTTGCGGATTCCTCTGTCCGGCTGGTCTTTTGCAGGACTTAATGGATAAACTGCGGCAGGCGCTGCATATCCGTCCGATTGTTGTTACGGATCGGCTCAACCGCTTTTTACAGCCGATTAAATGGGTGTGGATACTGCTGTTTTTGGGGTTTGCCTTTGCGGGAGGGGATTTTTGTGACATCTGCCCGCTGAAAGGATTTACAACCGCACAGGGCGGCTATTGGACAAATTTATATCTTGGCGGATTTTTTGCAGTGGTGATTATGGCAGGCAGCTTTTTCATCAAACGCTTTTGGTGCATTATTTGTCCGATGGGGTATCTGATGGGGCTGCTTAAAAGATTTAATTTGTTCAAGCTAAAAAAAGACTGCATTTCCTGCACGGAATGCGGAGCCTGCTATCATGCCTGCCCGATGCGGATTAAAAGCATTTACACGAAAAGGGATAAGGAAACACCCTCCGGGTATCCCTTTATGCACAAAAGAAAGTGCGGGAATACGGTAAATGTGCAGACAGTTGACTGTATGATGTGCGGCGAGTGTATTCATAAATGCCCGGAGGACAATGCGTTATCCATGACATTTTGCGGAAAGACAATTTACAAATCTTCCCGGAAAACGTTTATGTCAAAATTTTCTGAAAAAAAGGAGGGGTAAGTTATGGCAGATCAGAATGGGATAAACGAACGGCAGCGGGAATTATTTATAAGAAAATCCACAAGGGTAGCGGCATCTTACCTGAAACGTGCGAAGGAACTGTCTGAATTGCCGGATGCCGCAAAGCCTTTCTTTGATGTATTGGAAAATACATACGTTAAATTAGCAGATATACAAAAACCGGAAGATAGGAAAAGTATTGGAACTTTATGTGTCATGGTTCCGGCAGAGCTTGTTTATGCGGCAGGAGCTATGCCTGTACGCCTGTGTTCCGGCAGTTATACGGCGTATTCTATCGGGGATGATTATATTCCCCGTGATGCCTGCCCTTTGGTAAAGGCGGTTATGGGATTCGGTAAGATAAAAGCGCTGCCTGCATTTGATAACTGTTCCCTGCTGGTTGCGCCTGTGACCTGTGACTGTAAAAAGAAACTTGCCGGAACGATTGACTCCGTGAAAGATACCATACCGCTTCATATTCCGCCGCTGAAAAAGGACGATGCCGACACAGAGATTTTTCTGAAAGAGTTGTACCGCCTGATACCGCTGCTGGAAAATGTAACGGGAAAACAGGTCACGGCAAAGTCTTTGGCAGAAGGGATTAACATGGTTGGAAACGCACAGTATGAGATGTCGGAGTTTCTGAAATACCGCAGACATGACCTGTCGCTGATGAGTGGGACACAGGTAATGGCAGTGATGAATGCCTATTCTTATATGCCAGTCAATCTATGGGCAAAGCAGATGCACAGGCTGAATGAAGAAATGAAGCTGCGGCTTTCGCAAGGGCGTTTTGTAAGCAGGAAAAACCAGCCCCGTGTTCTTGTGACAGGTTCGCCTATTGCTTTTCCAAACATTAAGGTTCCGCTTTTGATTGAGGAAATGGGAGGGGTTCTTGCGGCAGATGAAACCTGCATGGGGGAGCGTGGATTGTATGATCCGGTATCGGTCATTGATGCCAGTTTTGACGGGATGATGCGTTCTCTTGCCTCAAGATATACAAAGCCCTGTACCTGTCCGGTGTTTGTGGATAACAGCCAGCGTATTTACCGGATTAAGCAGATGATAAAAGAACATAAAATTCAGGGAGTCATTTACCATGTGCTGCGTGGCTGCCTGGTGTATGACTATGAATATCAGCTTATGGAGGAGGCAATGGGGAAGATGGATATTCCCATTATCCGTGTGGAGAGTGATTACAATGAGGAAGATGTGGAGCAGCTCCGTATCCGCATTGAGGCATTTATTGAACTGATTAAGATGCGCACGTCCGCATAAGGAAAATAGCTGCATTTGCAGCTTGCGGACGGCGCAGGCAGAAACGATAAATCGTTTCTGATCGATAGCAAAAAACGGAAAAAGGAGGCGTGACGGCTATGGAAAAATATTATCTTGGACTGGATGGCGGTTCTACTTATCTGAAAGCCGCCCTTATGAAAGATAAAAAAGTAGTTGGAACTGTGGTATATCCTACGGGAATTGACAATAACGGGGCGGCGAAGAAAATTGTGGCAGCCTTGTGTAAAAAATATGGTATCAGCCGGACGGATATAGGCTATATCATGGCTACCGGTTACAGCCGCAAAATTCTTGAGGTTGCCGATGATGATATTTCAGAGATTACGGCTCATGCCTATGGAGTGCGGGTTACTGCACCAAAAGAATACCGCCCCGGCATGGTCATTGATATTGGCGGACAGGACAGCAAAATTATTTATCTTGACGCAAATTACAATGTAAAGAATTTTACCATGAATGACAAATGTGCTGCAGGAACAGGAAAGTTCATGGAGGTTATAGCGCAAATCCTGGAAACGACAATCGATCAGGTGGGAGCGCTTTCTTTGGAAAGCACTTCGCCGTGTGACATCAACAGTACCTGTGTGGTATTTGCACAATCGGAAGTGATTTCACTTGTGGCAAGAAAAGTTGACAGGCGTGATATTCTGGCTGGTATGCACTTGTCGATGGCAAAACGGATGATCAAAATGATGAAAAAGTCGGAAAAAGGCGGCGATATTCTGATGACGGGCGGCGGTGCGTTGAATACGGGCATACACAGGGCTTTTGAGGAAGAAATGCTGAAAGATGTATATGTGGCAAAATATCCGCAGTTTAACGGTGCGGTCGGCGCAGCTTTGATTGCCAGTGAGAGAGGTGGGATATGAATACTTCTTTGGTTATTCCGGCGATTACAACCGCTGTTTCCGTTGGACTTGAGTGCGGAACTTGTTGCAGCCCGATGATCAGTACGTTTCTTTCTACTTATGTGGTATCCCATTCAGGCGGTGTGAAAAAAGGGGTTTTGTCATTCGTAAGTTTCTTTTTCGGTAAGATGGTCAGTGTTTCGCTGCTGTGCATGATTTCTGCGTCAGTTAGCAGGCGATTTATCAGTGACAGCGGTTATATTGGTTCTTTTCATCTGCGGCTGTTCTCACAGGCGGCTATGAGTTTGATAGGATTTGTTTTGGCAGTTCGTTGGTTTTTGGAACTGAAAAACCAGAAAAAGCGCGGTGGCTGTAAGGAATGTGGGAAAATGGCTGGAAAGTCAGGTTTTGCGCCAATGCTTGCGGCAGGATTGACTTATGGCATGACGCCCTGCGCCCCTCTTTTGCTGATGATTGGTTATTGTTTTACACTTCCGGTTTCTTTGGCTGGAATAACTGGCGCTGCCTTTAGTCTTTCCAGTATGGTAAGCCCTGTTTTGCTGTTAGTTGTGGTAACAGGTGCGCTTTCAAAGAAAATGGGAAAGGAAATACCGGATGCGGTAAAATGGTTCCGTTTGGCTTCTTATATGGTGCTGGTGGTTATGCCATTTTTTCTTTCATCAAGGTATTAAGGATTATACTTTTTCAGTATGGAAATTGATATTTTATATGTATTTGATATTTTGAATGTGGCGAATTACAATAAGGTCAGGAGGGTAAGAAATGGCGGAAGCAAAGGATATGTATGGAAGCATTTACCAAAATTTGATTGACGCAGGTTGTGACAGGCAGACAGCAGAGCAGTGTATGGTGTTTGCAAAGGGCGGTCAGTTTATGGATATGCTGCCAATACTTGTAAGGCATAGAAAGGATTTGCTCGGTTCCCTCCATGAGAGTCAGAAGCGAATAGACTGTCTTGATTATCTGCTTTATAAAGTCAAAAACCTCACAGCAGGCTGAGAGATTTTTGACTCTCGCGGCATTCGCCAAATGGATGTGCCAGCACGTC
>ERZ808024.562-NODE-562-length-15054-cov-3.761167_pt1 | contig 15054 bp, 15 predicted proteins | sample MGYA00380181_ERZ808024 | MGnify/ENA primary metagenome ERZ808024 (study PRJEB31490, sample SAMN06133413) | mouse gut metagenome | isolation source: Z2_1 | host: mice | place: China: Chengdu | collected 2015-05 ...
ATAAAAAAGAACGTGTGTGGATATTAAAAAAAAAAAAAAAAGAAACACGAACAATAATTGTGTATGAAGCTCCTCATCATCTGGTGCGGACATTGAAAGAACTTGGGGAAGTATTAGGCGAAGAGAGAAAGATAACCATTTGTCGGGAACTTACAAAAAAATATGAGGAAGTCTATCGAACTACTTTTCGTTTAGCATTGGAGCGATATGAAAGGGAAGAACCAAAGGGAGAATTTGTAATTGTTATTGCAGGAAAAAAGATTGCAGATATGCAAAAAGAACAACAGAGATCTTGGGAAGATCTCTGTATAGAAGAGCATATGGAAATCTATATGAAACAAGGAATGGAAAAGAAAGAGGCTATGAAAATGGTATCTAAGGATCGGGGAGTCAGTAAGAGAGAGATTTATCGTCTGCTGATATCCCATTAATACTCCTTTTTTTCTATAATCCATAAAGATAATAAATAGGAAATTCCTAAAAATATAATACAAAGAAAGGTAGCTATTATAATAAGAAATTTCAAAGATACGCGATTAACTATATAAAAAAAGGATTGCCAGTTATCAATTCGCACTATAGTAAATATTCCAAATGCTAGCAATCCCAAAAATCCGAAGGATAACATGCGCCCTTTTTCATTGCCAAATTTCAGATGAAGAGGAATGGAGTATGCAAGAAAAAGCAGTACAAAAGTCAAATAAATCACATTTTCAAAACATATTTTCGATATTTCCATCCAAGAAAACTGTAAAGGAAATATCAATAAACGAAGTAGAAGAGAAATCAACCATGAACCAAAAGTGAGGAGGAAAGAAAATAAATATTTTTCTTGTACATAAGTTTTTCGACTGATTGGCAATGAAAGAAGAAAAGGCATACCATTGTCATAACTGTCATAACTGAGTGTACTCAGCACAAAGATAGAGAAGAGAAAAGTTAAATAACTTGTCATAAAGCTGACATGATTGGTGTTATCTAAAAATGAAATCACGATAAGAATGGTAAAGAGTATTAACATAAAACGCGCCTGGTTTTTTAAAAGTTTCCAATCTTTAATCAATAGTCCTTTCATAGAAGTTCTCCTTTAGTCATCATCAAAATTATCTCATCAATATTACATTTTTCAATAATAAGTTCGGGTGCATTATCTTGATAAAATTGTTTTTGGGTAGTAAGGAGCCGATAACCATAGGGTTCTTTCTTTTTTCTTGTCAAGTAAATCGGATTTATTTCCTGATACTGTTCTTTAGTAACTTTTAAAATACCATAGCTATCTAGCAAAGTATTGGTTTCTTCATGCAGAAGAATTTTTCCTTTATCAATCAGATAGAGGTCATCGCAAAATCCTTCCAGATCGCTGGAAATATGAGAGCTGATAAGGATGGAACGATTACCCGGAATCATATATTCACGCAATATATCCAATAATTCTTCTCTGGCCAGGACATCTAGGCCGGTTGTCGGCTCGTCCAGAATCAATAATTTGGCCTGATGAGATATGGCAATAAGAATTTTTAGTTTAGCTTTCATTCCTGTGGAAAAATCATTGATTTTTTTCGTCAGGGGAAGATCAAAATGTTTACATTGTTGTAAAAAATATTCTTTTTGAAATTTTGGATATAAATGAGAAAGAATAGGAATAATATCCCGTATCTGTAAATAACCGCAAAAACAAGAGTTAGAAAGGGCAATTCCCAACATAGCTCGTTCCTGAGTGGTCAGTGTGAGAATTGATTTTCCAAAGAGCTCAATTTCGCCGCTGTCAACATGAATTAGCCCTAAAATTGCTTTAAAGGTAGTACTTTTTCCGGCTCCATTGGGGCCAATCAATGCAGTTATTTGATTTTGAGGAACTTCTAAGGAGCATTGCAATTGGAATTGGGAATATTGTTTTTTTATATTGTGTAATCGTATCATCAAGATTCCTCCATTATAATATGAAATAATTCTTCAATTTCTTGGTCGTTCATTCCGCAGCTTCTGCCCTTACGGATGGCATGCTCTAGTTCTGCTTCTACTTCCCGCTTTTTTTCTTCTGCTAGTTGTGCTTGATTCGCACTGGTGACAAAGCTGCCCTTTCCATGAATTGTGATGATAAATCCTTCTTGTTCTAAAATATCATAAGATTTTTTTATTGTCAGAGCGCTGACCCGGAGTTCTTTTGCAAGTGTACGTACAGATGGGAGAATGGTATCTTCTATCAGTTCACCGTGAATGATCTTATCTTTTATTTGAACAGAAATTTGTTCATAAATGGGCTGTATGGATGAATGATTAATAATAAGGTTCATGGTGACGAGCCTCCTTTCTTAATAACAGTATATAACAGATAAAAACTGTTGTCAACTGTTATATACTGTTAATTTTAATTTTTATATCATATTTTTGAAGGATAAGAAATAGTAGAAAAAAATATAAAATATTTGGGAATGACAAGAAGGAAAATTGACATTTAATAACGCTTGTAATATATTAGAATTAGTTAAGTGTCAGGATAATTAGCTAGGATCCGGGCATCAGAGCATGAAGACGAATACTAATGTAATGAAATTAAGAAAGAATCGGAGAGAATGTGATGAATGATGGGTTTTCTTATAATTGTAGTTATGATTCGATGACAGGTCTGAGAGACAGATCAACTTTTTTTCATGATGTAAGATGTCATACGGATGCAAATGCGAAAGTACATATAATTGTAATTCAGTTGTCAAAACTGGTTCATGTGAACAGAAGATATGGAATTCAAGTGGGGGATCAACTGATTTGTGAGATTGCGCATTATCTGAAAGATTTATGCAAAGAATATGAGGCATATCGGATTGCCAATTCACGTTTGGCATTGATGGGAAGAATATGTACTCAAAAAGAGGCAGATGATTTTGTCAGAGAACTTTATAAACGTTTTCGGGAAATATGGGTAATTAATTATAAAGGAAAAGAGTTAAGAATTTTATCAGAGGCTAGTTTACTTCATATGTTTTTAGACCCGACAGATACAGAAAATGATCTTCTTGATAAAATTAATTATACATTTTCTATGATTCCTAATCTAGGAGAGGATGGAGTTATCTTTTTTAATGAGGATATTAATTCTGATTTGCAACATAAAAAATATGTTCTAAACGAGGTACGGTATGCAATTGAAAATAAAACTTTTCAAATGTATTATCAACCGATTTACGATTGTGGGAAAGGAAAATTTACTTCAGCTGAGTCGTTGATTCGTTTATTTGGGAGAGATGGTTCTTTTATCTCTCCGGGAGAGTTTATTCCGATGGCAGAGATCAATGGTTTAATTGATGAAATCAGCTGGATTGTATTGGAAAAGGTGTGTGAATTTTTAGGACGTTGTCCGAATATTCCTTTAGATTCTGTTTCTATAAATATGACAGGAAAACAGATTTTAGATCCTAATTTTATCAAATATATTGAAGAATATTTGACAAAATATAAGACAAAGGGCGAACAATTGCGGATAGAGATTACAGAACGTATTATTACAGAAGATTTTGACAAAGTGAAAAATGCAATGGAATATTTATCAAAAAAGGGAATATATTTTTATCTGGATGATTTTGGTACAGGATATTCTAATATTTCTAGCATGCTTTCTCTACCCTTTGAAGTAATTAAATTTGATCAGTCATTAGTGAAAAATATGAATGGTAGTGATAAAAGATTGAGGACAATCGGTTTGCTGGCAGATATTATGCATGAAAATGATTGTGTAGTGGTTGCTGAAGGCGTTGAAACGGAGTTACAGGCTAAGAAAGCTCAAGAAAAAAGATTGGATCGAATTCAGGGATATTACTTTGCTAAGCCAATGTCAGAATCGGATTTGATTCGGTTTTTAGAAGAAAAACAAAATTTTTATTTGGATATAAACTGATATATAAAATAAATAATAATGAATGAGGATAAAATTATGGGAAAAATTTATTCTTCTGCAGAACAGTTGATTGGAAGTACTCCTCTTTTAGAATTTGTACATTTGGAAAAAAAATATGGTTTGGAAGCGCGAATATTGGCAAAGATTGAATTTTTTAATCCAGCAGGTTCAGCAAAGGATAGAGTAGCGAAAGCTATGATTGAGGATGCAGAAGGCAGAGGATTATTAAAACCTGGTTCAGTAATTATTGAGCCAACTTCAGGAAATACGGGAATTGGACTGGCTTTGATGGCTGTAGTTCGGGGTTATCGGATTATTATCGTAATGCCGGAAACCATGAGTGTGGAGCGCCAAAAGTTGATGAAAGCTTATGGAGCTGAGTTAATACTTACAGATGGAGCTGGAGGAATGCCAGCGGCTATTGCTAAGGCAGAAGAACTGGCAAAAGAAATTCCCAACAGTTTTATTCCTGGACAATTTAAAAATCCTGCTAATGCTGAAGCACATAGAACAACGACAGGTCCTGAAATTTGGGAAGATACAGATGGAAAAATAGATATTTTTGTGGCGGGAGTAGGAACCGGAGGTACGATAACGGGAACCGGACAATATTTGAAATCAAAAAATCCTGAAATAAAAGTAGTGGCGGTAGAGCCGGCGTCTTCTCCTGTTTTAAGTAAAGGAATTGCCGGAATTCATAAAATCCAGGGAATTGGCGCGGGTTTTGTACCAGAGATATTGGATACAAAAATTTATAATGAAATTGTGCCAGTAGAAGATGAGGATGCTTTTGTTATGGGTCGTCAGATTGGTCAAACGGAAGGTATTTTAGTTGGAATTTCTGCAGGCGCTGCTACTTGGGCCGCTGTTCAATTGGCTAAGCGTCCAGAAAACAAAGGAAAAACTATTGTTGTTCTATTACCAGATACAGGAGATCATTATTTGTCAACGTCAATGTTTTAATCATTGGAAGAGTAATAATTTTAAAAAATTAATACGGTAGTAAGAAGTTTGAAAAAGCGGAATTTGTTGAGAAATATCTCTTGACAAATTCCGCTTTCTCCGATAGAATAAAAACAAATAGTTTGATAATCAAAACATTTGAGATCAAAACTAAATTTAAGAATGTTTTTAAGGGATTATATAACATAGTATATTTCTGAAGGAATTTCTTAAAGGTAAATGCAGACAAAATATATAGGGAAACGATTATGACAAGCAAAATAATAGGAACTGGCTCATATATGCCGGTACGGATGGTAACGAATGATGATTTGGCTAAAGTTGTAGATACCAGTGATGAGTGGATTGCCGAAAGAACCGGTATCCGGCAGCGGCGGATAGCTGTGGAGGAAAGTGCCAGCTATATGGCAGTAGAAGCCGCCAAACGAGCATTGGAGAATGCAGGAATAGGACCAGAGGATTTGGATTTGATTTTAGTGGGAACAACTTCTGCCGATCATTGCTTTCCCAGTGCGGCTTGTGAAGTGCAGGGAGAGTTGGGAGCAGTTCATGCGGTAGCTTTTGACGTCAGTGCGGCTTGTTCTGGTTTTTTGTTTGCAATGAATAATCTGCAGGCATTTATTCAAGCAGGAATATATCATACTGGTTTGATTATTGGCGTAGATTGTTTGAGTAAGTTGGTTGACTGGAAGGATCGAAGTACTTGTGTATTATTTGGTGATGGTGCAGGGGCAGTGGTGGTACAAGCATCAGACACCGGAATACAGCATTCCGTAATGAGATCGGATGGATCTAAATGGCAAGTACTTTCTTGTATTTCCCGAACAAATGGAAATCTGCTCAATGGCAAGATACCAGAACCAGGGTATCTGTATATGAATGGACAGGAAGTTTTTAAGTTTGCTGTAAAGAAGGTACCAGAGTGTATTAATCAGGTATTAGAGGAATCGGAAACAGATATAGAAGATATAAAATATTTTATATTACATCAAGCAAATTATCGAATTATTGAATCTGTGTCAAAAAGGTTGAAACAGCCGATGGATAAATTTCCTATGAATATGGAATATTATGGAAATACCTCAGCAGCGACCATTCCTGTTCTTTTGGATGAATTGAATCAGTCAGGAAAACTGAATTCCAGAGATAAGATTGTATTATCCGGTTTCGGTGCAGGATTAACCTGGGGAGCAACTTTACTAGAATGGTAGATTTTCTTTTAAAATAAGAAAATTTATATAGAAAAAAGCGAAAAAACCTACTATAATGAGATAGGCTGTATTGCCAAAAAAATATCAAAAAGGAGATTAAAACCATGTTGGAGAAAATGAAAGAAATTATTGCAGAGCAGTTGAGTGTCGAGGAGGAGATCGTTACCGAGTCTTCTTCCTTTAAGGAAGATTTGGGTGCAGATTCTCTGGATCTGTTTGAGTTGGTAATGGCATTGGAGGACGAGTATTCGATTGAGATTCCTTCGGACGATCTTCAGAATTTGCTGACGGTTGGCGATGTTATGAATTACCTGAAGGACAAAGGTGTAGAGGCGTAATGCCCTGCACCTTCCTCTTATATTATAAAAAGGTTAAAATCCGGGAAAATGGGAAGCTATTAAGCGTAACTGTTTTCCCGGATATGGTAATAGTCAGAAAACTGGCGAAAAGAAAATGGTATGCAGTTGGAGGAGAATATGAAAACAAGAGTTACAGAACTGTTGGGAATCGAATATCCGGTTATCCAGGGAGGTATGGCCTGGGTGGCAGAAAATCATCTAGCGGCGGCTGTATCAAAGGCAGGTGGTTTGGGATTGATCGGCGGAGCCAACGCGCCAGGTGAGGTAATTCGTGATTACATCCGCAAGGTGAAAGAAGTGACTGACAAGCCTTTTGGGGTCAATGTGATGTTAATGAGTCCTTATGCAGATGATGTGGCAAAAGTAGTTGTGGAGGAAGGCGTTAAAGTAGTGACTACAGGTGCTGGAAATCCGGAAAAATATATGGAGCTTTGGAAGAATGCAGGAATTCGGGTAATCCCAGTGGTAGCATCTGTGGCATTGGCCAAACGTATGGAAAAGTATGGTGCAGATGCTGTAGTGGCAGAAGGTACAGAGTCAGGAGGGCATATTGGTGAGGCAACAACGATGACGTTAGTGCCACAAGTAGTGGATGCTGTATCGATTCCGGTTATAGCTGCCGGTGGTATTGGTGATGGAAGAGGAATTGCGGCAGCATTTATGCTGGGAGCAGAAGCAGTACAAATGGGAACTCGTTTTTTAGTAGCAAAGGAATGCATTGTTCATCAAAATTATAAAGATCGGGTATTGAAAGCAAAAGATATTGATTCGGCAGTAACTGGAAGAAGTCATGGTCATCCGGTACGTTGTCTGCGCAATCAGATGACTAGAGAGTATGTAAAACTGGAGAACGAAGGAAAAAGCTTTGAAGAGTTAGAATATCTGACTTTAGGAAAATTGCGTGAAGCCGTGCAAGAAGGCGATGTGATAACTGGTACAGTAATGGCGGGACAGATTGCTGGTATGGTGTCAAAAGAGCAGACTTGCAAGGAAATGATTGAAGAAATGATGGAACAGGCAAACAGACTCCTGCAAAAAAAGTGACAGGAAACAAACATATAAAAAATCTGGTTGGAAAACCTCAACAGAGAGAAAGAAGGAGTACAATCGATGAGTAAAATTGCATTTATTTATCCAGGACAGGGTGCACAAGTCTGTGGAATGGGAAAGGATTTTTATGAGCAGACCGAGATTGGAAAGCAGGTATTTGACCTGGCCAGTGATTTGTTGGGATTTTCCGTGCCGGATCTTTGTTTCACGGAAAATGATCAGCTGGATATCACCGAGTATACCCAGGCGGCGATGGTGACAACCAGTATTGCAATGACAAAGGTATTAGAAGAAAAAGGTATTAAACCAGATGTGACGGCTGGTCTTAGTTTAGGTGAATATTGTGCCCTCTATGCAGCCGGAGTGATGAGTGAAGGAGACGCTATCACTACAGTAAGGCAAAGAGGAATTTTTATGCAGGAAGAGGTTCCTGTTGGTCAAGGCGCTATGGCGGCAATTTTGGCTATGGATGTTACTGCAATTGAAAATGTGATTGCCAATATAGAAGGGGTAGAGATTGCTAATTATAATTGTCCGGGACAAATCGTAATTTCCGGAAAAAAAATGGCAGTAGAGATAGCATGTGAGAAATTAAAAGAGGCAGGGGCGAAAAGGACCGTGATGTTGAATGTCAGTGGACCGTTCCATTCTCAAATGTTGACTGGTGCCGGCGAAAAGTTAAGTAAGGTGTTGGATCCGGTGGAAATACATACACCATCTGTACCATATGTGGCGAATGTAACAGCATCATATGTAACAGATGCTGCACAAGTGAAACCATTATTAGTGCAACAAGTTTCTTCTTCCGTACGGTGGCAACAAAGTATGGAACTTCTACTTGAAGATGGAGTGGATATTTTTATCGAGATTGGACCAGGAAAAACTTTGGCAGGATTTATGAAAAAGATTAATCGGACTGTAAAGGTTCTGAATATAGAGAAAATAGAAGATATCGATAAAGTTGTGGAAGTACTAGCGTAAGCTAGCAGTTAGAAAGGAAGAAAAAGATGTTAACAGGTAAGATTGCGATAGTAACCGGAGCCAGCCGGGGAATTGGCCGGGAAGTTGCTATTATGCTGGCGGCGAAAGGTGCCATAGTGATTGTCAATTATAATGGTTCTGCGGCAAAAGCAGAGGAAGTAGTAAAAGAAATAGAGATGCTTGGGGGCAAGGCAGAGGCCGTACAATGTAATGTTTCTGACTATGAAAAAGCAGAGGAATTATTAAGTTATGTTATTAAGCAATATGGAAAAGTAGATATTTTGGTAAATAATGCTGGAATTACTCGTGATAATCTTTTGATGAAGATGAGTGAAGAGGATTTTGACGATGTATTAAACACGAATCTTAAGGGCGCATTTAACTGCATTCGTCATGTAGCGAGACAGATGCTGAAACAAAAAGGAGGACGAATTATTAATATGTCTTCAGTTTCTGGTGTTTTGGGAAATGCTGGACAAGCAAATTATTGTGCTTCCAAGGCAGGCCTTATCGGACTGACCAAGTCAGTGGCACGAGAATTGGCTAGTCGAGGGATTACAGTCAATGCAGTGGCACCAGGATTTATCGATACGGAGATGACACAAGTATTGCCAGAAGCAGTAAAGGCAGCAGCCGTAGAGCAGATTCCTATGAAACATTTTGGTTCTACAAAGGATATTGCGAATACAGTAGTTTTTCTAGCGTCAGAAGAAGCGGGTTATATTACTGGACAAGTGATTAGCGTAGATGGTGGAATGGCAATGTAGTCGTTATATCACAGAAAAAACAGTATTAAAAAACAAGGAGAGTGGATTATGAGCAGGAGAGTAGTTGTGACTGGTTTGGGTGCTATTACCCCTATCGGTAATAATGTAGAAGAGTTCTGGAATGGATTGAAAGAAAAAAGGGTGGGAATCGGACCGATCACCTACTTTGATACTGCCGAATATAAAGTAAAACTGGCAGCACAAGTCAAGGATTTTGAACCAAAAAAATATATGGATCCCAAGGCAGCAAAGAGAATGGAACAATTTTGCCAGTTTGCCGTGATCGCAGCAAAAGAAGCTTTGGAAGATGCGGGAATTGACATGACAAATGAAGACCCATTTCGGGTTGGTGTCAGTGTGGGTTCAGGCATTGGGAGTCTGCAGTCAATTGAACGAGAATATAAAAAGCTGCTGGATAAGGGGCCTAGCCGAGTTAATCCGTTGTTGGTTCCTCTGATGATTTGTAATATGGCGGCCGGAAATGTTTCTATTCAGTTTGGTCTTAAAGGAAAATGTATTAATGTAGTGACTGCTTGCGCTACGGGAACCCATAGTATTGGGGAAGCTTTCCGTTCGATTCAATATGGAGAAGCGGATGTAATGGTAGCAGGAGGAACAGAAGCCAGTATTACGCCAATTGGTGTGGCAGGTTTTACAGCATTAACAGCATTGAGCACTTCCGAGGATCCCATGCGGGCATCAATTCCATTTGATGCAGAGAGAAATGGTTTTGTTATGGGTGAGGGCGCAGGAATCGTGATTTTGGAGTCTTTAGAACATGCACAGGAACGAGGTGCGAAGATCTACGCAGAAGTGGCAGGTTATGGAGCTACTTGTGATGCATATCATATCACCTCTCCGGCAGAGGATGGCAGTGGAGCTGCTAAAGCCATGGAGTTGGCTATTGCGGATGCAGGAATGAAACCAGAAGATGTCAATTATATTAATGCTCATGGCACCAGTACTCATCATAATGATTTGTTTGAGACGAAGGCAATCAAACTGGCATTTGGGGATTATGCTAAAAAAATAAAAGTTAATTCGACAAAATCAATGGTTGGTCATTTGCTAGGAGCTGCTGGTGGTGTAGAATTTATTACTTGTGTAAAATCAATAGAAGAAGGCTTTATTCATGCTACAGCAGGACTTACCGTGGATGATCCAGAGTGTGATTTGGATTATGTCAAGGGTGAAGGTGTGAAGATGGAAGTTAATTGTGCTATCAGCAATTCTCTGGGATTTGGTGGCCATAATGCAACTTTACTGGTGAAAAAGTTCCAGGGATAAGGAGAGAGAAAATGACGATTGATGAAATTGTAACATTGATTCAGGCGGTATCAGATAATGGTTTGACTAGCTTTGTATATGAGGAAGGAAATCAGAAACTGATTTTGAAAAAGAAAAAGAAGAAAAATGTAGCTCAGGCACCGGTTGCTCCCGTAGTGATTTCACAGCCAGCAACACCAGTGATGAGTCCGGTGGCAATGACTTTGCCAACAGCAGAAACGGGATTGAATAGTGTCGCGCATATCGGCATGACAGAACCAGAAACCTCAGGCAAATCTGTTTCTGAAAAGGAAGAACATATAGATATAGGTTCGGATAAAGTTATTACTTCACCTCTGGTAGGAACTTTCTATAGCGCACCTTCTCCAGAAGCGGATCCTTTTGTTCAGGTGGGAGATACGGTAAAGAAAGGTCAGGTTTTGGGAATTATTGAAGCAATGAAATTGATGAACGAGATCGAGAGCGAATATGATGGGGTGGTTGAGGCAGTTCTTGTTGAAAATGAAAATGTAGTGGAATATGGTCAGCCATTGTTCAGGATTCGGTAAATTTGGTGAAAAATATTTTTGAAGAATGATGTATCAGATGGAGGAAACTATGAAGCTGGGAATTAAAGAAATTCAGGAGATTATTCCGCATCGTCATCCTTTTTTATTGATTGACTGTATTGAGGAGTTGGAGCCAGGGGTACGTGCAGTGGGATATAAATCAATCACTTACAATGAACCACAATTCGCAGGACATTTTCCACAGGAACCAGTGATGCCGGGAGTGCTGATGATTGAGGCTTTAGCTCAGGTAGGCGCAGTTGCTATATTGAGTGTAGAAGAGAATAAAGGGAAGACCGCTTATTTTGGCGCTATTAATAATGCTAAATTCAAGCAAAAAGTAGTACCAGGTGATCATTTGCGTCTGGAATGCGAGATCATCAAACAGAAGGGGCCAGTAGGGATTGGTAAAGCCACAGCTATTAATGCAGAAGGTAAGGTGGCAGTATCCGCAGAACTGACATTTATGATTGGTTAGTAAGAGGTAGACTTATGTTTGATAAAATTTTGATTGCAAACCGTGGTGAGATTGCAGTAAGAATCATTCGTGCTTGCCGAGAAATGGGAATTAAGACTGTGGCAGTCTATTCGGAAGCAGATCGGGACAGTTTGCATACGCTATTAGCAGATGAGGCTATCTGCATAGGCCCAGCGCCATCTGGGCAGAGTTATTTGAATATGGAGAGAATTCTAGCGGCTACAGTTGCCATGAAAGCGGAGGCTATTCATCCAGGATTCGGGTTTCTTTCAGAAAATGCTCGATTTGCAGAACTATGTGAAAAATGCAGCATTGCTTTTATTGGTCCTTCGGCTTCTATTATCAATAAAATGGGTAATAAATCAGAGGCCCGTAAAACGATGATGGAAGCAGGAGTTCCAGTTGTGCCAGGAGGAAAAGAGCCGGTACATACGACAGAGGAAGCATTGGAGTTGGCAAAGAAAATAGGATTTCCAGTGATGATTAAGGCATCTTCTGGTGGCGGTGGCAAAGGGATGAGAATTTCTTATGGTGAAGAAGATTTTGAAGCCAATTTCCAGAACGCACAAATGGAATCTGTCAAAGGCTTTTCTGATGATACCATGTATCTGGAAAAATACATTGAAAAGCCTCGTCATATTGAATTTCAAATTATGGCGGACAAACATGGAAATGTGATTCATTTAGGGGAGAGAGACTGTTCCATCCAGCGACGTCACCAAAAGGTTTTGGAGGAATCGCCCTCAGTTGCTATTTCAGAAGAGCTGCGGCAAAGAATGGGTGAAGTAGCAGTAAAGGCAGCAAAAGTAGTTGGTTATGAAAATGCAGGTACCATCGAATTTTTGTTGGACAAAGATAAAAATTTTTATTTTATGGAGATGAATACTCGAATTCAGGTTGAGCATCCTGTGACAGAGATGGTTAGTGGACTGGATTTGATTAAAGAACAGATTCGAGTGGCGTCAGGAGAAAATCTGAGTGTATCTCAAGATCAGATCTGTATTCAGGGTCATGCCATTGAATGTCGTATTAATGCTGAAAATCCGGCAAAGAATTTTATGCCTTGTCCAGGTACTATCACGAATGTGCATACTCCAGGAGGGAATGGAATTCGGGTAGATACTCATATATATAATGATTATAAGGTTCCGGCAAATTATGACTCAATGTTGATGAAGTTAATTGTTCATGGGAAAGATCGCGAAGAGGCAATTGCCAAAATGCGTAGTGCTTTGGGAGAATTAATTATTGAAGGAATCGATACAAATCTTGATTTCCAATTTGAAATTTTATGTCATTCAGCTTATGAGGATGGGGATACGGATACTCATTTTATTCAAACATATTTTCCGGAATATTGTAAGTAAAAACGAATTGTTATAGTAGTTTAAATACTAAATAGTTACTAAATGTCCGGTTTACGAGTAAGAAAGTAAAGAAAGGGATGTTCGGTTATGTTAAAAAATATGTTTAAAAAGACATATACCATCATTGATACAAAGTATAAGCCGCAGAAAAAAGAAGAGGAGCCGAGCATCCCTCAGGGGCTTTGGCGTAAATGCAATAAGTGTGGTCAACCAATATATGTGGAGGATGTGACAAATAATTTTTATGTTTGCCCGAAATGTGGTGGATATTTCCGCGTTCATGCTTATCGTCGAATTGAGATGCTGATCGATGAGGGGACTTTTGAGGAATGGGATGAGAAGATGGAGTTTTCTAATCCTTTGAATTTTCCAGGTTATGAGAAGAAAGTACAAGCAACGAAAGAGCGAACAAAGTTGAATGAAGCAATTGTCACTGGTAAAGGGAAAATCGGTGGACAAGAGACAACATTTGGCGTATGTGATGCCAGATTTTTGATGAGCAGCATGGGACATGTTGTAGGAGAGAAGATTACTCGAATGGTGGAACGTGCTACCAGAGAAAAACTGCCAGTTATTATTTTCGCTTGTTCTGGAGGAGCCAGAATGCAGGAAGGACTTGTCTCCTTAATGCAGATGGCAAAAACTTCTGCTGCTTTAAAAAAGCACCATGAGGCAGGACAGTTATTTATCAGCGTGCTAACCGATCCGACAACGGGTGGAGTTACAGCTAGCTTTGCAATGCTGGGTGATATTATTTTGGCAGAGCCAAATGCATTAATCGGTTTTGCTGGTCCACGGGTAATTGAGCAGACGATACGGCAGAAGCTGCCAGAGGGGTTTCAGAGAGCAGAGTTTTTGTTGGAACATGGGTTTGTAGATAAGATTGTGGAACGTAAAGATCAAAAAGAGGTATTGGCTCAGATTTTGCGACTTCATTCATGCAAAAAAACATTAGAAGATATTGGCAAGAAACAAGAGAGAATACAAAAATCTTTGATTTTAGACAATGAATTCTGTTTGAGTAAGGAAAAAACAGCATGGGATACCGTACAGCTTTCTCGTGCGACAGGGCGTCCGGTAGCTACCGATTATATTGAGATGCTTTTTGATGATTTCATTGAACTACACGGAGATCGATATTTTAGTGATGATGGCGCAATCGTGGGAGGAATTGCTTCTTTCTGTGGGATGCCGGTAACAGTGATTGGACAGCAAAAGGGAAAAAATACTAAAGATAATATTAAACGGAATTTTGGAATGCCCGCTCCAGATGGTTATCGCAAGGCGTTGCGGTTAATGAAACAAGCGGAAGTCTTTGGACGTCCAATAATTTGTTTTGTAGATACACCAGGAGCCTTTTGTGGATTAGAAGCAGAAGAACGTGGACAAGGAGAGGCGATCGCGCGGAACTTGTTTGAAATGGCGGCTTTAACAGTGCCTGTTCTTTCTATTGTAATTGGTGAAGGAGGAAGCGGCGGCGCATTGGCTATGGCAGTAGCAAATGAAGTATGGATGATGGAAAATGCAATTTATTCGATTTTGTCGCCAGAAGGTTTTGCTTCTATTCTATGGAAAGACAGCAAGAAAGCGGCGGATGCAGCAGGAGTTATGAAAATTACGGCTGTAGATCTTTATGAAAAAGGTTTGATTGAGCAGATAATTCCGGAGGAAAATCCGGCAAATGAAGAAACTTTGCCTCTGTTAGTTAAAATTATGAAGAAAAAAATGGTAATGTTTTTTGAAAAATATGGCGCTATGACGCCAGAAGAAATTGCCGGACAACGTTATCAACGGTTTCGGAATATATAGAAAGGGAAAGGGGGATGAGAAGGCATGATAAAATTTAGTCCATTGGTGATTGGGGATATGGTGGCAAAGTATCCTGTTATACAAGGAGGTATGGGCGTGGGAATCAGCCTTTCTTCTCTAGCCGGGGCAGTAGCCAAAGCCGGAGGCATTGGAATCATCTCCACTGCTCAGATTGGATTTCGGGATCCGGATTTTCTTAAAGAACCGATGGAAGCAAATATGCGGGCAATACACAGTGAATTTGCCAGAGCCAGAGCAATTGCACCAAAAGGAATTATCGGTTTCAATATTATGGTGGCAACCCGAAATTACGCTCAATATGTAAAAGAGGCGATTAAAGCA
>ERZ808024.564-NODE-564-length-15021-cov-3.059489_pt1 | contig 15021 bp, 8 predicted proteins | sample MGYA00380181_ERZ808024 | MGnify/ENA primary metagenome ERZ808024 (study PRJEB31490, sample SAMN06133413) | mouse gut metagenome | isolation source: Z2_1 | host: mice | place: China: Chengdu | collected 2015-05 ...
TATTTTCTGGTTCTTTTTTCAAAAACTCTCGAATTTCATCCGCCAAGCGCGAATATGTCCTCTCCAACTGTTCCGATGCCCGTAGCATGGCCTCCTTTACCAGATTCTCCTTACTTCCAAAATGAAAATTAATAGCAGAAAGAGTCACCTTCGCCAAATTAGCAATCATGCGAGTCGTTGTAGCATCATATCCATAGACTGCAATCAATGTCTGTGTCGCTTTAATCAAACGCTCCTGCGTGGTATCATTCTCCCCATACTCTATTTCAATAATATCCATGATATCTCCGCCTCCCTGCAGTTTCGTTTTTTATCAGCCTGCATCTTATACTATATCATTTTCATTCATCTGGCGCAAGATATCCTTCTGTTTCTTAAATTTAACTCAAAAATCCCAATCCGTACCACAGAGGAATGCTAGCCACACATCCAATCAGATTCACAATCATATAAAGAATTGACGCCTTCCTCATCTCCGGAAATGTAACATATTTTCCTCCTGCCACTCCCAAAGTTGCCATAGCAAAAGGATTCATATAAGGAACTGTCCAGCACATAGAACTCATAAATTCCACAAAAATAATGACATAAAGATTAATTCCTGCCCCATTCATCAAGCCTCCAAAGATAGCCATTACTACCACTAGGGCCGTATTCTGTTCAATGATCAAAAAACGCAACAAATATGTAAAAATACAAATAAACGGCACAAAAATCCAGGGGCTAGCAACCACTGGCGCCAACACTGGCCCCAAAACTCCGGCAATTGCATCACTCCATCCCAATTCCGACATATAATTCGCCATTCCCAGCAGACTTCCGATGAACACTACCAGAGACCAGGGAATTCGCGTGTTGAAATCTGCTGGTGCGATAAGACCAAATCCGCACATCAAACAGATGGCTGCCCAGCCAATCATACCGGTATCCATGCCGTGAATGCTGGATGTAGACCACAAGATCAGCGCTGTCACGAGAATCCCGGCTGCAAGTTTTTCATCCCGGCTCATCGGTCCCATTTCCTTCAAACGATCTTTAAAAAAGGTTTTAGAAAATTCGACCTTCTCTGCTGGCCGACACAAAATTGCGGAAAAGATAAAAGTTCCTGCCAGAAGAATCACAAACCATACTCCGGCCGCGATCAGCCAACTGACAAAATTAAATTCCGCTCCCGGTGCTCCCAATGCCTGTGAATAGGAAGTAACAAAACCACATATAACCGATACATAAACCGATCCTGTCAAAAATGCATTGCCTCCCAGATATGCCGGCAGATAACATGCCGTAAAAAGACCCAATGCCCCCTTGCTTTGCGGTTTCATTCCCATCTCCTCCGTGGTAGAAGTGGCAAAAGGAATCAAAATATTCACCTTCGCATTTACAGACGGAATCAGTGGACTCAAAATCGTACCTGTACACATCATCGCAATTACCGCTCCTGTATAAGTAGGAGGAAATACGGAAAGAATTGCAATTGCGATTCGGTTCAGTAAACCACTCTTTCCAATCCCAGCCGACAAAGCAAATACCATAATTACCAACCAGACCGTAGAACCGCTGAATGCTCCGAATAATCCTGACATAGAAAACACTGGCTCTGCAAAAATTCCTATCTTTCGAAAAACGGCATCTGTCAGAATCAGCAGAGAGGATGCTCCCAAAACTACAACCCAATCCGCCAACGCTCCTGTCAGCAAAAGTACAATCACTGCCAGAAAAACTCCGGCATATACAAACGAAGCTGCTGACAGTACAGAACCCCCCTCAAAATCCATAGCACAGGCAATGATATAAAAAAGAACCACCAAAACCAGTGCTGCCATCAAACCACTCTTTCGTTTCAAAATTCTGCACACCCCATTTCCTTTTTTATTTATTTAGTTCGTTCGACCGACCTTGTTTTCATATTAACATATCTCTTTTCATTCGTCAATCGGATACCGGTAAATATTCTCGTTTTCATGCTCCTTCTCTTTTTATTTTCTTGCCATCTAATCTATGCTATACTACTTATAAACCATCAAAATCCGCGTAAACTTACGCACAAAAAGAAGGAGAAAGCATCATGCCTACAATTATCATTTTGGGAGCCGGTCAATTCGGCCAGACCGCCGCTACACTTTTAAATACAAATGAGCTCCAACTGTTAGCTTACGCTGACAACAATCCCCGATTACAGAATACTTTTTATGGAAAGGTTCCTATCCTCTCTGTCGAACAAGCCATTGTTCTCCAGCCAGATCTGGCTCTGGTCGGTGTCACCGATCCCGACCGAACCATTCAACTGAGAAATCAGGCTTTGGCCTGCGGATTCCAGGGACGATTCCTGCTGCTTTCTGAACTATATAATCAATTTGATATCCGCAGTGCCACACTGATCCGTCTCGCAGCCCGAATAGAAGAAGCATCCGTTCCAGGAGCCATCGCCGAACTTGGCGTGTATCAGGGGGATCTAGCCTGCAAATTAAATGCCTTGTTTCCTCAACGTTCTTTATATCTGTTTGATACCTTCACCGGTTTCGATCACCGTGACATTATAATAGAATCCGGGCATGGTTATTCTCAGGCGCAAGAAAACGAATTTTCAAACACAACTATGGAAAAAGTTCTTTCTCGCTTGCCCTATCCCGCACAGGCGATCTTCCGAAAAGGCTATTTCCCGGATACGATTACCGGTCTCGATACCATTCGCTATGCTCTCGTTAGCCTAGACGCAGACCTTTATATGCCTATTTTTTCCGGTCTTGAATATTTCTATCCCCGATTAAATTCTGGCGGCATAATACTGCTTCATGATTTCAATAATTCCCGCTTCCAGGGTTCCCATCAGGCTGTCCGGGACTACGAAAAAAAGCAAGGGACTCTTCCTCTGATTCCTCTTTGCGATTTACATGGCAGCGCTGTTATCATTCATCCATAAATGAATAAAAGATATTTTTAGTCTGTCCGCTAAAATAATCAATCAAAAGAGGGCGTCCCTCAGTCATTTTATGACTTTTGGGACGCCCCCTATTTCTCAATGCTTATCCTGCTTATTCATTTCCGTACAGATTCACCAACTTGGACAGATACTCATATCTCTCCTTTGCCTCAGCCTCATTCTTCTCGAACAACTTGGCAGCTCTCTCCGGATTCTTCATCGCCAGGGAAGCATAACGCACTTCACCCTTTAAGAAGTCCTGATAGCCTTCCATATTCGGAGCTTTGCTGTCTAAGGTAAACTTCTTCTCAGCTGCCGGATTGAAGCGGAAGTTATTCCAGTAACCAGTCTCAACTGCCAGCTTCTCCTCGGTCTGAGCCTTGCTCATGCCCTTCTTGATGCCATGGTTGATACAGGGAGCGTAAGCCAGGATCAGGGACGGACCCGGATAAGCCTCTGCCTCTGCGATTGCCTTGATGGTCTGGTTCATGTCAGCGCCCATGGAAATCTGAGCAACATATACATAACCGTAGCTCATTGCAATTGCCGCAAGATCTTTCTGCTTCACTTCTTTACCACCTGCTGCGAACTGAGCCACAGCACCGGTCGGAGTAGCCTTGGAGGACTGTCCGCCTGTATTGGAGTAAACCTCCGTGTTGAATACCATGATGTTGATATCCTTGCCGCTTGCAAGACCATGGTCAACGCCATTGAATCCGATATCGTATGCCCAACCGTCACCACCGAAGATCCACTGGGACTTCTTGGACAGGAAATCCTTGTTCTTTACAATTTCCTTACATGTCGGGCAGTCAATTCCCTCCAGAGCAGCAACCAGCTTGTCTGTCGCACTGCCGTTTAATGCGCCGATGCTGAAGGTATCCAGCCATTCTTTGCAGGCAGCCTTCACTTCTTCTGTTGCCTTCTCACTGGCGGCTACTTCCTGAACCTTCACCTTTAAGCCGTCACGGAGTGCGTTCTGAGCCAGTAACATACCATAACCGAACTCAGCGTTGTCCTCGAACAGGGAGTTATCCCAGGCCGGTCCTTTGCCTTCCTTATTGGCAGTATAAGGTGTGGACGGAGAAGAGTTACCCCAGATAGAAGTACATCCTGTTGCGTTTGCGATATACATTCTGTCACCAAATAACTGAGTGATTAATTTCGCGTACGGCGGCTCACCACAGCCTGCACATGCGCCGGAGAACTCGAGGAGCGGCTGTTTGAACTGGCTGCCCTTTACGGTTGTCTCTTTGAATTTATCGATCACATCCTGCTTAACCGCAAGCTTCTGACCATAATTGAAGATCTCCTGCTCACCAAGGTTTGCTTCCAGGCCTGCCATGGTAAGAGCCTTTTCGCCCTTCTTGCCCGGGCAGACATTTGCACAGGAACCGCATCCGGTACAGTCAAGAGCGGAAATGGTAACTGCGAACTTGTACTGCGGCATACCGGTCATTGCAAGTGTCTTTGTTCCTTCCGGAGCCTTTGCTGCCTCTTCTTCTGTCATGGCAACCGGACGGATAACGGCATGCGGGCAGACATAGGAGCAGAAATTACACTGGATACAGTTGTCCGGATTCCAAACCGGTACATTTACCGCGATACCGCGCTTCTCATATGCAGAGGAGCCGGACGGTGTGGTGCCATCCACATAGTTCTTAAATGCAGATACCGGAAGATTATTACCCTCCTGAGCGTTTACGGCAGCCTGAACCGTATTAACGAACTCAACAACATCTGCTCTTCCCTCTGTTGCATGAACCATGTCAAGACCTTCGTCCTCACAGTTCTTCCAGCTCTCGGGAACCTTAACTTCATGAATGCCCTTTGCACCGGCATCAATGGCAGCCCAGTTTTTCTGAACAACATCCTCGCCCTTACGGCCGTAGGTTGCCTTGGCAGCAGCCTTCATTAACTCGTTGGCCTTGGCAGCCGGGATGATTCCTGTCAGCTCAAAGAAAGCGGACTGAAGAATTGTGTTGATACGTGTCGGGCCCATGCCGGTCTCAATACCAAGCTTCACACCATCGATGGTGTAGAATTTGATGTTGTGATCTGCGATGAACTTCTTAACCTGTCCCGGTAAATGTTTTTCAAGAGCTTCCATATCCCATGGGCAGTTTAACAGGAATGTTCCGCCGTCCACTAATTCCTGAACCATATTGTACTTACGGATATAAGCAGGATTATGGCAGGCTACAAAGTTAGCCTTGCGGATTAAATAGGTGGATTTAATCGGAGTATGTCCAAAACGGAGGTGGGACATCGTAACGCCGCCGGATTTTTTGGAATCATAGTCAAAGTATGCCTGTGCATACATATCCGTGTTGTCACCGATAATCTTGATGGAGTTCTTGTTTGCGCCTACCGTACCGTCGGCTCCAAGACCCCAGAATTTACAGTTAACGGTTCCTTCCGGTGTCGTTACAAGCGGAGCGCCCAGTTCCAGGGACAGATTTGTAACGTCATCCACGATACCGATTGTGAATACTTTCTTCTCTGTGTTGTCATAAACGGCTACGATCTGTGCCGGAGTTGTATCTTTGGAACCTAAGCCGTAACGTCCTGTGAAGATAGGTGTCTGGTCAAACTTCGTTCCCTTTAACGCTGCGACAACATCCAGGTATAACGGCTCGCCTAAAGAGCCAGGCTCTTTTGTTCTGTCTAATACGGAAATCTGTTTTACGGAATCCGGAATTGCTTCCACTAATGCGCTGGCGCAGAATGGTCTGTAAAGACGTACCTTTACAACGCCGACTTTTCTGCCCTGGGCTACCAGGTAGTCGATTGTCTCTTCGATAGTATCGTTGACAGAACCCATGGAAATGATTACATGCTCTGCATCCGGTGCGCCGTAGTAGTTGAACAGCTTGTAATCCGTACCGATCTTTTCGTTAACCTTGTCCATGTATTCCTGGACAATCGCCGGTAATGCATCGTAGTATGGGTTGCATGCCTCTCTTACCTGGAAGAAGATGTCAGGGTTCTGAGCGGAACCTCTCTGGCACGGATGGTTCGGGTTGAGCGCGTTCTTGCGGAATGCGTCAACGGCGTCCATATCCACCATATCTTTCAGGTCTTCATAATCCCATGCCTCAACCTTCTGGATCTCGTGAGATGTACGGAAACCGTCGAAGAAGTTGATAAATGGAATCTTTCCTTTAATTGCAGCAAGGTGGGCAACCGCTGTCAGGTCCATAACTTCCTGTACGCTGGATTCACAGAGCATGGCACAGCCTGTCTGACGACATGCATAAACGTCTGAGTGGTCACCAAAAATAGATAATGCATGGCTTGCAAGTGCACGTGCAGATACGTTGAATACGCCTGGTAACTGCTCGCCTGCAATTTTGTAAAGGTTCGGGATCATCAGCAACAGACCCTGGGATGCTGTATAAGTGGTTGTTAAAGCTCCGGCTGCAAGGGATCCGTGAACGGCTCCTGCTGCACCAGCCTCAGACTGCATCTCTGTAATCTGCACTGTCTGGCCGAAAATGTTCGTTCTTCCATCGGTTGCCCACTCGTCTGTAGCTTCCGCCATAGGTGAAGATGGGGTGATAGGATAGATGGCCGCTACGTCAGTAAATGCATAGGAAGCATGAGCTGCTGCGTGGTTACCATCCATAGTTTTCATTTTTCTTGCCATAATGAATGTTCCTCCTGTTATTTTAAAGTGAATGTATAGTTGAATCCCCTCTCGGAAATTTACCTGAGAATATTATAACAACTTTTTGTTAAAATGCAAACGAATTTGAATTGTTCTGGCGTATTATTTTAAAAACAATAAAATTTCTTATTATTAGCACCGCCTTTTTCTATCAGGGCCCGGATCAATTTTTCATTCCCTGTGCCGCGTTCTCTACGGTTATGGTCCCATTTTCCACCAGCTTGACAAACAGCTCTGCAAGCGTGGGATCAAACTGCCGGCCGGCCTGTTTGCGAAGCTCCTGGCAGGCGTATTCGACCGGATAAGACGGTTTATAGCTTCTTACCGAGGTAATCGCGTCAAAGGAATCCGCGACGGCCAGGCATCTGGCTCCAATCGGAAGCTCCTCGCCCGTAATTCCCCTTGGGTAGCCCCGTCCGTCCCAGCGCTCATGGTGGCCTACAACGGCAGGTATCAGGTAGTCCAGGCTGGGCAGGTGCCGGATGATTGCAATCGAATGCTCCACATGGGTTTTCATAATACCATATTCTTCGTCGCTTAACTGTCCCGGCTTTGTGATAATATTCTCCGGAATTGCGATTTTTCCGATATCGTGCAGAAGTCCCGCTTCATAAATCATCTGTGCATGCTCTTCATTCAGTCCGGCCGCCTTTGCCAGGGTTTTTGCATAATTCGCCACATTCTGGCTATGACTGAAGGTATAATGATCCTTCGCGTCAATTGCGGCGGTCAGAGCATAAATCGTTGCCGCATATTCCTCATAGTTTCCGGTCATTATATTGCTGCGGGCCGTTTCAATATCCGAATCGGCCTCTGCAAGCGAATACTGGCAGATTCTGTTTTTCCCGCTCCGTTTGGCGTTGTAAACAGCCATGTCCGTATTCTCCAGCAGTTCCTTCACAGAAGACGCGCTGTACGGAGCCACGCAGATTCCGCCGCTCAGTGTCAGGGCTTTTAAGAGAACGCCGCTTCCGTCGGTCTCCTGCCGGCCTACCTGCTGCTTGATGTTTTTAGCCAGCTCCAGCGCCTGATACAGGTTGTATCCGGGCATGCAGATCGCAAACTCTTTTCCACCGTAGCGGCACGATATTCCGTTTCTTCCCACGGTGCTGAGTATGATCTGCGCCGTACGCCTTAACGCATTATCTCCGGCATAGGTGCGGTAAAGCTGGTTAAACAGTTTGAAGTCATCCAAATCCAATATAATAAGCGCTACGGAATCGTTCCGTTTATCATTGTATACTTCGTTCAGTCTTTCCATAAATGATTTTCGGTTTAAAAGCCCCGTCAGATGGTCTACCGTAGCCTCGCGCTTTGCCTGTTCATATAAATTGGCATTTTTCACAGCTATCGCGGCTATCGACTGTGCGGACTCCAGGAATGATATATCGTCAAAGGTATATTCGCTCCCCTTCATCTTCCTGCCAATCAGCACAACGCCCACCAGATCGCCGTCGCGTTTGAGCGGTACGATACAGCTTACCTCCAGCCCGGACAGCAGCCTTTTCTCCGCGTCCCACATGGATTTGTAGGTGGAGGAACGTTTGAAATCCGACATAAACATACAATTTTCCCGGGTATTAAACCAGGTGATGCAGGGATTGTCGGAGGAGATGGAAAATGCCTTCTCATCCAGGGGCGCAGCCGAGCATACCGGCCTGAAATGCTTTCCCGTCTGATCCTTCAGGCAGACATAAGCCTTATTCACCCGGATAGAATCGCAGATTACCCGCACCAGCAGAGCTAAAATCTCCTGTAAATCCAGGCTTTGGGATACCGCCGTGCTGAATTCCTTCAGACGTTCCTGCTGTATCTGTTCTTCCCTCAAAAACAGGTTGTTTAATATTTTTTGCAGGAGCTGGTAAATCAGCATCATGGATACGGCGAACAGGATTGCTATAATTAATGTCGTGTAACCTTCAAATTCCGGAAAATAAGTCTGCAGCTTCTGCTCCGTCGGCCGGATCAGGTAGGCACCCATAACCGAACAAAGGCACATGGTTTCCGCCACCACCACGCCTCTTGACACCAGAAGCGTCATACGGAACAGCCTCTTACGGTACATCGCATAAAACATCAGGCTTGCGTAAATAATGCCCGACAGCGTGTCCCACGGAAAATAGTTGCCCGGCAATATTGAAATCAGATTGCCGATAATCAGAACCGGCGGTCCAATCATGATCGGCAGAAGGCTGCGCACCGGCACGTCACGCTCTTTTACGCCATAGGCCACCATCCTGGCCCCATGGATCAGCATCAGTACTATTAAAAAGGTCGGAATCAGAATTTTCCAGTTGCTCTCATAAAGAAATACAAACCTCCCGTCCCCTGTTTCCACCAGCTCCGGAGCCTTTAAAAACAATTCAAAATGGGTCAGGATCAGAATCACTGCCGTAACCAGCAGCCATACCTTTTTCATGTACTTGTCTCTCGACTCCACAAAATGGTACAGGAACATATATACCAGATAAGGCGCCGCAAAGAGAGCCAGTATGGACAGCTCATACCACAGCTTATAACCGGGATACAGCCTGAGCCTCATAAGAAGAGAACAGCCCGTCCATATGGTAAAACAGAAAAGCAGCTGGATAAAAGAATTAATAAGTGGGTTTTTCTTGGCCGACAACAGCGCAATCATCAAAAATGCATAGCAAAAAACTGCCAGTATCGGCACCCAGATAAAAGGAATCACTCCGCTCATCTTCCATACCTCCTGTCGCCGTTTATCTGATACGTATCAAACTTTAAAAATTCTGAAAGTTCAAATGAAGACGGATTTACCCTGCGTAGCTTTTTCCCCGTAAGTTCCTGGTACTGTTCCATCGTACCGCATTTCAGAACAGTTATCTGCAGCGGTTCTATGCCCAGCATTTTTTTCAAATCACGGTAATCCGTATCAAAAAATGTAAAATATACTTCCAGATGCTCTTTCAGGATCTGGGTGCTGACCGCCATCCTTCCCAGGTCGGCCGGATTTAGCTCCACATAGATATGGAGGTAAGGACGTCTTTTTGTGTCATATTCTTTTTTGGCAATCCAGTGTTTGATTGACAGGCCGGACAGACGAATCACATCCTCGATGGAATTTTCCGTAATCCGGGTAAAGCCTGCAATATCGATCACCCACGGCACCCGATCCAGGAATACCAGTTGGGGCAGATTCGTGCTTTTATCTCCACCGGTGCTGACACAGCGGAACATATCCCCGATCCTGTAGCGCGCAAATGCTCCGCCTTTCAACACCGTCACAACCAGCTCATAATTCTGATTGGCGACCAGTTCATCCATCAGGATGGTAAGCGGCTGGTAGGACGGATCATCCATGGATTTATACACTTCATCTTCCGGGATAAATTCATAAAAGCAGGAGTCCGGAAAAAATACCATCCCGTTGCGGGAGTGGGTTTCCGTGCCTACAATCGAAACCTCAGTACCGGCAAATATCTCCAGCGGATCGATTCCCCACGCCTCCCTCAGCGCATCTTTGTAGGAAGCCGTATCTGTTCCCGCACATACCAGTGATTTCAGGCTGAAAAGATCCCTGGGTTCGATATCGCGCCCTTCCTTGGCACACTGGTATTTGGCTTTGAGAAAACGGTACAGCATTAGGGGTTTCATTTTAACCGCCTTTTTAAGCATCCCTCCCGATGCCCCGCCCTGGAACGACGAAGCGAAGTTCTCCGTAATATAAAACGCCACGCTGCTCAGGCCGAAGAACAGATCAATCCCCTTCTGCATCCCCAGGGAAAACCCCTTTTTATTCCTCTCGCCGAAGGACATACTGTGGGCTTCTTTCACCGGAGGCAGGAATTTGAAATCGATTTCTTCTTCAAATACTACGGGAAAGAGCCCCGTAACAAACGGAAGCGGGGCCAGGCCGAACAGTACCTTGTCACCATTCTTAAGTCTTGCCTTTTTCGTCTCATTGCTGGAAGATAATGTAGTTATCGCCATCAGATTGCTGCGGAAAACGTCCAGCATGCTTCTGGTGTAGGGCGCTACTTTGACCGGATGTTTGCCGCCCTCCCATGTAGTCTGAAGCCAGATAACCGGTTCCCCGGGCAGCATGTCCGTCTTCTTTGCCAACAGGATATCCGCATAATCCCCATAAGTGGTAAGGGGAACGGTTCTCCTGAAATCCTCGATTGTCTGCGGCTGTCTTCCTTTAAGGAACATCTGGCCCAGCCCGCTCGCCGACCAGACGCTGATTTGTTCTTCCAGCAGCCGCTTCTGGATCTCCATATACTCCTCAATGGATAAGTCCAGAAAGCTGCAATATTCTTCCCATATTTCGCGGTACTGCTGTTTTTTTACCTTCTGTCCGTAATTCAACTTTCGTCTCCCCCTTTGCCCGCTGTTTTCTCCATTCTGCCGGTCTTTAAATCACTGATGCATTTTCTGATGCTGTCTGCATCAGGTATCAGATATGGAGTTTCTTTCCTGTAGTCATCATATCCCTCAAACAAACGGGGGAATGTATATCTGTCCTGAAGCAATATGTACAGCAGGTTCATCCCTGTATATACCGTGCCCGCCAGCAGCATAAACGGCTTGCCAAGCCCCAAAGACAGAAACAGATAAAATCCGGCCAGGAACAACACCCCCGGGTGTCTGCACAATGCATATACCCCTGTCTTACAAATTTTTTGTTTTGAGCCCTCCACATAAGCTTCCTGAAAAGGCACGGCAAAGAACAGTGTGTAAACCAACAGCATAAGCTGTATCCCTGCCAGCAAGAAAAAAACAGCAACGGCAGGAAAGGTGACCTGATAATCACTCTCGAATTCCGTTACTGACATAGTTATTGTAAGCACACAAAGCGTAATGCAGCCCACTGCGAACAGCGGCCTGATACCCCTGTGGTTTTTATGGATTTGATTTAAATCATACAGAATAAAAAATAGAAAGCATAAGCATCCCAGTCCTATGTAAGTCATTCAAGCAGTCTCCCTTTGTCCCGGTTATTATATCATCCGCATCATCATTGTACCAAATCGTTTATATAAACTCAATATAAAACTGCTTTTCTTTAGCCGTCCCACAAAACATTAAAGGGAAAACCTTCTGTTACAAAGGTTTTCCCTGCATAAATAATTATTGATGTTAATTGCTTCCGGGCCCTGCCGGAACGTCGACCACGGGATTCGTCGGAACAACGGGGCTGCCTCCGGCTTCCTGTCCCGGACTGCTGCCGCTGCCATCTCCCGGCGTCGGTCCTCCCGGTGATACGGTGCCCGGAGACGGTGCCTCCGATGACTCGCCGCCGGGGCCTGCCGGTCCCTGGGCATCACTCTGGCCTGGAATTGTCTCTCCCTCGCTTACCGGAACTGTCTCGGCAATAGAGGCGGACGGATCTACGGTCGTGATAACCACACCCGATGTATTTCTCTTAATAATCGCCGCTTTTCCTCTGTAACTGCTGTTATGGAAGAATTCACGGCTGATTTCCTTGCCATCCTCATAGATTACGAGATAAGTGGTCCATCTGCTGCCGGGTACGGCCTCCTTCACGACCTTCTCTTCCGTAAGCTGAAGTGTCTGGTCTTCCTCATATACCGGAACCGGCGGATCGATGGTGCTTGTCTTCTCAGAAGCCATGCGGACCTTCTGACCGTCTTTTACGATCTGCACTCCATAGATGGAAATGGTCAGCTCCTGATTGACGAAGTTGGTCTTAATCGCCACCGGATAATTGGAATTATTAACAAACTTGAAGTCCGGTCCGCCGAAGCTCACGGCCGCGTCTTCACCCGGTGTTACATAGGACGGCTCGTAGCTGTGCGCATGGCGCTCCGTACTCTTAAGTCCTGCAAAAATAACGGCATTATATAAAGTGGAGGAAACCTGGCATACTCCGCCGCCCGGCTCCTGAACCACCTCTCCGTTCAGATATGCAGTGGCCGGCTTATAGCCTTTGGCCTCGGTACGCGCTCCCGTCGTTTCGTTAAATGAGAACTCCTGTCCGGGATTAATGATTGTCCCGTTCAGCGCCACACAGGCCAGCCTGATATTCTCGTTACGGTTGCTGTTGGATGTTGTCTTGGTGGTATAGGTTGCAATCGTCTTATACTTCTCTTTGAGCTGTGCTGCAGTAAGCTCCGGGGAAACCTCTTTCACGCTTGCCTCGATTACCGCATCGTAATCTTTATTGTGAACGGCCTCCACCATATCGGCCGCAAGCTTGTCCTGGTCGATGACAAGACCGTTTGTGCCCTCCGAAAACGTAAATTTGCCTGTTTCCTTATCATAACCGGAAATACCGCCGTTCTTGGCAACCATGTTCCAGTTGCCGGCTATCAGGGCCGCCTCAGCCTTTGCCGCCTCCATCAGGTTCTGATCCGTCTCATACGCTTTGGCTTCCTGCATATCGCCCGCATAAATTTCTTCCAGGATATTATTCACCTTTTCGACAAGTATATTGTTAACCGAAGCTTCCTTATCCTGGTACTTCACCTTCATGTTCCAGTTGTACTGCTTTAAAATTGCCTCTCTGGCCTCGTCCTGAGTCATTCCGGTAATATCGACTCCGTCGACGGTTATCTGGTTTTCAGCCGCGCTGGAGGATTCACTCACTGACGATGACTCTGCGCTCTCTCCCGTCGTACTTGCCTTACGGCATCCCCTCACCGCAAGTGCGATGCAGAGTATTACAATAATTGCACCGATTCCATACATCAGAATCTGCGTGATATCATAATCATTCTTCTTTCTTCTCTTATTATGGCCTTTGCCCCTGTTATTAAGGGAACTGTGCCCGGCCGATGCTCCCGATACTCTGGCTCCCTGACGGGTATTCCTTCTGCTGCCTCCGCTGCCCGCTCTTCTCGAAGAGCTTGTATTTGATGTCCTTCTTCTGGAAGATCCGTTACTATAATCACTCATAATCTTTCACCTGTCTACATAATCTTGTTTCGTTCATGCTACAGTATAGCACAAATCTATGAAAAGAAAATAACTTATTTCTTAAATTTCTTTTTACGTTAAAATAATACTTTTTTCTTGACTTTTTTTGCCGGGAAATGTACTGTTTTACCAAAACGGTGAAAGGAAAATTTAATCCGCACAAATAATCAGGAGGTATTTTATGGAATTTATTGATCTTCATGTGCATTCCTCTGCTTCGGACGGCACGCTCGCCCCCGGCCCGGTAACTGAACTGGCGCTGGAAAAGGGACTGTACGCCTACGCTCTCACCGATCACGATACAACGGACGGCATCGACGAAGCCGTGAGGGCTGCCGCCGGAACCGGACTGGAGGTGATTCCCGGCACAGAACTTTCATGTATATATGAGGGAAAAGAAATCCATATAATCGGCCTCTTCATTGACCATCATTCCCCTGAGCTGGTAAGGGCGCTGACGCAGCTTCGAAAGGATCGCGATAACCGCAATATGGAAATGCTCTCCCTTTTCCAAAAAGACGGCTTCATGATTACGGAGGACGCCCTGACAAAAGGCGGATCGCTGTCCGTCATCACAAGGGCGCATTTTGCCCGGGCGCTGATGGAGGCCGGCTATGTCTCCACGATGGATCAGGCATTTAAAAAATATCTGGAGCATGGCAGGAAATACTGTCCGCCAAAGAAAACCGTCCCTCCCGCCGAGGCAATCCGGCTGATTCTTGACGCCGGGGGCTTTCCCGCGCTGGCGCATCCGGTCCAATACAAGCTGGGCTGGGAAAAAACCGGCAGGATGATTGCAGGTCTTAAAGAGATGGGACTTAAGGGAATCGAGGTCTATTATTCGTCACATACCCAAAACGACAGTATGCGTCTCAGGGAAATGTGCCTCCGCTTCCGCCTTCTCCCCACCGGAGGCTCCGATTTTCACGGTTCCAACAAGCCTGATATATCCATTGGTACCGGAAGAGGCGGGCTGCGCATCTCCCGGCTTCTGCTGGATGATATAAAAAAGACGCTTGCAAAAGACGCCGGGAATTAGATATTCCCCGCGTCTTTTTTCATGCATTCCGCCAGACTGTCCATGGTAGGGATTAAAGCAGTGATGCAGTCCATCCCGCAGGCGGCCGCCGCTTTCCTCGTCTCCTCCCCGATACAGACCGCCTTAAAGCCTCTCAGCATCTCAGCGGACGGCTTCAGCGTTTCCATAAACCCTCTGACTGTGGAACCGCTTGTGAACGTGACATAATCAAAGCACTGTCCCGTGAGCAGCTTTTTCACGCGTTCCGTCTGTGCATTGCAGATTGGATAACGGGTATGGTAAAGGGCGATATCCCGGTACTCGATCCCGGCTTTCTGCAATGGCTTTATCAATTCCGGAGAGCCCTTCTCCGCTCTCAGTATCAGAATCCGTTCTCCTTTTGCTATCTCCGACAAGCCCTCTCCCAGATCCTTCGCATAATACTGTCCGGGCATGTAGTCCGGATAGAGTCCGTGTTTCACGAACATTTCACCCGTTGCCCTTCCGATT
>ERZ808024.568-NODE-568-length-14982-cov-3.738142_pt1 | contig 14982 bp, 13 predicted proteins | sample MGYA00380181_ERZ808024 | MGnify/ENA primary metagenome ERZ808024 (study PRJEB31490, sample SAMN06133413) | mouse gut metagenome | isolation source: Z2_1 | host: mice | place: China: Chengdu | collected 2015-05 ...
GTTGATGAATATAATTATGACAAAGCTGGACGGAATTTCAGTAATGGAAAAAGTCAAAAAAGAACGGATGGGGAGGAAAATACCCTCATTCATTATGGTAACGGCAGCAGGAAATGATCAGGTGACAAGAGATGCTTTCCGGCTGGGAGCCAGTTATTTTATCATGAAACCGTTTGAAAAAGAACTGCTTATGGAAAAAATTCGGCGGGTTTGTGCTGGCTCTGAAAAGCCAGCAATTCATGCAGAGAATGGCAAAGTGAATCCTTATATGGATCGGAATGAATATATCCGTCAGAATCTGGAGAACGATGTGACTCGTCTGCTTCATGAGATTGGGATTCCCGCGCATATCAAGGGCTATCAATATTTGCGGGATGCAATTGCCATTTCCGTGGAGGAAGAGGAAATTCTGGTCAGTGTTACCAAAGTGTTGTACCCAACGATTGCAAAGCGTCATAATACTACGTCGAGTCGTGTGGAACGTGCAATTCGTCATGCGATTGAAGTGGCATGGACTCGCGGGAGATTAGACACCATTCATGAGTTGTTTGGCTATACAATCAGCAATGGAAAGGGGAAACCTACCAACTCTGAATTTATTGCACTGATTTCGGATAAAATAAGGTTAGATTACAAAAGAATGTAGAGAAACAGGGAAAGAAGACAGCAGTTTTTTAAGATTTTGCTTCCTAAATCCGCTCAAATATTGTATACTGATAATCATAAGGTCTGCTTTGGGGGCGGACAACAGATTAGGAGGTTATTTCGATGAAGAAAATTTTATTTGTTGCTTCAGAGGCGGTGCCATTTATCAAGACCGGTGGTCTGGCTGATGTGGTGGGTTCTCTGCCCAAATGCTTTGATAAGAAATATTTTGATGTGAGGGTGATGGTGCCCAAATATCTCTGCATCAAGGAAAAATGGCGCAACGAGATGACGTACATCAACCATTTTTATATGGATTATCTGGGGCAAAGCCGCTATGTGGGCATTATGCAATATGTGCTGGATGGAATTACTTTTTATTTTATTGACAATGAGTCTTATTTTAACGGGGATAAGCCCTATGGCGACTGGTTCTATGATTTGGAGAAATTTTCATTTTTTTGCCAGGCAGCATTATCTTCTTTGCCAGTGATTGGGTTTAGGCCAGATGTGGTGCATTGTCATGACTGGCAGACGGGGCTGATTCCGGTTTATCTTAAAGATCGATTCCGGGGCGGAGAGTTCTTCCGGGATATGAAATCGGTAATTACAATCCATAATCTGAAGTTCCAAGGAGTGTGGGATGTTAAGACGATACAGAGATTTTCTGGCCTGCCGGATTATTATTTTACATCTGATAAGCTGGAGGCATATAAGGATGGCAATATGTTAAAGGGTGGGATTGTGTTTGCGGACGCGATTACCACAGTAAGTCAGACTTATGCCGATGAGATTAAGATGCCGTTTTATGGAGAAGGTCTGGACGGACTAATGCGGGCCAGATCCAATAGCCTGCGGGGAATTGTCAATGGCATTGATTATGAGGATTTTAATCCCGAGACGGACAAGCATATTGCTCAGCCGTATAATGCCAAGAATTTCCGAAAAGAGAAGGCAAAGAACAAGATGAATTTGCAGGCGCAGGTAGGTCTGCCCGTCGATGAAAAGAAGTTTATGGTAGGCATCGTCTCACGTCTTACGGATCAGAAGGGATTGGATTTGATTCAGGGTGTTATGGATGAACTTTGTTCCGAAGATATGCAGCTGATCGTATTGGGCACTGGTGATGAGCGATATGAGAATATGTTCCGCCATTATGACTGGAAGTACCATGATCGGGTTTCTGCTCAGATTTATTATTCAGAAGAGTTGTCCCATAAGATTTATGCCGGATGTGATGCATTTTTGATGCCGTCGCTGTTTGAACCCTGTGGATTAAGTCAGCTGATGGCGCTGCGATATGGTACAGTTCCGATTGTGCGTGAAACCGGAGGTCTGAAAGATACCGTACAACCATATAATGAATATGAGAGTATGGGAACAGGATTTTCTTTTGCTAATTATAACGCTCATGAGATGCTGGATTCTGTCCGTTACGCAAAGCATGTGTATTATGAAAAGAAGAGAGAATGGAATAAAATTATTGACCGTGCTATGGCACAGGATTTCTCCTGGCAGACCTCTGCCGCCAAATATCAGGAATTGTATGACTGGCTGATTGGCTATTAAAGGACAGGTAGAGAAGCGTATGTCATTTTGGGAGCAGATATGCGGCAATGAGGTTTTAATCAGTGCAGTGATCGGTTGGATGGTAGCACAAGTGTTGAAGACATTGATCGATTTTGCATTGAATGAGTCTTTTTCTGCAGAGCGTCTGGTGGGATCCGGAGGAATGCCTAGTTCTCATTCATCTACCGTATGCGCTTTGATGACCAGTGCGGGGATTCGATATGGAGTAGAGTCTTTTGAATTTGCGATCTGTTTTATTTTGGCGTCGGTAGTGATGTATGATGCGATTGGAGTGCGTCAGGAAACCGGGAAGCAGGCAAAATTATTGAATCTGATTATGGAACAAGATCTTTTTCATCTGGATAATGAACAGTTTCAGAAACGGTTGAAAGAGTTTGTGGGACATACCCCGCTTCAGGTATTTGCTGGAGCTTTGTTGGGGATTTTGATCGCGTTTTTCGTGCACATGAAGTTTTTTTGAGCCTTTGGTCATAACCTGCTTTTTGGTGCGTTAGATATTATGTGTCAGTGCTACCTTCCGTGGATAAGCGAGTGTTTTCTTGTTCACGGAGGGTATATAGACATAATAATATTTTTAGAGGGCAGGGAGTGTATGTATCAAAAAATGGAAGGAAATTATGTCTGGGTGTTTAAGGGCGAAAGGATTATTCTGCGGGGAAGGGACATTTGCTATGCGCATATGGACCAGCGCAAGACGTTTGTCCATACAGGCAGGAGAGAGTATCGCGTAGGCGGTAGTCTGAAAGATGTAGAAGAGTTGTTAAAAGATTTGCCAATAGTAAAGACACATAATGCTTTTCTTGTACACATGGATTTTCTGGAATCGGTTAGTGTTCGGGGAGCCGTTTTAAAGGATGGAACCTTGATACCAGTCAGTCAAAATCGCTGGAAGCAGGTTCGGGAAACTGTGGAACGATATTATCAGGAATGTCATCGTGTCAGACATAAAATGCAAAAACAAGACGAAAAACTGCAAAAAAATATATATATTGCGCAAGAGGGCTTGTCCATGAGAGAGGGTTGTGGTAATTTGGGTGCATAACATTTCTTGGCAGTGTTCTTGCTGCCAGCCATCCAAGTCCACAGGGAATCTTATCTTGATGGCGGTAAGATTCTTCTTGTCTATCTTCATTTGATACATTGGATTCGATTTGACAAATTGTCAATGACTGACAGGACAAAAGAAATCAATTGACAGCCGAAAGCGGTTGTGGTAAGATAAGTCGGTATTAGTGACGCCGGGGCTCAGTTTTTAGGATACTCCAACCAGAAACTTGGTTTTCGGTAAGCATAAAATTAAGGAGGAAATCTCATGATTTCGAAAGAAAAGAAAGCAGCGATTATTGAACAGTATGGCAGAAAACCAGGGGATACCGGATCGCCGGAAGTACAGATTGCGATTCTGACAGCCAGGATTGCAGAGCTGACCGAGCACCTGCAGCAGAATAAGAAAGATCATCATTCCAGAAGAGGTCTTTTGAAGATGGTAGGCCGGAGACGTGGTTTGCTGGATTATTTGAAGAAAACCGATCTGGAAGGTTATCGTGCTTTGATTGAAAAGCTGGGCATCAGAAAATAAGTACAGATTCGGGGTGGAGAAGTTTCTCCACCCTGTCGTTGTTTGCGGGAGTCCGTAAAATGAGAAAAACAGAAGCTCATTATGTGAGTAATCAATGATATTTTTCAGAGGACAAGACCGAGACGACTGCTGTACACAAAAGACAGAAAACTTAGGTAGGACGGCTTTTGTGCAGAGCAGTAGTTTCGGAGTCTTCTGGCAGATATAATGAATGAAGAAAAGAAAAGGAGACGATGTCATGTACAAAAGTTTTAGTATGGAACTGGCAGGGAGAACCCTGACAGTAGATGTGGGAAGAGTGGCCAAGCAGGCCAATGGTGCTGCCTTTATGCATTATGGGGATACGGTGGTATTGTCCACAGCCACTGCATCGGATAAGCCCCGGGAAGGGATCGATTTCTTTCCTTTAAGTGTGGAGTTTGAGGAAAAGCTGTATTCCGTGGGGAAGATACCAGGAGGTTTTAACCGCAGAGAGGGTAAGGCATCAGAAAATGCGGTATTGACATCGCGAGTGATTGACCGTCCGATGCGACCGTTGTTTCCCAAAGATTATCGCAATGATGTGACTTTAAATAATTTGGTGATGTCTGTGGACCCGGATTGTAGTCCGGAGTATACGGCCATGCTGGGATCCGCAATTGCGACTTGCATTTCTGATATCCCTTTTGATGGTCCTTGTGCCACAACCCAGATTGGTATGATTGATGGAGAATTTATCGTAAATCCGACAAATGAGCAAAAAATGGTGTCAGATATGGCGCTGACAGTAGCTTCTACCAGAGAAAAGGTGATTATGATTGAAGCCGGTGCCAAGGAAGTGCCAGAATCGGTCATGATCCAGGCGATTTTTAAGGCCCATGAGGTAAATCAGGAGATTATTAAATTTATTGACACCATTGTGGCTGAGTGTGGTAAGCCGAAACATTCCTATGAGAGCTGTGCTGTGCCAGAAGAACTCTTTGCGGCGATCCGCGAGATTGTTCCTCCGTCAGAGATGGAAGAGGCAGTATTTACTGATGATAAGCAAACCCGGGAAGAAAATATCCGCCGGATTACCGAAAAGCTGGAGGAGGCTTTTGTGGAGAAGGAGGAGTGGCTGGCTGTCCTGGGTGAGGCAGTTTATCAGTATCAGAAGAAGACGGTCCGCAAGATGATTTTAAAGGATCATAAGCGTCCGGACGGCCGTGCAATTACGGAGATCCGTCCTTTGTCAGCAGAGATTGATCTGCTGCCAAGAGTGCATGGCTCTGGTATGTTTACCCGTGGCCAGACGCAAATTTTGAATATTTGTACGTTAGCGCCTATGTCTGAGGCTCAAAGACTGGATGGCTTAGACGAGAATGAGACTTCAAAGCGTTATATGCATCATTATAATTTCCCGTCTTATTCCGTGGGGGAGACAAAGCCGTCTAGGGGACCGGGACGCCGGGAGATCGGGCATGGTGCGCTGGCAGAGAGGGCATTGGTTCCGGTATTGCCAAGTGAAGCAGAGTTTCCTTATGCAATCCGTACCGTATCGGAGACTATGGAATCCAATGGCTCTACCTCTCAGGCAAGTATTTGTGCATCTACGCTGTCTTTGATGGCTGCCGGGGTACCGATTAAAGCGATGGTTGCAGGAATTTCTTGTGGTCTGGTGACCGGAGAGAGCGATGATGATTATCTTGTATTGACAGATATACAGGGCCTGGAGGATTTTTTTGGTGATATGGACTTTAAGGTGGGTGGCACGCACAAGGGAATCACAGCGATCCAGATGGATATTAAGATTCATGGTTTAACCCGACCGATTATTGAGGAAGCGATTGCCAGAACCCGCGAGGCAAGGTTGTATATTTTAGATGAGGTGATGAAGCCAGTAATTTCCGAACCTCGGAAAGAAGTGGGCAAATATGCGCCAAAGATTGATCAGCTTATTATTGATCCTCAAAAGATCGGGGACGTGGTAGGGAAGCAAGGGAGCACGATCAATAAAATTATCGAAGAGACAGGGGTAAAGATCGATATTTCTGAGGATGGCCGTATAGATATCTGTGGTACCGATAAGGAGATGATTGAGAAAGCAAAGGAGATCATTACCAGTATTGTGACAGATATTGAGCCAGGACAGGTGCTCGCGGGCAAAGTGGTGAGGATTATGCCCTTCGGTGCTTTCGTGGAACTGAAACCAAAGAAAGATGGCATGGTGCATATTTCCAGACTGTCTGACAAACGGGTCGAGAAGGTGGAGGATGTGGTAAACATCGGAGACTCTGTGACAGTAAAGGTGTTGGATATAGATAAAATGGGAAAAATTAGTCTTAGTATGAAACCAAGTGATCTGAACTAAATGCTTGTTAAAGATTAAAAAGGAAAAGCAGCCGCCAGTATTTTGCAGGAGTGCAGAATATCGGCGGCTGTTTTGTATTTGTGTTATAACGGAATGTTTTGGGGCTGACGATGATGATAGACTGTGAGATAGCGAAAGCCACAATCAATAAGAATGGCTTTTGTCCGATCAAAAGCGTGTCCGATGTATTCTGGGGTATGGGCATCCGAACCGAGAGTGATCTGTTCTCCGCCTAACTGACGATAGCGTCGGAGGATATCTTCTGTGGGGTTTGGATGACTCAATCCATACTTAAAACCGGCAGTATTGCACTCCAGTGCGATACCTTTTTCGATCAGTGTTTTTAAAATGGGATCGATGTAGTCTTGATAGGCAAGGTAAGAGTAATTTTGGTTGGTGGCAGGACCATAACGAACTACATAGTCCAGATGACCAAAGGAGTCAAAACAGCTTAGCGTTTGGATGCGCTTAAGTGAGACTTCAAAGAAGCGTTCGTAGGCGGCGCGCTCGGTTCTTCCCTGAAAGAAGCTGGGATAATAGGGATCCATTTGATCGATGAAATGGCAGGAGCCAATAATATAATCAACATCAAGAGAGCGAGTCAATTGTTCCAAATAGTCCTGAATGTGGATTTGCAGGCCCAACTCCACACCGATACCGATTCGGATGCGGTCAGAGTATTCTTCCTGCAAGCTGCGCAACTGAGAAAGGTAGGAAGAAAAATCGAGAAGAAAGATTTCTTCTGTCATACCAGTGGCATAATCATGGTGATCGGTAATGCATAATTCTGTCATGCCCAGAGAAAGACATCGTTCAACCTGGATACGGGCAGGAGTGGTGCAGTCGCCGGAAAACGCGGTGTGAATATGGGTGTCAGGGAGCATAAAAGGGGAACCTCCTTGCTATGATATTTATTGGGATTATAGCGGATATCGGCGGAGAATGCAATGGGGGAGCGAAACGAAAATGCGCAAACTCGCTTTGCACAGATCATGTACATTTCTGTTTCAATGTAAAATTCGGAAACGCAAGATATTCTTAGTCTGGAATTTTATTATGTGAAAACTTGTTGAAATAGGAAGGCAGATTATGGTATCATGAATTTGATTTTCGGTTTTATTTACTGGTAACAGAATGACAGATGAGCAGACAGGGAGAAGAGAATGGCGATAAACGATATTTCAAATATGTTTGGGTTTTTAGGCGGTCTGGGGATGTTTCTGTATGGAATGAGCATTATGGCGGATGGCATGCAAAAGACGGCGGGCAGCCGAATGAGTAGCTTTCTGGGAATGCTGACCAATAATCGTTTTTTGGCGGTTGTGCTGGGAGCATTGATCACAGCAATCATTCAGAGCAGTGGAGCGACCACTGTAATGGTGGTAGGTTTTGTCAGCGCAGGGGTTCTAAACTTGTCTCAGGCAGTAGGGGTGATCATGGGGGCGAATATTGGTACGACGATCACGGCCTGGATTGTGTCTATGAGTCAGTTGGGAGATGCGTTTGAGATTATGAAGCCGGGCTTTTATGCGCCGCTGATTATCGGTGTGGGAGCATTGCTTTTGGTGTTTGCCAAAGGGCAGAAAAAGAAAACGATCGGTGAAATTTTGATCGGTTTGGGACTTTTGTTTACGGGTTTGGATTTTATGTCTGGTTCTATCAGTCCTTATACAGATGCACCTATTTTTGCTAAAGCATTTGCTCTTTTGGGCGGGAATCCTCTTCTAGGAATGTTGATTGGCGCCCTGGTGACAGCGTTATTGCAGAGTTCTTCGGCTTCTGTCGGTATCTTACAGACACTAGCGATGAATGGAATTGTGACAACGAATGCGGCAATCTATATTACTTTGGGGCAAAATATTGGCTCCTGTGTTACAGCTATGCTTTCGAGTGCCGGGAGTTCGCGGACGGCAAGGCGGGCGGCGGTGATGCATTTGACGTTTAATGTGATTGGTGCGATTCTTTTTGGCATTTTGGGATTTATGGTATTTTCGCTGATGCCTTCTTTTGCCACAGCCAATATTAATGCGGTACAAATATCTATTTTCCATACAGTATTTAATCTAACTATGACGACTTTGCTATTTCCTTTTGGGGATCAGCTTGTGAAGCTGTCAGGAATTGTAGTAAAAGAAAAAGAGGAGGAAGGCACTGCCTGGGATCAGGAGGCAGCAGCAACTTTGAGACATTTGGATGAGCGTATTTTTGAATCTCCGGCGTTTGCCGTGGAGACGGCGGCGTTGGAGGTGGTTCACATGGGGCAGATTACGATGAAGAATGTCAAACGAGCTCTGGATGCTGTTCTTACGGGCAATCTGGAGGAAGTTGAGGATGTGTATAAAACAGAAAAAACCATAGATAATATGGAAAAGATGTTGACGGAGTATCTGATTAAGGTGGATAATCTTTCTTTGACGGAACGGCAAAAACGGATTGTCAATAACTTGTTCTACAGTGTCAGTGATATTGAGCGGATTGGCGATCATGCAGAAAATATGGCGGAGCAGGCAGAATATCTGGTACAGCATAAGTTGGATTTCACGGAGACGGGAATGAGGGATCTAAAGAACATCAGTGACAGTGTGATTCAATCTTTTCAGTATGCTATTAATGCCAGACAGACTGGCAATATGGATTCTGTGCGCAAGGTAAGTCAATATGAGGACGATGTGGATAATCAGGAAGAGGAATTGCGGGAGAAACATATTGAACGTCTTTCTGCGGGGCGATGTGAACCTTCTGCCGGCGTAGTATTCCTGGATATTCTCAGTAATCTGGAGCGTATTTCCGATCATGCTTACAATATAGCTGGTTATGTCAAAGATGAACTGTAACGAGTAAGGAATAGAACTTTTGACTTGTATTGAAAAAAGTAGCGATACAGATGCCGGAACGATTGCGAAAAAGATTCATAAATACAGGTAAAATGGCAAAAAACCTCTTGCTATTTTGTCCATAATTGGGTAAAATAGGAATCAGGGTTGATTATAATTTAACAATCAATAATTTTTTAACAATCTAGGAGGAATTGATTATGGCAGTAAAAGTAGCAATCAATGGTTTTGGACGTATTGGCCGTCTGGCATTCAGACAGATGTTCGGAGCTGAGGGATATGAGGTTGTAGCGATCAACGATCTGACAGATCCGAAGATGCTGGCTCACCTGTTGAAGTATGATACTGCTCAGGGCGGATATGCCGGCCATATCGGCGAGGGCAAGCATACCGTTGAGGCTGGTGAAGACTCCATTACCGTAGATGGAAAGACCATCCGGATTTACGCAGAGAAAGACGCTGCCAATCTTCCGTGGGGCGAGATTGGTGTTGACGTAGTTCTGGAATGTACCGGCTTCTACACCTCCAAGGCGAAATCCCAGGCTCATATTGATGCTGGCGCTAAGAAGGTTGTTATCTCCGCACCGGCGGGCAATGATCTGCCGACCATCGTATTCAGCGTAAATGAGGATACTCTGACTAAGGATGACACCATCATTTCCGCAGCTTCTTGCACCACCAACTGCCTGGCTCCTATGGCAAAGGCTCTGAACGATTACGCTCCGATTCAGTCTGGTATTATGAGCACCATCCATGCTTATACCGGAGATCAGATGATTCTGGATGGCCCACACAGAAAGGGTGATTTAAGAAGAGCAAGAGCTGGTGCAGCAAACATCGTTCCCAACTCTACCGGCGCAGCAAAGGCAATCGGCCTGGTTATTCCGGAGTTAAATGGCAAGCGGATCGGTTCTGCACAGCGTGTTCCGGTTCCGACTGGTTCCACCACCATTTTGACTGCAGTTGTTAAGGGCGCTGATGTGACCAAGGAAGGCATTAATGCTGCTATGAAGGCGGCTGCTTCCGAGTCCTATGGCTACAACGAGGATCCGATTGTTTCTTCTGATGTGATCGGCATGAAGTATGGTTCCCTGTTCGATGCTACCCAGACCATGGTTGCTAAGATCGCAGATGATCTGTATGAGGTTCAGGTAGTTTCATGGTACGACAATGAGAATTCCTATACCAGCCAGATGGTAAGAACCATTAAGTACTTCGCTGAACTGTAATTAGAGGGCAGAGAAAAGCTCAAGCGGGGTCCGGTCTTGACAGGGACCGGATCCCGCTTTGTGGTATGAAACATTTGATAAGTAAAGTGATGGTTCCAATATCAGAATGATTATAAAACCGGTAGGATTTGTATAAGTTGAGAAAGGGGCATTGACAGATATGCTGAATAAAAAAACGGTAGAAGATTTAAAAGATTTAAAGGGCAAGAGAGTATTGGTTCGCTGTGATTTTAATGTTCCGTTGAAGAATGGCGAGATCTCGGATGAGACTCGTATTGTGGCGGCGCTTCCGACCATCAAAAAACTGATTGGAGAAGGAGCGAAGGTGATCCTCTGTTCTCATTTGGGAAAGGTGAAAAACGGCCCCAATGAGGGAGAATCTCTGGCTCCGGTTGCTGCTCGTCTTACCAAGAAGCTGGGCAAGGACGTGGTATTTGTAGCAGATTACAACGTGACCGGAGAAGCGGCTACCAAAGCAGTGGAAACGATGAACGACGGTGATGTGGTATTGTTGCAGAATACCCGTTTCCGTGGTAAGGAAGAAACCAAGAATGGCGAGGAATTCAGTAAGGAACTGGCAGATCTGGCTGACGATTATGTGTGTGACGCTTTTGGTTCCTCTCATCGTGCTCATGCATCGGTAGAAGGTGTGACAAAGTTTATTACTGCTAAAGGTGGCACAAATGCAGTTGGCTATCTGATGCAGAAAGAGATTGACTTTTTGGGTAATGCAGTGGAAAATCCGGTGAGACCTTTTGTGGCAATTTTGGGTGGAGCAAAGGTGGCAGACAAGCTGAACGTGATTTCCAATTTGTTGGAAAAGTGTGATACATTAATTATTGGCGGAGGTATGGCATTTACCTTCTTAAAGGCCCAGGGCAAAGGCGTAGGCAATTCTCTGGTAGATGACAGCAAGATTGATTACTGTAAAGAGATGATGGAAAAAGCAGAGAAGTTGGGTAAAAAATTGCTGCTCCCGGTTGATACCACGATTGCTGCTGCATTCCCGAATCCGATTGACGGACCGGTTGAGGTGCAAGTTGTCTCTTCGGATGAGATCCCGGCAGATATGGAAGGTCTGGATATTGGACCGAAGACAGCTGAGCTATATGCAGAGGCAGTGAAGACGGCAAAGACGGTTGTCTGGAACGGACCAATGGGTGTGTTTGAGAATCCGACTCTGGCGAAAGGGACCATTGCTGTGGCTAAGGCATTAGCTGAGACAGAGGCTACGACTATCATCGGTGGTGGAGATTCTGCAGCGGCAATGAATCAGCTGGGCTTCGCGGATAAAGTAAGTCATATTTCCACTGGTGGTGGAGCTTCCCTGGAATTCTTAGAGGGTAAAGTTCTTCCTGGTGTAGCAGCTGCTGACAATAAATAAAAAGATTTCTCACGAAACAAAAATATAAAGGGAGGACAAAAAAATGTCCAGAAAGAAAATAGTTGCAGGCAACTGGAAGATGAATATGACGCCTACCGAGGCGGTTGCCCTGGTAAATGAGTTAAAGCCTTTGGTTGCCAATGACGAGGTAGATGTGGTATTTTGTGTACCGGCGATCGATATTATTCCTGCGATGAAGGCAGCGGAGGGAACAAATATCAACATTGGAGCTGAGAATATGTACTATGAGGAGAAAGGAGCCTATACAGGTGAGATTTCTCCGGCAATGTTGGTGGATGCTGGTGTAAAATATGTCATTATCGGTCATTCTGAGAGAAGAGAATATTTTGCTGAGACGGATGAGACAGTAAACAAGAAAGTTTTGAAGGCATTTGAACATGATATTACTCCGATCATCTGCTGTGGAGAGTCCTTGACACAGAGAGAGCAGGGAATTACGATCGATTGGATTCGTCAGCAGATTAAAATTGCATTCTTGAATGTGACCAAGGAGCAGGCAAAGAAGGCTGTCATTGCGTATGAGCCGATTTGGGCGATTGGCACGGGGAAGGTAGCCACGACCGAGCAGGCACAAGAGGTTTGCGCGGCGATTCGCGTCTGCATTGGAGAGATCTATGATGAAGCTACTGCTGCAGAGATTCGTATCCAGTATGGCGGTTCCGTATCTGGCGCCAGTGCTCCGGAATTGTTTGCCCAGCCGGATATTGATGGTGGCCTGGTAGGAGGCGCATCCTTAAAACCAGATTTTGGGAAAATCGTCAACTACAACAAATAAGAGATAATCTTTGGGGCGGGGCCGTTTGTGCTTCCGCCCTGTTTTTATTTTCTCTGTTTTAGCGGATGGCGACAGCGACAAGGCGGGAATGATTTTGTTTCGGACTTGTCTGGAAAGGAAAACGGAAAATGCAAAAAAAAGAAGCTATGAGCAGGAAAGCTCTGTTGATGAACATAGCAATCACGATTGGCATTTTTGTGATCGCTACTATGTTGGCAATTGCATTTTTTCATTACAGCCGTAATTCTACCAGTGTGGCCATTATTTATATTCTAGCGGTTATGCTGGTAGCCAGGTATACAAACGGATATGTACCAGGGGTTGTGGCTTCGTTTTTGGGAGTAATCTGTGTCAACTATGTATTTACTTATCCTTTTATGCGTTTGAATTTTAGTATTGATGGCTATCCAATAACTTTTGTTGCCATGACATTGATATCGGGGCTGACTAGTATGTTGACTACACAGTCAAAAAAGCAAAATCAGATTTTGAATGAGCAGGAGAAATTTTTGATGGAGGCAGAAAAGGAGACAATGCGCGCGAATCTGTTGCGTGCGGTATCTCATGATCTGCGAACTCCGTTGACAGGAATTATTGGAATGGCGGATGCTTATTTGGCAGACAGTGGACGGTTGACAGAAGAAGAAAAATCGTATATGGTAAAAGGGATCAGCGAAGATGCTAACTGGCTTCTTAACATGGTGGAGAATTTATTGTCAGTCACCAGGATTCGGGTGGGAGAGACCCGGGTCAATACTAGTTTGGAATCATTGGAAGAAGTAGTTTCGGAGGCAGTACAGCGCTTGCGGAAACGATTACCTCAGGCCAGGGTACAAGTACAAGTGCCAGAAGAGTTTTTGATGGTTCCCATGGATGCGATGCTGATTGAACAGGTGATAATCAATCTGCTGGAGAATGGGGTATACCATTCAGGAGCGGAGAAAATCGATTTGTATGTGGTAAAGAAGGACAAAGAAGCGGTTTTTCACATCCGGGATTATGGGAAAGGGATTACTCCGGAGAGGCTGGAAGCGATCTTTGACGGTGGTGGCACAGAGGAGAATCCGAGCGGAGATTCTCATCGGGGGATGGGGATTGGTCTGAGTATTTGTAAGACGATTGTCAATGCCCATGAAGGTACCATATGGGCGAATAATTGGGAACAAGGCGCAGAATTTGTCTTTACATTACCATTGAGAGAGGACACAGGTGATGACAAATAAACAGACCATATTGGTCATTGAAGATGAAAAAATTATTGGGAGCTATATTGAGACCATTTTAATATCGAACGAATACAAGGTGCTGCGTGCCATGAATGGGATGACAGGGCTTTCTCTATGTACATCTCACCATCCGGAAATTGTTCTTCTGGATTTAGGTCTTCCGGATATGGATGGAATGGAAGTTTTACAGCACATTCGGGAATTTTCGAATCTGCCAATAATTGTGATTTCCGCTCGTTCTCAAGAGCGGGAGAAGGTGGAGGCACTTGATGGCGGAGCGGATGACTATATCACTAAGCCATTCGGAGCGGAAGAACTTTTGGCACGGATTCGCACGGCATTGCGTCATCGCTTACATGCCGGACAAGGACAAAAGCACGAATTAGTATATTCCAAAGACGAACTAGTGATTGATTTTGAACGGCGACTGGTGACATTGCAGGGAAAAGCAATTCATTTGACACAGATTGAATATAAGCTTGTTTCTTTGCTGGCCCGCAATGCGGGAAAGGTTTTGACTTATGATTATATTCTGAAGGAAATCTGGGGTCCTTATGCAGATATGGATAATCAGATTTTGCGAGTGAATATGGCGAATATTCGCAGAAAGCTGGAGACAAATCCTGCAGAGCCTCATTACATTTTTACCGAGATCGGAGTGGGGTACCGGATGCTTGAGTGAAAATGAGATTAAAAAACCGAGAAAATAGAAACAGCGGCTTTAATGGCCGCTGTTAATTACTTTCCAGTTATCGGATTTCGAATAGCGGGCGATACTGATGGAACGCGCAGGATTGCCTTCGGCCTGGTCTTTTCCAGTAAGAACCATAAAGATGATAATGTTTCCCGGATCGTATTCTGCCTCGATACCCGTGTTTTGGTAAAGAAAATAAGAGTCGTCCGCCGGATATATGTCTTCTACACCGTCGAAGCCCACAGAGGCTTCCGTGAAATAATAGCGAGCCAGTTCTTCTGTTTCTAAAAGTTCGGCTTCGGTCAGCGAAGACAGATAAGGCGGAGCCTGGTCAGTATCTGTCTCTAGAGCAACGACACCAGAGGTTACAAATTCACTGGGAACAAGAGAAAGCGCATCACGGGAAGACTCTGGAAGAGTCTGATACCATTCCAACCATTTCAGAGTATCTTCTGAGAGTTCACTTTTCATCTTGGCAATACCATTAAATTCAACAAGTTCGTCATCAGCAGATTCCATAAGCGTCTCATCAGAGGCGACGGAAGCTGTAGAAGGAGTTATGGTGGCACCCTCGCCGCAGCCAGTAAGAAACAGGGCGGCAATGGTGATTAACAGAGCTTTTGCTTGCATGAGTAGATGCCTCCTTGTAGATATTATATCAATGATGGGACGGAAA
>ERZ808024.576-NODE-576-length-14732-cov-9.085363_pt1 | contig 14732 bp, 16 predicted proteins | sample MGYA00380181_ERZ808024 | MGnify/ENA primary metagenome ERZ808024 (study PRJEB31490, sample SAMN06133413) | mouse gut metagenome | isolation source: Z2_1 | host: mice | place: China: Chengdu | collected 2015-05 ...
CTGGCATTATAATCCTTATTCTTCAGGAACCGGTCATGGTTCCCCTGGATTAGGTAGAGACGTCCATTCAGCTTCCCCAGCAGTTCATTGGTTTCTTCCGCCTTTCCCCATGACAGGTCACCCAGAATCACCACCTCGTCATTCTTCCGTACTTTTTTGTTCCATCTCTGCAGCATATATGCATTCATTTCCTCCACACCCACAAATCCCCGGCGATCCATCTTAGTATTCAGATTTCCGTGAAAGAAATGCGGGTCTGCAATATAATATCTCAATCTATATCACCTGCTTATCCTTTCATCTTATCCAATTTATATCTTTTTCACAAACTTTTCTAATTCAGGTAATTTCCTGAATCCGCCTGTTCTTCCTGGCAATTTAATCATATTGTATGTAATCGGGCTGCGAAAATCAACTGTAGATTATTCCAACTACGGAACCTGCCACTGGCAGCTTTCTCCGTATGCTGTAGAAAGTAAAAATTCCGGCAGAGGATTCACCCCGGCCGGAATTTTACTTTTACAGCCCTGCACTCTTTGGCAGTTCCGTCAGATACATATATTTTGTTCCAGTTTCTGTACTTCCCTGTAATACGGTTTCAGAATGATTTCCGCCTTCTCCATAAAATCGCTTTTACCTATGCTTTCCTGATAGACTTCCCACAATACTTTATGTAAATTCTCCATCCGAGTTCCATAACAATGTCTCTCTAACATTTTCATAAAGGGAAGCACCATTGTCTTACGGAAATCCTTTCCTTGACGCAGGTTGTCGCCTTCCAGACCATATACCTCCTGGATGCACTCCAGCACAATATCATAATCTGCCTCAAACCTCATAAGCACCTGCTCCATTGACCTCTCCATTTCGAAAATACCCGAACGCCCTTTTACATCCGGACAATCAGCCCGTCAAGGCTCATCCGGGGCAGTCCTGCCAGATACCATTCATCACCCATCTCAATCCTGGCTGGAACCCAGGCATTGTCCACCTTCAAGTCAAAGCAGTCCCCACAGTGCAGCCCGCCGTAATACGAATCCAGACCAAACCGGATATCATACCGTCCGCTTTCCTTATCATAGAACAATGCTCCTTCTCTTTTTTCACTCATAACGCTATTACCTCCTATAAAAATTTATCTTTCATATAAGTAATAGTGTCATTTTTTCTGAGATTGGAAAATTTCTGCATTTTTTTCAAAATATTTTTTCCGGTATCGGTAAAAAGTAGTGTGAGATAAGCCTAACTCCCGTTTCAGCTCTGCCTGTGTAATCTCACCTGCAGTCACTCTCTGATATGCTTCTGCAAAATTCTCATCTTTGATTGCTGGCGGACGGCCGTAATCATCCCACTCTCCCCGAAGTCTTTTCATGGCAATTCCTTCACGCTGGCGTTTTTCTTTCTTCTGAATCTCGGATTCGCTGATGGAGGCGTAAAGCTCCAGCATCATGTTATTGATTGTCTCCATCATCAGGCGTGCCATGGAGTTATCCATTTGGGAAAGATCCATCAGAGTTGTAGGAAGCTCCAGTACCATCAGTCTGACATCCCTGCTCTGCAGTTTCCGGATCTGCTCCATCGTATCCCGTTTATTCCGGCCTAACCGATCCAATTCTGTTACAAGCAGGGTATCTCCCTCCCGAAGAACGTCTTCCACAAGAACCACATATCTTGGCCTGTTGAAATTCTTTCCCGTCTGCTGGTCTGTGAAAACATTCTCCAGTTTCAAGTCATGCTCCCTGCAAAACACCTGGATCTCATGAATCCCCCTGTCAAGATGCTGATCCCTCGTACTCGTTCGATGATATCCGTATACAGCCATATCCGCCATCCTCCCTTTGCGAAGTGTACCAAAATGTCCACACTTTTTCTGGCATATGTCAAAAGTCGTGATGCATAGATTTTGGCATAAGATTTCCGCCTGTTTTTCATTATGCCAAAAAGTATACTTTTTGGCATAGGATCTTTAATCTCTATATACGTTTTAAGTGAAAAAAAGCAACTTTAAAAGACAGCAATTTGAATCGCTGTCTTTTAAAGAGAATAAATTATATTTTCTTTTAGATATACCTTAATATGTCCCATTCCAAAGAGACTGATAATATGCACGAGAATTAGTCTCCTTCTCCTGAACGTAGGAACTGGCATATCCCGGTGCCTGACTTGCTACATAACTTGCAAAAGTCTGATTCCATGGTCTCATTAACTCTTGAAATTTATTTACTGCTTCATCAAAAGAGTTCTGGTCATTTGGATTAATCTTAGAAAACACCTCTGTAATTTCAGAAATTAACTCTGTATTAGATGCAACAGGCATCGTTCGCGTCCCTCCGCTATAATACCCTTCCCACATAGCATTCTGCGTATCTGCATTTGCTAATTCTAAGACCTTCTTTGTGTTTTCTAATTTTCTATCTATCTTTTTTTCCACAGCGTTACTTAAGACTTCTCTTTGACCATCTGTTAGGTCCAATTCTGGTTTGTATATATATGCTCTCGCAATTCCTATCCCTGCATAACTATCATAACTACCTAGAGATGATCCCCCAATAATTTTATCTAAATATTCTCCCGTCTTTTGCAAATTCATCAGTTCTTTCCACGTAACCTCTAAATCACCAACTGTTAACACCGTTTTTAAGTTGTCAGGAGTATTGGCTATGCCTTTAGACTGATTCTCTTTCATTTCATCTATAAGGGCGTTTAACCCTGATACTGACTTCGTACCTATTTGCAGTGTATTTCCAATTGTTTTTTCAAACGCATAAGAATATGCTCCAAAATCGTCTTCACTTATCTCTCCTTTAGCATATCGGTCAAATACTCCCAAATACTGGTCGCTGCTCTCTAGATAATGATCTCCCTGAATATGAACCACTTTAATTGGTTTACTATTATCTATCTTTGCCGTTGAAACAGACCTCTCACTTTTTCTACTTGTAATTTCCCAGTTATCTAGTCTTTTTTCTGACGATAATTGTACTCCTTTCAATAAATCCTGACTTCCTACATCTTGTAACGGCTCAATTGTTTTCCATTCTTTCTGTACACTTCCATTATAAGAAACACCGGGTACATTCATACTTCCACCTCCAACAATTGCTTCAACTTCACATTAACTCCCTGCATAATCTGAACGCATCAAGTGATAAACAACTGTAGTATACGCAGGTGCGTTTCCAGCAGTAATCGCTATTCCATCTATATCGTAATAATCAACAAATTTAATAGCGCCATCACGGTAACATACTTCATAACCTAAAGCGATTGGCAAATCATTGGGCGACTGTAAATCACGGGCTAATGTCAGCACTACTCGCCCATTATCATCTGTATAATCAGATATTACTCGACTACTATTACCTGTGTGTTCATTCCACGAACCGCTTTGCCATGTAAGTGTTACCAACTGATTCCGTACAACATATCCGCTTTCACTTAAAACTTGTATTTCAGGACAGAATTTATTCTGAAAACGGAAATAAGTTCCTCCAGGATAAGATGCATATTGTTTATCCCCCTCATCACCGTCTAAACGAACATTTATCTTTGCAGCAGTCTCACTCCATGGCTTAAGTGTTAACTTATAAGGGGATGCCGTGAATGCTTCTTCATCAGCGTATACTCTTATGTAATTAACACCTGACCCGATTTTGTAAGCACCACCTCCAGTTCTTGATAAAAGAACCATCTTATTTCCTTCAGCCTTATAAACCTCAACATTGTATGACTTCTCAGGATTCACTCCTTCTAAATTCACAGACACCTCAACACCTGCAATGTCAGAAGGTGCCCGCCATAGGAACCAATCCTGATCATTTACTACATGAAGCGAAATGTTGCTAAATGTGGTACCTCCACCGCCTACTTCTGATAATTCACAAGCATAATAAGGACTGTCATTCGGCTCTGCAACATCAAGATCATTCTCGTTAGACAGACTTACCGTAAGCTTAAATGTATCTGTTGTGCTTCCTCCCGTAACCGCTAAAATAATGATTGCATAGTAATTTACATCCGTTGTATTATTTTTATATGAAAATGCCTCATCTAGCGTTTTTGTAGTTCCATCTGGATATGTATTCATATATGTCTCTGTAACAGATCCTGTTATCATATTTCCGATATATCCCTCTGAATCCACCTCATACAAAAAAAGATCATAATTAAGCTCCGGATTTTTGGGACATTCCATTGTTACATTAATAGCTTCATTAGGCTCGAGTGAAATTATGCTATATACATAATCGCCTTCATTAGCAATGGTCCCTAACACTGATTGAGTCGAGTTCGATGCTGAACGCGATTTGTTTGTACTTTCCAATTTCCCCAATTCTGTAGCATTTTTTAGATCAAAATTTGTTTCAGGTTCATTAAGTGGCATACAATTACTACTTACTAACTCCTGTGCATCTACCTCTTGCAAATCTTCAGTTTCAATGTCATCATCAACTTGTAGATTTAATACATTGTCTATATCCTGCATAGGCTGTTCTTCCTCAGCAAGTGCAGATATACTAAAACTCATCAAGATAATAATAGAAATTACAACTGATAATACTTTTTTCATACCCTTATAGCCTCCAATAAACTTGCAATAATTTACTGTTTTTAGTTAACTCTTATACTTTCGCAAAGAAATAATTTAAACATTAATCATGCTAAACTTATTCAATAATTTCCCCCGTTTCATCTTCATATTCCTGAAGCGTAATCTCTCCACGATAATACATCTGTTTTAATTCTGTATCTGTATACTCCGAGAGATCTTCCGCCTGATATTCTGTCTCTTCAGACGTTTCTTCCTGCAACTGCTGTACAGTACTATTATTCGATAGAGAGTCTATACTTTCACTCTGTTGACGCATTTGATTACTAGCCTGTCTTCCTTCCTCACTAATCATAACCGTATCCGTTCGAACTGCATCTGAATATAGTTGTTCCTCAGACGCACTCTCAAGTACTTGAGAATTGGCCTCTCCTGTCTTAATCTGCAAATAAGCTTCTGTTCCCTGCATGTGTTGAACCATAGATACAGTTCCATCTTCTCGGTATTTCTCCTGTGTTAACTGTGCTGAACCCCGATTTTCTTGCAGTTCCTCCTGCTTCATGTCAGTTGCTTTCACCTTCTCCGTCATGGATTTGGTGCCATTCTGTTTGTTTTGCAGCGAATCATTATAGTAATTCATTGCATAAATACTCATACTCATTTCTACATTTCCTCCTTTTCAAAAATATGATCAAAAAATATAATACATTTTTATTTTACAATACTATTTTAAACTGAATCTAAATTTTACAGGACTTTTCGATAAAAGATAGCTTATTCGCTATTAACAAATTTATATCCTACTCCCCAGATAGTCCTAATATATTGCGGCCGCTTTGGATCCAGTTCTATTTTTTTTCGCAGACTATAGATTAAACAAAAAATACTATTGTCTACATCATTTTCTTTTTCATTTTGATACACCTTTTCATAAATTTCATTTTTAGTAAATACCCAGTCTGGATGCCGAGCCAAAAGGCAAAGAGTTTTAAATTCTTTGGGTGACAATTTTATTTCTTTATTATTTATTCTGACCATATAACAACGCATATTAATGAATAAATTTCCATGCTTAATAATTGTCTCTTGCTCAACTTTTGCTTGTCTTATCATTGTCTTTTGCTCCAAATAGTTCTATTGCCGTATTCTAAACAGAATAACTTTTAAAATGCCTGCAATCTTTACTTTTCTTAGATATATCAGTATTATGTAAATTTACAATATGACAATTCACGGCTATCAAATCTTTCTCACTATCTGCGATTGAATACAAAACTCGAATCTGACGTGAAAATTCTCCAAACAATGGTTTTAACACTAGTTTTGCTTCTTCCGGAATATCATTTAATATTTCCTGGAAGCTATGATTAGCTAGTCCCAAACATTTTTGTTCTTCTTCACGTCTTTGTTCTATTCCACGTAATCGTAAAAGGCAGGCTTCTTCCTTTTTTATACACAGTTCAATAAGTGGAAGCTTGTTATTTATCATTGTATTGAGCTTATCCTGTTCAACGCTAATTAATATATTGACAATCTCTATAAGCTCTTTTATAATTGCCACAAACACCTCATACTTATCCATATACCTTCTCCATGGTTAATAAACTATTTTTTCCTTCTACTTTTCATAATATCACCATTCAAATATTTCTCCTTTTGACTGGTGTTTTCATTGACCTGTATGACTTTTCCGGTAAATCTTGCCCATCCGTCTTCACTAATAGACACCCTGTCAAAACGAGGCATTGATAATACCGGCTCCTTATTTTCTCCTTCTGCACTCTCCCGAGTTTCTTCCGTTTCGACAACATGTCGTGCATTATTATCCTCTATCACTTGCATTTGTTCATTTTGTTTCTGTACTCTTTTTCTCTTTAATATGCCATCAGGCAAATTTTGTTCATTTTCAAGCATAGCGTTTTGTTTGCCTCCTCCTATTTATTTGCCAAAACTAATTTTAAAGCTGTCCGCTACATCCCTTAATCTATATAAACTGTATCTTCACTTTCTATATCGGATGTAGTATCTGATAAATCTCCGCTGGTTAACTCTGAATCGGATGACATTGTTATGCCATTCTTTTTGTCACTATGAACAATTGACCATATACTATATCCCATTCCAACACTTATAAACAGTATGGTTAGTTTTACAATAAATAACTTCCTTAATTTATTCCGCTTTTCTGTCCACTGCACAGTTTTTAGGTGTTTCAATGCATCTTTGTATAATTTCTGGTTTTGCTTTTCTTTCCTGTCTTTTGCCTTCAGCTCCATTAAATTTACAACAGTCCTGCCTTTTGCATCTTTTTCTTCAAAAGAATATCCGGTTTTTCTAAGAATTCTTAATCTTTCTTCCCCATCTTTTTCTTTTGCAGCCTGGATTATTAATTCTATTACTATCTCCGGCGGTACATAATCAGCTACTATTGTTTTTACTATATCAAATATATGTTTATCTGTATTTGCCAGATAGGGCAGATAGTTATATCCATTTCTGGATTTCAAAACTTCCTGAACCATTTTTTTATTGCCCACCTTACAAGCCGTTTTCATCATCCATTTCTTAACTTGCACATCTTCCAAATCAAATTTTCGTCCATATTTTGATAGTACCCTGTTCATAAAGTCTCGGTTCATGTAGTTTGACATATTCATCTCAAACATTTTCGGATAAAAACTAGTTTGCTTCTTTGCTAAGATCTTCATAATATCCAAACTTCTTAGATTTACAATTTCTGTAATTATTTGTTGTTTTTCTTCTATATTGTCAATTTGCTCCAAGGTATTTTTTTTAATAAGAAAAGAACTTCCTTTTTATCGCGTTTTCTAGCAACTTTATGCAGCTCTTTTGCATCCTGCACAGTAATCCCCCTTTCTAATACCATATCGGATGATAGTCTGCCCGTCCTACCAGGGGCATGTATTACAGGATGTCCGGATGGGTATCCTTTTAAAAACAGGACGCTGGCAAATTAACGTCAGCGTCCCATAAAATTGTTGACCTAATTCAATACAATCGCATTTACAGCCTCTATCAGATCAACTACATAACCTCTGTTAACCAATGATACTGGTTCACCATCAACAACTGCAAGACACTTATTTCCATCATAACGGTATAAATCTATCTCTACCTCGGGCTGATTTTCACTATCAATTTGTAAGGTTAGGCTGATTTCCTCTTTATCTGTCGGCTCTTCCTCTGTAAATTCGGACGCTGACAGAGAGTTAAGAGCATTCCTGAAATCGTCTGTCTCAATCTCATCATCCTGATAGTACCAGATGCTTTCCTTATTCTTTTCTTTTACGATCAGTTCATACTCAGCCCCTTCTAAGGATATCTTTACTCCGCTGATATCCTCGAAATCCGCCCATATCACTTCCTGATGGCGAAGATCATTGTAGGAAGCGGCCATCAGATCTTCATAGTCCGGTCCGCTGATCTGATAGATTATCTTCGATTCACCGACTCTTAAATACGCTGTAATCTCTTCATCCGTATCTGTATCTGTTTCCGTATCTTTCCCGGACTTATCACGATCTGATGATTTGGCAGCTTCTGATTCCGCTTTTTCTTTTTCGACCGGATCACGAGAAATGTGAAGCACAACCGTCTCTTCTTTTTCTTCCTCGTCTTCCCCATCCCCTGCCCGGTACTGTAATGTCACAGACAGCTCAGGGGAATCCAGACCATAAGATTTTAACTCTTCATCTGTTACATCATAAGACACATAGTTCGTCAGGTTTAACTCACTGATTGTTTCCACATAATTTTCAATATTCCCTGTATCCAAAGGCAGCTCATCGGAACCTTCCTTTACAAAATATACATCCTCCGTACTATAAGTAACCTCATTATTTTCCTTATATATGGCTTTATAATTCTCACTGCCTGCAAACTGAATTTCTGAAACAGAATCCATTGCCGGGATTTCATCATGCTGTATCATGTCGCTTAGTTCAATATCAAAAGAATCCAGAGGATCATCCTGCACAAGATATACATTTCCATCCCCAATCGATACATACCTTTCCTCATCCATCTCACTGTAATTACCCAGTGAAATCTCATGAGTTTCTTCTTTAAGACCGATATGGATCGTACAGAGAGGATCGCTAAGCCCATACTGGCTTAAATCATCTGCGTCCTCAATAATAAACGAACCCCCGAAAGACTCGAAATTCTTAAGCAGCTGATTTACCTTCTCTTCATTTACCGGAAAATGCTCATCCTCATCATACAGCCAGTTTTCATCTTTATGAAAAGCAAAGGTTTCCGATTCATATTCCCAGGAAAGTTCTGTCACATCTTCGCTGTTGAGTTCCATAATTATCTCATCACTGTTTTTAATCTTCTCTTTACGTTCCTCATACTTACTGACACTCAAGGTCAATATACAACAGACCGCCAGAACGCCCAGAAGTACAGATAATCGTTTAGACCTTTTCATTCTGCCGCCTCCTTCTGCTTACAATCGTATAAATCCCGGCTCCAAGAAATGCCAGCGGAAATCCTCCTATCATGAGCGCCTTCAGGAATGAAGATGTGGATTCGCTGATGGTAAGGTAATTATAATTTAAAGACTTACTGCGAATCGCAACTGCTTCCCGTTCTCCCATAAGCGAAGACAAGGCGTTCATTCCCAGATCCAGATTGGCTCCGGAAGAATAGGAATTATACTTATCATCCAGTAAATTAGCAGATGAAAACCAGACCATCTGCCCTTCATTGCCGCAATCTATTGATACAGCTAATGCAAACGGCCCGTCAGCATCGCCATCCTCTTTTTCATAAGTAGAAATATCATAACCCGCCGTCTTACTGTATGCCGTCCCAGAAGTTGTCAGAAGCTCTGTTACCGCACCGGATGTATCCCGAACGGTTAAACCCTGGGCGATCGGCATGATCGCATAATAATTCTCTTCGATCAAAGGTTCTGTAATCTCACTGGTTCCAATCTCCGGAAGCAGGATATAGGGCGCCTGGAAAGCATAACGCTCACGGTCAGATTCCACCACGATCCCCTCTGTCACTTCCACATCATAATCCGCAAGGAGGCTATATAGATTCTCCAGGTTCCCTTCTTCCAGAGGTCCCGCAAGGACCATCAGCTTACCGCCGCCTGTAACATATTCCGACAGCAGATCTTTTTCCTCCGCAGAAATATCGCTGGTCGGTCCATAGATGAGTATACAGTCTGCTTCTTCCGGTACGGTATCTTCATTCAGCAGTGAAAATCTGGTGGTTTCTATATTTTCTTTTTCAATCTGTTCACTAAACACTGAAGAAAGTTCTGCCTCTCCGTGGCCTTCTAATATATACAATTGCGGCAGTTCTTCCGTCACCACATAATCAATGGCAGAGGTAATCGCACCTTCTCCGTCAAAGGATGTGTCATAAGAATACGTGGACATATTCTCTTCTGTAAGATAAATATCATTGTAACTGATAAACCGGCTGCGGTCGTCACATTCTACAATCAGGCTGTTATTGGGTACTTCTTCAGAAGTATACTGATCCGCAAAAGTTGGGTATACGTCCGGATTTTTCTTTACAACCTCGATGTGTTCCGACAGACTTTCATATTTGGCCAGCAGATTCTCAATGACATCATCCTCTGCGTCTGCCTGAACAATCCAGTAAATTTTCACATCCTTTTTCAGCGCATTTACGACCACCTTTGTATTACTCGTTATAGAATAAAGCTTTGTAGAACTGATATCATACTGTGTCAATGTGGTTGGAAGTACAGACGCAAATATATTTACAACCACCAAAATTGCAAGCACAACACCCGTCACTGCCAGGGAATAGGAACCGCCTTTCATCGCAATCTGATTATTGGTGTAATTCTTATTTCCTGATTTTTCCATAAAAGATTTTTTTACAAAAGATAATTGCTTCACTAGTTGTACCTCCTTTTCTCAAGGGACTGTACAGACAGAAATAGAAAAAATACGATTACTGTTATATAATATATAATTGCCGTCAGATCAAAAACACCATTCACAAATGTATAGAAGCGCTCAAACAAAGATAATTTTGTCATAATATCAGGCAGCAATCCCTCAAATTTCGAGCTATCCATAAAATACAGAACCACCACAGCCAGCATAATCAGAAAGCTGATTCCATACGCTAAATTCTGGTTTTTCGTCAGATGGCGAATGATAAATCCAAGCAAAACTGCAATTACAAGCAATGCGACCGCAGAACCCGATGCCGTTGCCGATACATATTCCGCTAATGTAACACTATAATAGTTCAGCAGAATAACCGGAATCGCAATTCCTGCCGCAAACCCCTGATTCTCTGTTAAAGAAGAAATAAATGTACCTACGGCGATCATCGCCGCACCCATAACAAAAAATGCAAAAAGTGAACCGTAGGAAGTTGGCAGATAAACCTCTCCAAATTGTGCAAAGATAAGCGGGTAAAGGGCAACAATGCACAACGGAACCAGATAAACCATAAGAAGCGCAAGGTATTTTCCCACCACAATCTGAGATGTCCGGATTGGCAGGGAATATAGAAGCTGGTCGGTTTTCTGTTTCCTTTCCTCGGCAATCACACGCATGGTCAAAATCGGGATAATCACTACAAATCCAAGACATACATAGCCTAATACATATTCGAAATTGGCCACAGCCGACTGGATATTATAGATTAAAGCCCCGATTCCTACAAACGCTAACAGAAAAGCCGAAAATATATATGCGGTCAGGGAGTGGAAATATCCTGACAGTTCGTGTTTTAATACTGCAATCATTTCCTGTCCACCTCACTTTCCTCAGATTTGTCATTGAAAATGTCTGTATCTTTTATCAGCGAACTAATTTCCAAGTTTTCATTTTGGTCTTCTTGTGCTGGTTCCGCCATTGCATCAGGATTGCTTTGTGCTTCCGCTAATGATTCACTTACTGCCTGATTGTCCCCTTCTGTCAATTCAATAAATACATCTTCCAGATTCGCTTTTTTAGATGACATCTCTAAAATTGCTTTTTTCTTATCAGCAAACGCAAAAAAGAGTTCCCGGCAGATTTCTTTTACATTCCCAGATTCCGTCTTTGCACTTACCACTGTCAGTCCATCCTCCTGCGTTTTCATATCCCACTCTGTAATCTGGCTGATTCCAGGAAGGACTTCATCAATTTCTTCTTTTGAAGCTTCCACGGAAAAACAGATGCCATTAGATGCTAACAGCAGCTTCTCCAGATTTTCCGGTTTGTCGAAGGCAACCAGCTTTCCCTGCGATATAATCAAAACCTTTTCACAGATAGCCTGAACCTCTGATAAAATATGCGAGCTTAGTATAACCGTATGTTTCTCGCCAAGCTGCTTAATCAGATCCCTGATCTCTATAATCTGAATCGGATCAAGTCCCACTGTCGGTTCATCAAGAATAATGACTCCGGGGCTTCCAAGCAATGCTTGGGCAATTCCTACCCTTTGCCGGTATCCTTTTGACAAATTGGAAATCAGCCGGTCCATTACATGCCCAATCTTTGTCTGCCTTGCCACCTCCTCGATCTGCTTTTTCAGTTCCAGGCCCTTAAGCCCCTTTGCTTCACCTACGAATTTCAGATATTCGGCAGGCGTCTCATTCATATAAAGCGGCGGCTGTTCCGGAAGATAGCCAATCGTTTTTTTCGCCTGCTCCGGTTCTTCAAAAATATCATGCCCGTTAATCCTTATACGACCTTCTGTCGCTGACAGACAGCCTGTCATGATGTTCATTGTTGTAGACTTCCCCGCCCCATTGGGTCCCAGAAAACCATATACATGCCCGTCACCGATTTCAAAGGACAGATTATTTACTGCCATAAAATCACCATAGTATTTCGTCAGATGCTCAACTGTTATCATCGCAACCCTCCTGTATAAATTATTCTGTTTTAATCAAACCTTCCATAATTATCGAGGTCAATTTCTACAACTTACAATAGTTCGTTAAACTGAAAATAAACCCAGACAGTATTTTTGTGAAAAAAGCATGAATTCTGCTAATTGTTTATTTTCAGTTTATCTTCCTGACTATAATAAAAGATACAACGATAGAATAATAAAAAGATAAGGCAGGAAAATAGATGGATTTAGATAATATAATGACCTATACAGATATTGTTCCTATTTATAATAAAAAGGGAACTCGAATCAATGAAGTAAAGCTTCCGCAAAAAATAATACCTACTCCCAGAAGACGCTGCCCATGTTCCAAAGAACATATTTTTTATAAAGGCGCCGGCATCATCTATCGCGGGAATTATACAAATACTACAGATGACAAGATGATCATCGTGTCCCAAAACGCCAGCGAATATCAAAAGTACTATATTGTTCATCCTAAGGTATTTCACAAATTTGGCATTTTCACCTTTCCACATCAGCCTGTTTTCTCTGATTGCGAAGGCGGATGCGGGAAAAAGGAGAAGAATCTTCTGCTAATGCAGAAAAAATTTGAATATTCTGCGATTAAGGAAATCGTAAATGTAATTGATGTTCCAGTCCATGAACACAGCATATATGCCTACCGGCTAAAAAGCATACAAGGTTCATATAAGGATACCATCCAATTTATCGAGTACATTTTATCGGAAAACTTCTGCAGCGCTTGGGACAAAAATTTGTGGGATGATATTATGGGATATGGTTATTTGCGAGATATGGCTGACTGGTTTGAATCAAATGAATTAAAGCATAAGCTCGGTACGATTTACGGCTTGCTCAAATCGCTTCTGCAGGCTGATAAATATACCTATGAGGACGTTGTAAAAGAAACAACTGGATTAGAACAGTTAGGAGAAGTTTATCTTCCATATATTGCAGCCAGGATTATTTACAAGTATTGTCCAAAATGTATATCCTGCTTGGATTTAAACAATTTTACACCGGAACTGTATGGAGCCCTGTGGAAAATCATTTACTCCGGAAAATCATGCTGTCATTTGGAAAATGATGCCAACTGGGATTATATCAGGGAAATCTTATTTTCTTATATTCCTGGTCATATTCAAATTCTGATGCAGGAATTATACTCTCATAAAATATAAATTCTAATCTTTACGAAGGCTGACAACTTAATCTGTCAGCCTTTTATCCTATGATAAAAATATATTCGAGTGTTTTTTCAACACTATTCCAATTTGTTACAGAGAAGGCTGGCTTTGTGTCTGAAAAACTTTTTTTGCAATTGCAAGTAAACTTTTTGTCTGCTTGCGTTTATCGTCTGTATGCCATAAAGCACCGTAAGATACGTTATCCTCTGTTTCCAGTGGAACAATATGCAGAGCCTTGTCCATACTATAAATAAAATCCGGCATGACAGCAATACCCAGCCCACATTTAGCCATGGTACAGCCACTAAGCTGGTTATCAGCTAAGAGAATCGGCGACAGAGGACAAGAAGAAATTAGTTTCTCTTCCATTTGCTTCATTTCTCCTGGACAAAGAGAGGGATTCAATAGAACTAATGAATGGCCATTTAAATCAGCAAAAGTTATTTTCTCCTGACAGCTTAATTCACTTTTCCCAGGAACAATACATATAAAACGCCCTACATAGAGTTCATGGTATTTTGCCCGCAGCATGTCAATAGAAGTGTCATGAATAGTAAATAGAAAATCCACTTTTTTCTCACAAAATAAGATGCTTTTCTGATTGAAATCAATCAGTTTGAGTTCAATCTGTATATGAGGGAACTTATACATGAATGCTTCAATAATGTCCGAAAGATAACGAATAGCCAAATCATTATTTTCATAAGCAATCACATATCTGGATTCATATTTTTCCGCATAACTGTAGGCTCTGACAATTCCAAGATTTATTGCAGAAACCACTTCTTTCATATCTTTATAGAAAGAGGCACCGGCACTTGTAAGTATCACACTCCGTTTAGTGCGTTGAAACAGAGGAAAACCAAGTTCCTTTTCTAACTGTTTGATTTTATTACTATTTGATTTTATTACTAATAGTAGGCTGAGTTAAATACATTCTTTGCGCTGTAATTGAAAAGTTCAAGGTTTCTGCCAAATCAATAAAACATTCTAACTGCGTTGTATCCATGTTCATGCCCTCTTTCCTCTTATAAATTTTATGAATAGATTGTACCAAGCCGCTAGCGCGGCGGCTAGCCCTAAGTATGTGAAATTACACTTTTTTCTTAAAATTTTCATTTTTC
>ERZ808024.577-NODE-577-length-14722-cov-3.337726_pt1 | contig 14722 bp, 8 predicted proteins | sample MGYA00380181_ERZ808024 | MGnify/ENA primary metagenome ERZ808024 (study PRJEB31490, sample SAMN06133413) | mouse gut metagenome | isolation source: Z2_1 | host: mice | place: China: Chengdu | collected 2015-05 ...
GACATCTGTAAAGGAATAACCGCACATCCAGCAAGCCATCTCATAAAAACCGAATTTTTTCTTCTCTTTTGAGGCATTTATTATCAGAACTTTCAGGAAATACAGTTTATAACTGTTCATCAAGTTCTTATCCGCAACCATTTCGCTTAACTCCGAATCAAAATCAATCATCTAAAATTTCCTCACTTTGATGTTTGGCATCTTGGAACTATATTCCATGTCTGCAATTGAAAGCTGTGTGCGGACAATTTTTCGCTTCTCAAATGCAGGCTTAAAACAATAGGTTTCAAATTCCTCTCTGGTTATATCATGGATTGACCTGACATGGGGAAAAAGGATCTTCATATAAGCAGTTGCCAGCCGAATAACCGCTGTCGTATCCCTGGTATCGGCATTCTTTGGAATCTCCAGCATGTCGGTTACTATGGCGGCGTATTTTGATATTTTTCTCTGCATGGACAGCAATTCAGAAAAATATTCCACGTTTAACGAATATCCTTCCAGCTTTAAATCTTCGGTAATCCTTGGGAGATACCATCCTTCAATCATGCCATGAAATCGGTCTAGCAGAGCCGTATCATGGAATACTTCCGGCAGTTCCTGAAAATATCGCTTATTGACAGGCATTCTGTGATGATTCAGTTCAATATTGCCCAGAAGAATCAGCCCTGCCGTTGATGTCTGCTTCGCCTGCCCCATTGTAAATGAGCCATTTTCCAGGTACCCTTTTAATGCGCCCTGCAGTTCCTCCTGATTTCCAAATACAATCGTCTTGATTTCGTCCATGGATACAAACTCATAGTTTGGAATGATTCCTGGCCGGTTGGACGCCATATCATAAAACAGTTTTGCCCTGGTAACTTTTCCCCCACTGATCATCCAGCCATATTTTGACAGATTGTTAAAAATATAAGACTTGCCGGTTCCCTTTGGCGCCAACTCTATGAGGTTTAAATTCGGCTCGCAAAACACAAGAAGCCGGGAAAGAAACAGAAGCTTCTGTGTATAGGAATCAAACTGTGAGGAATCGGGATTGTACTCCATGCAGCGAATGATAAAGTCTATCCATTCGGTAATGGAAAACTCTTTTCTGGCCTCACAATAGTAATCCATATCTGGGGTATAGGGCTTAAACGGCTTAAATTTTACTAACTCTGCATAGCCTGTATCACCGTTTTCTGGACGGACATATTCTAAGGTAACGATTCCCCAATTCTCCCCATCTTTCATACCGTCTCTCTGCGATCTCATGACAAATTCACTTACACGGCCTTCATTGCTCTTTATTCCAATATCCGGGATGGAAAATTTAAAAATACCGGTTTTAAGGTCAGATTCAACAAGGACTCTTACCAGAATCTGTATGGTTTCCCCTTTAATGAGCCGGCTTTTTATATCGCTGTCTTTTGCCGGAATATGCTTATCGAGGAAAGAAAACAGTGCCTCCTTATCTAGGTTTTCCTGTTCATCGGAATATCGTTTTATCAGCCAGTCCTTGATGAAGGATGGAATATTGACACCGGCAAACATATGGTACCGTGCCGGTGTCTTAAAAATTGATTCTTCCGGAAAAATATCCCGGATTTTATTGTCCATATCAGTCATCGAATAAATCATCTCCCATCTTTGTCGGCGGAACAGTCTTAAACGGGAAGTTCTGCTTGCCTATCACAATTTGTATATCCTGCTCAATTGCTCTTTTTAATTTACCTGTCCATGTCTTTGTCTCTTCCTGATAGGTCATTTCAACATTTGTACCATCTTTCGCCTTCAATTGAACGATCTCATCCTCTGGTATCGGATTAATTTTTACTTCTATCTGCCTTTTGTATCCTGCGACCTTAAGATTGATGGGTTTTACTCGATAATACCTTACGGTCTGCCTGCTTTTATGAACCATAATCACCGGAACAAGAACCTCCTCCGGCGTTGCGCCTCCGTGAACCGCATATTTTGAGTTTTTATATAATGACCGCTGGTTTAAGGCAATCACCCACTGACTTCCATCCTCCCCATCATAAAGGAGATAATCATTGCTGAAATCGATTGCTTTCCTGCTTTTGTTATCATAACATCTTCCATCATGATCGGATTGATCAAAGTTATATTTCTTGTTCTCTTTTTTGATTTTATGTCCTACTGTTGCCCCGTGGTCTGCTGTTATTGCAAAATCCCTCTCGCCTTCCTCTGCTATGATTCTGTCCACGAGCGACTCAATCTTGGACAATGCATGCTCAAGATTTGTCACAGGATAATAAATACTGCCGTGAACCACCTCTTGATCATAATCTACTATCCACTTGTATTCCGAAGGATAGTATTTCTTAGCCACATCAGTAATCGAAGGCAAGTGGCATTTGCTGTAGCAGGAGGAAGTTACCAAATATCCCCTTTCCTCCAATATTTTCAGGAGATATCCCATAAATTCTGCACCCACACCATCTAAAACATAAACGGTTCCTCCAAACCCCTTCTTTTTGAGATACATCTCCGGATATTCAATCTGGTTCTTCCAATACCAGTTGTAAAATACATTTTCATCCTGGTTCCACTCCAGAAGCGCTGCTTTGTATGTCTCCCCATTTTCCTGTCCAAGCCGCGCATCTCTATATTTTTTAAAGTATAGTTCCATCTTTTCCAGAAATTCCTGCGGCTCTGTATTGCTTCCCCTGCCATTCAAATAATGCCAAAACCCCGGATAAATCCCCCTTATCCGGTCTCTGTTCACAAACTTCATTCGATAAAGCCAGATAATCAGCTGACGCTCATATTTACTAAAGCAGGTCAGGTAAGGAACAATCTCCTCTCCTATGGCTTCACTTAAGATCTCCTTTTTTTCTGTTAAAGCCTGATTTTCCTCTGTGAAATCGATTGTAGTTAAAGCAACTGTGGTCTTTCTTTGAATCGTGCTTGACAATACAGTACAATAATAGGCAATCATCCGATTGGAAAAAATAATGTCCTTCTCTATTTTCCTGGCTGATTCCAGAATCTGATTCCTCTCTTTGCACAGAGAAGCATCCTTTAAATCAAAGATGCATTCATATACTTTTTCCAGCAGTTCCCCTTCCGATAACTCTTCCATACAGGACATCACCTGATAAAGATACGAATTTTCAGCCTTTTTCCTGAGAACATAATTTTGAATCAGCCAGCGCTGAAAGGGAGTGCTGGTTTTCCATAAGCTATAGATGTTACGTATATCTATGCTTTGTACATTCACTTCTGATAATATAATATCCTCAATTCTTTTTCCATTGGCATTTCTGACCAGCATAATCAGATGTCGGTAAAATTCTTCGGAATCTTTTTCATAAGCATGTAAATTGTCAATCTGATACATATATTTCAGTATCTCCTGGCAGGTATTTATCTGTTGAATATTATACACATTATCCGGGCTTGCCTTTTTATAATTATTCAGCAAAACTTTTGAGGAACATATGATAGGTTTTGTTGTATCAATGTGCGGATTTCTCCACATATTAAACCATTCTTTTGCAGTTGACACTTCATTGGAATAATCTCCTGCATTCAATCCGGAATCCACAAAAAACATGCGCGGAAGATCTTCCACATCCGTTTCATTCAGCAGGGGATTATATTCTCTTAACCTTTTATGATGGGATTGGAGAATTTTTTTAATTTGGCTATAAAGTGCAAAGCAAGGAAAATAAAGCCTTCTCTTAGGGTATTCTTCCGGATTTTCAATTTCTAAAAGGCTGAGTAAAAAAGAAAGAAATTCCTCTCTTCCCAGAAATCTTGCATACTCTGAAAATCCTACTATGACAAGGCTTTTTGATGCATCCAGCTTTTTTATTTTCTTAATGAGGTTATCTGTGCTGAGCCACCCTTCCTCATGGGGCAAACCATTGGCAATATCATAAATCTCGACATTTTTCAGATACCTTGGTATCTGAATCAGCGTATCAGATATTCCGCCCTCATATTTTATGCTAAAGAAACGCACAGGATATCGGTCGTAAGCCCCCATTCGCCCCAAATCACTTTCCATCCATTCTGCTAAAGCTGTGATATCCATGTACCCGCCTCCTGTCCTACAGAAGATTATCAATGTCTTCCAATATAATCGAATGTTTCTCTGCCAATGCCACCAGAAGAGCATATAATTTCCCGCTGTCTGCCTTATACTGTTCCAGCTTTCTTTTGGCCTTTGTCCTTAATTCCCATGCATCATTTCCTGATTCCGGCTTATTTATTGACTTTTTGGGTTCCGCATTCCTGACTCCGCTTTCCTCGCTGCCAGGATTTCCTGACTCTGCACCAGGATCTATGTCTGGCTTTGCCTGCCGGTTTTTATTAATCTTCCAACGCAGAATTTGGTCATGGACATCCTTTTCTTCCCAAAAAACAATCTCCCCGGACATTGCACCGTTTAGGTGTTCCCACACGTTCTGCAAAGAATCCTCATTTTCCTCGATATCCTTAAGTTCCTTCAAAATATAGGCATCCAGGCACCGGACATTTTCCACGCTGGCAATGGCAGATGAAAGTTCCACACTGAATTTCTTGATTCCCTCCAGCAACTCAATAATAAAGTTTTGCTGGATATTGTCATCCGTGCTTTTAGAGAATTTAAACATCTGATCCATCAATGTTTTATACTTATCAGAACACTCCCCGATATGTTTCAACGCCCACAAAGGCGCCCCGCTTTGCTCCTGGAACTTTTTACGAATCGCCCATTTTGTCCCAAGTAATCCATCCTGATCGCCGTCCTCACTGGATATTCCAAAGATCATCCTCAGCTTATCGGTGAGTTCGCGTTCTTCTTCAGTACTCATACGTACCACAAACTTGTCATTATATTTATTGCCTTCCCAATAATTAAACATGGCAAGCACCACATCTTTCATGACCGTCTTATCGATTCTTTGGCCATTTCCGGATGTATACAATCTGTCCACATAGGGACGAAGGGCAAGCCCTAAGGCTCCCATAAATAACCGGTTCTGATAATACCCATATTCCGGCCCGACAATATATTGAAATTCATTTGCAAGGTTGATTGAGGTTTCATTCTTTCTTTTCTCAAATACACGCCTTACTTCCTGGCAGATTTTCACTACAGGAATATCCTCGTCATCGGAAATCAGTTCCAGATTCTCATTGAAAAGTACCTGGTTTTTGCTGATCAGCAAAGAACGCACCGCACTGTCTGTACTGCTTGCCTCCTTTTCCAGTTCGCTTTTCGAGTTGGAATACAACACCAGTTCGACTGCTTTTTTGCTTGTCTGATGCTTCCATGCCGTGTTGGGTACTGGAAGATCATCCAGCCCATGCCTGAAAATCCTTTTGACATATTTTTCCTTTAAGTGTTTATTACACTGGTTAAAAGGAACATGAATCACATCTCCCCGGAATATAATATCTGCCATTCCGGAGGCAATCATCTCGTTTATCCATTGGTCAATCCATTTTTCTGCACTTTTCTCACCCTCAATCCGTTCTTCATCCAACTGTAAAGACCTGGCGACCACAGCCTGCGCAAGACTGTCCAGGTATGCCTCAAATCTCCGGTTTCCCAATTCCGTATTTATCCCAATAAATATGATATTCTTCAAATCTTCTTCCTTGGAAAGCTTAAGAAGCATATCTTTTGAAGTGAGCGGGTCTGCCTCCCTCCGCCCAAGAATCGTGTCCAATTCTTTTGTGCTGCCGCGGTATACCATCAAAGCTACATGAACCGTATAGGCTGCCTTGAACTTTGCTGACAACTTTCCCTTGAGAAGATGTTCTTTTTCCCCTCCCCAGAAAACTTGGGCATCCAATTCCCGCGGAATCTCTCTGGAAATCTGGTTCCTAAGCTTTCCCAGGCATTTGATAGAATATTCTTCTATGATTTTACTTACATCTTCCTTGTTAGGATAAAGCTTTTTCTTTTCCTCAAGCACTTTTTTGGGAGGAAGCGAAGAAGATGCAATCTCAAAAATGCCATCCGGATTACGATGAAGAATTTGATTCTCATCCATATAATCAAGAATCGCTGTCACTTCGCTTTCATTCATCACCCCGCTGAATGCCGCAATAATATTTTCTGTTCTGGGATTTACCATGTTTTTCTCAGATTCATCTGCATCGGTCGTTGTCACGCGGTACAAGACATTCAAAAGCAGAATGGTCTTAAAAACTGCATAATAATTTTCTCCCCGCTCCGCAACCGCCTCTCCTGACAGCTTAAATTTATTAGTAATAACATCAAAATGTCCAGCGGCATTCTGTTCAAAATCCTTATAAAAGAAATCCCAGACATAGTCAGCTGTCAGAAACTTCTTATCTTCAATATCTGTCTCAATAAATTTTTTAAAACCCTTTTTTTCGTCATTTAAAAATTCAAAAATGCTTCTCTCTGCCTCACCCACCACTCTTGAAACAAACGTTGCCAAATACGAGGTATAAGGATGGAACGGATACAAACTGATAATCTTTTCTTTGATTTCCTTAGCATTTACAGCATCACTGTCAACCACCCGGTCAACGATCATCCTGACACTTGGCACATCGAGAAAGTTCTTTTGGATGAGATCATCTAAGATGTCTGGCTGTCTGCGTTCCAGGGCTCCGGAAAGAATGTGGAAGGTAGTGGTCGGCTGCATACCATAATCCAGTTCAATAAATCTGGCCTTGGCCATATTCCGCTCATCTTCTTTCAGTTCTTTATAAGATTCCGTTACCTCCAATTTCTTGTGCGTTGCCAGAAGGAGATAAACTCCCAGGGTGTCTGTATGATTCATCACTTCCGAACAGCTCAGTTCTGCAATATCCTGTATTGCATTTAAAATACTCCGTCTCTCTGAGATCTCCAGTAAGGATGTAAATTCATCCCAGATCAGCAATAAATAATCCGCAATTCCTCTCTCCTTTAATTCGATCTTAATTTCTGTCAGCCATTCCATAATATTGTGGATTCTGAATCCTCCAAGACCCGCTTTTTTTACTTCATCTACAAGAATCCGAAGCACTTTTGTGTCATTTTCTTCCAGCCGTTTTACCAGCTGTTGCTTATCGCAGGCATAGCTGTACAATTCGATATTATCTTCCAATAATTTTTCAAAAAAAGCATCCAGCACCCCCTTCTTTAAAATCTCCAATAAGTTCTCAAAATCTGTCTTGGTAGATATCTCTATATCCCCCAGGGCAGCCGCCACCTGCTGTTGAATCACATAATTAAGGTCTGCGACATCTGTAATGCCATAAATCCCCTTCAGCACCACAGGAAATACCTTTTTTTCTTTTCTAAAGGCTGATATTTTGCTTCTTAGCTGGCTTCTGTTTATTCTTGGCAGGTAATCTTCTATCTCTGTATAATCATCACAAAGCAAATGTTTGATCACTGACAGAGAATGGCTCTTGCCTGTCCCATAGGTACCCTGAATCCAAATGGACTTACGGTTATTAAAAACCGTGGAGGTAAAGCAGTCTATAATCTGGGTCAGATTACCTTCAAACCTTTCATTGGATATAAATGTTTTCCATGCCTCTCCACGATCCGATGTAATATCAAAGGCTGATTTAAAATGCTTTTCAACTTGAATAATCTCTGAGTACTTCATATCCCCTCCTACAAAAACAGTGTACAGCCTTCCTCTTTAAACTGTTCTATTTTTTCCAAAAGAATCTCTTGATCGGTATGTAAATATTCGCTTAAACAGTCAAGGCAAAGATGCTGCTTTGTATTTTTTCCCAACATCTTTTTGCTTAGTGCAACTTCGTCCTTTTTTAAACCTTTCCCACAATTTATGCACGCCTTCATATTTTTATATCCTCTTAATCATCCTGCTTAAAACTCTGAATGATGTAAACTCCTCTGCCAGATGTATATTTTCCAGTCCGCCCAGCAAGTCTGCGGAAAGGATCTCGTTATTCGTAAGCCCTCTCAGGGCATTTAAGAAGTTCTCAACATCCATATTAAAAATATTATATACTCCCATACATCGTTCTTCATAAATATCAGAAACTGTAAGTTCATACTCATGGTTTACTTCTGCATTCTTGTAAAGAAGATAGGCAACTGCCGCGGAAGATATCCTGGATGTGCCATATTTGCACACACTTTTCACCTGAATTCCTTTTTTCTCCATTAAGCCGATATGCAAACAGTTATCATCTTCCTTCTCTGTTGAACCAAGAGGTGAATTACAGAATGTGTTCACTAAAGCATCTACCGGATTCTTCAGAGTACTTCCTTTCAGGGTCGGGTATTCTTCTTTGAGAAGTTCCACCAGTTCCTGTTTGGAATAGACCGCCTCATTTTTGACTGCATTTACATACCATTTTGCAATCGCAGAATTAAAGGAAAGATTAATCCAGATAATCTGCCATACAAAAAGAGGATTGGAGTCATAGACAGGTTTCAATAATTTGGCTAATTCTGTCACCTTATTTTCTTTATTTTCCACCAGTTCTGCCTCTTTGAGCCAGTTCAGCATGGCTGGTATCTGTTTTGGCCCCAGATTTGCATGTCCGTCAAACCAGTCATCCATCTGGTCAAAAAATGATGCAAGCCACTCATTTCTCATTCCAAATGTAGAATATTTGTCTATCCCGGATGTCTTTGTAGCTGTTCCTCCCACCGCTTTTCCTCCTTCATAAACCATTCTTCTTGTTGCAATGATACAACCTTTTGTATTAATGCCAAAACAGTTATGGCAATGAATACATTTTGACCGGTCAACTTCTAATGTATCGCGCACGGTCAGGGCTCCTGTCGGACATTCAATCTCACATACTCCGCATAATTCACAGTAAGCGGTCTTGGCAAACGCCTTCATCAGATAGCTGGTAAGCATAATCCTGCCGGTTGTTCCTGTTGCTTTAAACCGAAGGGAATGGTTTCCATAAAAGACGTCAAACTTAACAATATCATTATCAAATTTCAGTTCGCCTTTCTCGTGGTTTGTATCTATCTTTTCCAGGAAATACTCTCCAATTGTAGAAAACCAGATTTCCCAATCCACCTTTGGATTCTGGACAATACACTCAAAATCAGGGGCTTTTGAGATAATATCCATCCTGGATGCATCCTGTAAAAGGCCCTTTCCTCCTGCATTTTTTTTCCAGTTACCTGTTGCAATATATTCGTCTATTTTTGTCTTTGAAGTAATCCCCAGATTTTTAGCCATATCCTCTATCACGCTGATATAATCTGCCGCAATCTGTGGATACCTTTTTCTTATGACGTATTCCGACCAATCCGAAGCAAACGGGCAAACACCGCATCCCACCCTGGTCAGTCCCAGAGTATAAGCTGGGTTTATCTGTACCCCGTTTTTATACAGATACAGATACGTCTCCGTCACATTCCATTTTATGATAGGTCTGCAATTGATCAGGTTAACATGCTTCACGCCTTCCCCCACCCGGTTGTATGCGGCACGTTTGGAACTCTCATCATTCCGGACACCCTCAAAAACCACAAGCCTTGGCTGGGATTCTACCTCAAGCAGTTCTTTCATCTTTCTTCCAAACAAAGCTGTTTTCAATACAGAACAGCACCATCTGTTAAACCGGCTTGGCGGCCCATAGTTTTTCCACATGTCCAATGCCGATTGAGTGCTTTTTGCCTGTTCCAGCTTAAACCCAGGAAACTTTTTTTGATAATACTTTTCTGTTGTCTCCATCAAATCCAGGGTACAGGGAAGTTCCATTCCAGTATTCGTAAAGACAACCTGGAATCTTTCATGAGGAATGACTCTGCTGACCAAATCCAATACAACCTGTGAATCTTTCCCTCCACTAAAGGCCACCACAAATCCCGCTATCTTCCTCTTTTTCTGATATTCTTCATACTCCTTCTTAATAAAATCCATCGCCTCATCTTCTGCCACTTCCAGGAATTTTTTATTCTTCAGCAGCACCAGTTCCAGATCAATCGGCTTCAGATTTTTTCCTTCATGTTCTTTAACAACCACAACATTGGGGTCTTCATAAATATTTCCTTTTTGAGCTTCTGCTATCAGTTCACCACAATAAAAATATTTTTTATCTATCTCCCAGCAGACAGGAACATTTTCTTCTGGCAATATAAATACTTCATTCAGCCCGAGCATCCTCATCTCTTCTACATATACTGGGCGCGGAGCAATGATTTCTTCAGATTCTTCTATATATTCTGATAATATCACTCCATTATTCCCGGAATCCCACTTGATTTTGAACATAATGTATCCATCTCCTAGTCACAATCTTTCGACTCATTATTTTTCATCCACTCATCAATCTCATTGATGTCAAAACGCCATAAACGTCCCTTTTGATGTGCTGGCATTCCTTCTTTATTAATCCAGTTTTTGACCGTATCCCTGCTGATATGTAGATACTCACATACTTCTTTCATCGAAAGCCACTTGTTTTCCTGTATTTTTCTAAAACCTCTTTTCAGATTTACTTCAAATGGGTTTGTATACAAAAACACAAAATTTATCTAACATGAATGGTTTATTGCTTCTTTAGCCTATCACATCGTCATAATTATAGCAAGATTTTTCTTGATTCTCTTCTAATTTTATAGTATAATTTTTTTATATATTTTAATTGTTTTATCTTATTTTTATATTAAAATCAATTAAAATTTAAATAATTTTTTATTTAAAAATTATTTAAACTATTCACCTAAATCTAAAAACCTTAAATTAATAATTTAATGACTTCTCCACCACACTCCTCATCTTTCATCTCCCCTCTCTTTTATCACATCTGCTTTAACCCACATTTCCTCTACAAGTATTCCGTTATTTTCTTCTACTTCAACGCCACTATCATTTTCACCATTACAAATTTCAATTCCTCTAAGATAAATGCAGTATAGGTGGACAAGCCCATATCTCATCGTATTTTTCTTTTTTATTCAATTCTAAAAATCCAGAGTACTCCCATGCTCCAGAATCCTATTCAGGAATTTTCCATAATTAAATTTCATATCTACATTTATGACCTTTTTTATTATGCTTCTAAAAAGGGCAGCCAGAAACGGCTGTCTACAAACAAGCTCCACCCCCATTCTCTTTTAATCTAAAGGCCAAGGGATCTCTTGACATTACCGATCCATACTATATAATGATGAGTAAAAGCCAAGTACATTTGCCAACTCTTTGAACCCCTTTTATTTATCGAAGAAAGGAAACTCTTATGTCATTTATCAGTATGTTCGATGTTTTGGGACCCAACATGGTTGGCCCTTCCAGCTCTCACACAGCGGGAGCTTGTTCCATCGCTCTGATTGCCCGGAAAATGTTGGGTGAGCCTGTCCGCCAAGTAGCGTTCACTCTTTATGGTTCCTTTGCCAAAACCTACCGGGGGCACGGCACTGACCGAGCGCTACTTGGCGGAATCATGGGTTTTGCCACCGATGATGAGCGAATCCCTAGCGCTTATGCTCTGGCAGAAGAGCAAGGAATCGCCTATGATTTTTCCTACAATCATACGGAGACGGAGATTCATCCCAATACAGTAGACATTCAACTGACAGGAATTCATGGACATGCCTTTTCCCTGCGAGGGGAATCGGTTGGCGGTGGAAAGATCCGTATTTCCCGCATCAATGGGATTGCCGTAGACTTTTCTGGTGATTACAATACTTTGATTGTAGTGCATAAAGATCGGATTGGCATGGCTGCTCACATTACCAAGTGTTTAAGTGAAGGCATGGTAAATATCGCTTTTATGCGGCTTTTTCGAGAGGCCAAGGGAGATGCCGCCTACAGCATCGTGGAATTTGATGGGACATTATCCAAAGATGTGCAGCAGAAAATCAAAGAAAAAAAAGATGTCGATCAGGTGATGGTCATCCGGATTCAGGAGGGACAGTGATGGATTTTAAGAATGCGGCAGAACTCCTTATTCTTTGTGAAAAAGAGAATTGTCCGATTTCAGAAATTATGAAACGTCGGGAGTGTGATTTGGCGGAGACAACGAATGAGGAACTATCAAAAAGAATGCACAAGGCGCTTACCATCATGAAAAAAGCTTCCACGGAACCGCTTACCAATCCGCGACGCTCCATGGGTGGACTTCTCGGTGGAGAAGCACGGCTGGTGAATTTGCACCGGCAAGAAGGGAAATCCATTTGCGGAAATATACTTTCCCAAGCCATTGCCTATGCCATGGGTGTTTTGGAAGTCAACAGCTCCATGGGACGGATCGTGGCGGCGCCCACTGCCGGCTCATCCGGGGTAGTTCCCGGAGTCTTTCTGGCGCTTCAAAAAGAGTATGATATCTCTGATGAGAAATTGCTTACTGCTCTGTACAATTCCAGCGCAGTGGGATATCTTGCCATGCGCAATGCCACGGTAGCCGGCGCAGTTGGCGGATGTCAGGCCGAAGTAGGGGTGGCATCCGCTATGGCCGCTTCCGGTGCTGTGGAGCTGATGGGCGGCAAACCAGCACAATGCCTGGATGCGGCATCCACGGCACTGATGAATCTTTTGGGACTCGTCTGCGACCCAGTAGGAGGGCTGGTGGAATACCCCTGCCAGTACCGGAATGCTATCGGCGTTGCCAATGCTTTGACCGCGGCGGAACTGGCCCTCAGCGGAGTAAAACAGCTGATTCCCTTTGATGAGATGTTGGCTGCCATGTATCATGTGGGACGGCGTCTGGCGCCGGAACTGAAAGAGACCGCCATGGGCGGATGCGCCGCTACCCCAGCGGGATGCGCCGCTTGTGTTGGATGTGAATGAGCTCTTCTCCCGCCTTTTCTTATCTCATCCAAAGAAAGTAACAAATCCGGTTTTATCTTGACATAGAAAGAAGTATATAGCAATACAAAGAGAATATTCTGCTATTGTAAGTTATGGTAATCGTTCCGGTTGGCTGATTTTCCTTTTATCAATCCCAAACATTTCCATCTGTGGAAATCGTTATCACATTCCATGGGATAAATTTCCCACTGGCCTGCAAAGCGCGCTTCACCGCATTCTCCATTCCTTTACAGCAGGGTACTTCCATCCGGACAACGGTTACACTCTTGATGGCATTCCCTGCGATAATCTGTGTCAGTTTCTCCGTGTAGTCCCCTTCATCCAGATTAGGACATCCGATAAGAGTGATATTTCCCGAGAAAATCTGTCTGCCATACTTGATTGTCTCGGCGCAAAAGTCTTTTTTTACCACAAAAAAGAAACGATTATCGCAGAAGGAGATCCCGCCAGATATATGGGAATCGTGCTGTCCGGAACCATTCAGATCTTACGTGATGATTATTTTGGAAGCAGAAGCATTGTTGTTGCCGCAGAACCATCCGAGCTATTTGGCGAATCCTTTGCCTGCGCAAACGTTTTGGCAATGCCTGTACATTTCATCAACAAATAATTTATAATCTGCTCAAAATCATTGCAGAAAAAAATCTATTATTTCATCAGAAAATCGAAGTTACCTCAAAGCGTACCACAAAAGAAAAACTAATTACTTATCTGCTATTACAGGACAAAAAAACTCATAGTTGTTACTTTGAAGTTCATCAAAAAAACTTCAAAATTCTAAAAGCAAATCCCTTACAAGCAGTCCAACAACACATACAATAATACCAACCAACATAAAAAACCAATTATACCCCCATTACTTCGAACCCACAAACCACATAGACCACACAAAATTTCCAAATACCAAAAATATCTTTCCTAAAACAAAAGTTCAACAAACGATTTTCGCCATATAAAAAAGGTCAAAAAATCACTATCCCTTAACTCTAAAAAACGAAAAATCCAGCCAAGGAAAAGGGGGGAGAAACAACGAGAAACGGTCTGTAACTTTTGACTTTGCAGAGATTTAGAAGTCCTTAAATCCCTGATTTTGGCGTTGAAACGAAAATATACACTGTCTGAACGGAGTGAGTTTGTATATTTTCGTTTCGTTTTTAGCAAAAACCAGGGGTTTTAGGAATTCTTAATCTCGAAACCGGAAAAAGGAGCAGACCATTTCCTGTTGTTTCTCTCCCCTTTTCCTTGGCGTACCTTTTATCAATAAAAATCCAAATCACAAAAAAATGACATTGAAAATTTATCTGCCCCCTTCATCTTCTCATATGACGCAATACTACGCCAAGTTCGTATATCCCATCAACCATCGATCCACTTCCCTGGCAACCTCTCTCCCTTCCCGAATTGCCCATACCACCAACGACTGTCCTCTTCTCATATCTCCAGCCGCAAACACGTTCTCCACATTTGTTCCATAACTTCCATCACCAGTGGCTATATTCGATCGTTCATTCAATTCTACTCCAAACGCATCTGCCACATAAGTCTGAGCTCCTAAAAATCCTGCGGCAATCAACACCAAATCAACCGCAATCTCTTTCTCACTTCCTTCCACCGGCATCATACTTACACGATTAGTTTCTGGATCTTTTTGAGACATTAAACTTACAAGGATTGCTTTGCACACCCTTCCGTTCTCATCTTTGACAAACTCTTTGACTGTCGTCTGATACATTCTCGGATCATGACCAAATACTGCAGCGGCTTCTTCCTGACCATAATCCGTCTTACAAATACGTGGCCACTCAGGCCAGGTATTGTTTTCGGCGCGGGTATCTGGCAACTTAGGCATCATCTCTAGTTGAATCACAGAAGCGCATCCGTGACGCACGACTGTACCCACACAGTCATTTCCTGTGTCTCCGCCACCGATTACTAATACGTGTTTCTCTTTTGCTGAGATATAATTGCCGTCCTCCAGACCAGAGTTTAATAAACTTTTAGTG
>ERZ808024.581-NODE-581-length-14666-cov-3.855508_pt1 | contig 14666 bp, 13 predicted proteins | sample MGYA00380181_ERZ808024 | MGnify/ENA primary metagenome ERZ808024 (study PRJEB31490, sample SAMN06133413) | mouse gut metagenome | isolation source: Z2_1 | host: mice | place: China: Chengdu | collected 2015-05 ...
TTCTCTCCGGCTCCGCCCTGCGAAAACAAAAACCGCAGTATCTCCTTCTCCAGCCAGCGATACCACTTCCCCGGGACGAAAGACTCATATACCCACCACCACCACCCCGTCCGCCGGCCGTCCCGGCGGCGTCCTCATCTGCTTATAATTCTTCATACCGTTAACTAAGTAATGGCAACAGATTCTGCAATTATATCAATAATAACGTCTTGACACCCGACACCCAAACATTTAAAATTATTCTCTAAATAACGCAGACATAACAGCCTGCAAATTCACTCGGAACACAATGCCTGATATGGAGTATTCATTTATGTTAGAACAAGATTTGATTACCGCCTCTGCGGAGGATGATATCATCTGCGCCGCAGCCTACGCAGGTGAGGAGCTTGCCGCCGGGACATTTAAAACAGATTTCCAGAGAACCTCTTTTACATCCTGCCGCTTCGCAGGCTGCGACTTCAGCGGCAGCTCTTTTTTCGATACGAGCTTTACGAACTGCGATTTTTCCAACAGCCGGTTCAGCGGCTGCTATTTTAAAAATTGCAGTATGAACGGCTGCAAGGGGGATGGCTGTGATTTCAGCCAGAGTACCTTTATCGCCTCTGTCCTGGAAAAAGGCACCTATTGCTATGGAAATTTTTCAAATACATTATGGAAAGATTCTTCCATAGTCCAGGCCAAGTTCTGTATGGCCTACTTATCGGACAGCAAGTTCAAAAAGCTGAAATTTGACCAGGTGGACCTCACCCGGGCCGAATTTTTCCATACATCATTAAAAGGCGTCGATTTGTCCGGCTGTCTCATTGAAGGCATCACTGTCTCAGAATCCTTCAGCGAACTGCGCGGGCTTAAAATCGACGCCTCACAGGCACTTGATATTGCATTATTACTCGGTGTAAAAATATAACCGGAGTTTTTGTTTCACGGCATATCGGATTGTTCCTTCCGCAGAAGACTGCATGCAATCACTCCGCCGTACTCTCCGGCCTCTACCCTGATTGTATAAATACCGCTTCCTAATACAGTCTTTAACTCTCCCCGTTTCCCCGGCTCCGCCCCGGTTTTGCTTGCGCCGTCCATATGTTCCGGACGTTCGATGCCCATACCTGCGACCTCCTGGCCATTCTTTGTAATGCTGATATCGGCTGTGCCTCTTTTTCTGATATATTCTACCAGTATCATTCCTTCTCCGCCCAGAGGCACGGTAAAACTCTTCTGTACGGAGGCGCTGATATTCTCATCTTCAAGGCGCATCAGTATTTTTCCGTCCTCACCCAAATAGCCGAGTTTCTTCACCAGGCCGATTACCGGACCGGTTCCGTACAGAAGAATGGCTGCTGCGGAAATAAACAGTATGACTCCGGATATAATTCTATTTTTTTTCATTTTATACCATCCATCCTCTCCCCGGCGTCTGAGCCGCCGTTTATAAACCGCCTCCATGGCACCGGACCGGACTGCCGCCAGTCAGCTTACGCTCTAGCTTACAATCTTCATATAAACACGGGAGGTCATCATATAGACCGCACAGTAGGCTGCGCCGAACACTCCGAAGGTTCCTGCCGTACACCAGGCGAACAGCTTTACATTCGTCATATTCATCAGTGCCAGAAGCCTTGCAATCATTGGAAAAGCAAACATTATATGGACACCCGACGCCGCCAGCGGCAGAAAGAACATCATCAGTATCTGGGAACGGATGGAGCTTCGTATCTCAGCTTTTGACAGTCCTACCTTCTGCATGATTTCAAAACGTATCTTATCGTCATATCCTTCTGTAACCTGTTTATAGTAGATAATCAGGACCGTCGCCATGATAAAAATGGCTCCGAGGAAAATTCCAAGAAATAATAATCCTGCATGGAGCGAAAAATAGAATCCCCACTCTTCCGCTGCCGCCTCTCCTCTTATGGGAACGGCAAGCTCCTTCATTCTGTCCATAATTTCCGTATAAGCCTGTACCTGCATCTCCCCGCTGCCATCCAAATCAAATGCATATTCATACTGTATTCCCCGCTCTGCAGCACCGTTCAACTGCATATCCATTAAAACCAGCTTCTTCATTTCCTCCATATCGGAAAGAATCACATAAAAGGTTCCGTAGGAACCAAAGGAGCTGCCCGTGTCCCAAAGCTGCGCCTCTCCAGGTGGAACCGTCCGGTAGGTTCTGCCGTACAGGGTCAGACTGTCTCCCATATAAGGGCTGTCGCCTGTAAATACCACTGCTTCGCCGGGTTTCAGGCTAAGCTCGGCCCCCATACTCCGGTTGTAGTCATCCTGGGTGATGGCACAGACCGTTCTGACCCTGTTTAATTCCCCGCTCCGCTTCGGGTCAACCGGAACCAGAACCCCCGGCGTCTCCTCGGACGCCGAAAATACAAAATCCTTGTAGCGAAACGCATTTTCCTGGCACAGGCCCTTCTCCTGAAGGACGTCGGCCACAATCTGATCCATCCTTTCTCTCACCGAATCGTCAATATCCCCCGTCTTAAGGCTGATATCTCTGACAAAACGATTCTCAAGAACATCATTGATTCCGCTGTACAGGGATACCGTAGAGGAAAGCATAACCATGACTGATGTGGAAAGAACACAGATCCCCGCAAGTCCCGCTGCATTCTGCTTCATCCTGTAAAGCATTCCGGAAACAGCGATAAAATGCTCCGTTTTATAATAAAACGTCTTACGTCTCTTCATAAATTTAAGTATTGCGGTGCTTCCGGCTATGAACAGGCAATATGTCCCAATTATTACGAAGATTACCGCAACAAAAAATCCGGTTATCAGGGAAATGGGATTTTCCGTAACAACGGCCATATAGTATCCCATCCCCAGAAAAACAATGCCTGCAACAGCCGTAATCCATCTTGTTTTAGGTTCCCGTTCCCCTTCCAGTCCGCCGCGAAGCAGTTCCATCGGACTGGACACGTGGACTCTGGCCATATTTACGGCCAATATTACCAGGAAGAGACAGCCATAGAAAATAACAGTAACCGCCGCCGCATTCCCGGAAAAGTGAAATCCCCACTGCACTTCTGCCCTGACCATGCGCAGGAGAAGAAGATAAACGCCCTTTGACAGCAGAAAGCCTCCTCCGATACCGCCGGTCAGACTTATCATGGCGATTGTCACTGTCTCAAAAAACATAATCCGGCCAATATGCTTTTTTTCCATCCCCAGTATATTAAACAGGCCGATTTCTGTTTTTCTCCGTTTGATAAGGAAACTGTTAGTGTAAAACAGAAACAGCCCTGTAAATACAGCAATGATAATACATCCCAGGCACAGTATCATCCGCATATTGCTGCCGCCGTATATATCATCTAAATCCGTATTGAGCGACAGGGAAAGAAGAATGTTAAATACCATAACGGAACCGATACAGGTCAGTATATACGGCACATAAGTGCGGGAATTTTTCCTGATATTCTGTGCTGCCAGCCTCATATAAAATAAAATGCTCATCGCCTTTCACCACCCGTCGCAATTACTGTCAGCGTATCCGCTATATTCTGATACAGCTCCTCTGAATTCTTCCCTCCCCTGTAAATCTGGTGGAACACCTCCCCATCCTTAATGAACAGAACGCGTCCCGCATGGCTGGCTGCTTTGACGCTGTGTGTCACCATCAGAATCGTCTGGCCTTCCGCGTTAATCCGGCCTAAAATTTTCAGCAGGCCGTCCGCAGCCCTGGAATCGAGGGCTCCGGTGGGTTCGTCCGCCAGCAGAATACGCGGATTTGTAATTAACGCTCTGGCGGCGGCAGTCCTCTGTTTCTGACCGCCCGATATTTCGTATGGATATTTATCCAGAATTTCACTGATTCCCAGCTTTTCTGCCAGAGGCATGAGTCTTTTTTCCATCTCATCATAGGGAGTTCTTGACAATACCAGGGGAAGAAAGATATTATCCCTGATTGAAAATGTATCAAGCAGGTTGAAATCCTGGAAAACAAAACCCAGGTTATTCCTCCGAAACGCTGCCAAATCCTTTTCCCTGATACCCGCCATATCCCTGCCTTCCATTAAGACCTTCCCCTCCGTAGGGCGGTCCAGGGATGCCAGTATATTTAAGAGTGTTGTTTTTCCGGAGCCGGACTCACCCATAATCGCCACGTATTCTCCCTTCTCCACCGAAAAATTCACATCGGAAAGGGCCTGTACCCGGTTGCCGCCAAATCTTGTTGTATAGACTTTCTTTAAATGCTGCACTTCTAAAACAGCCATAGGTTTCCTCCTTTATATGGGATAATTGTATGTAACTGTATTATATAAAAGCGCCTGTCGGACTGCCATCGATACGGCTTACATTTTTTCCCGGCAACCTTACATTTCTGTAAGGTAACTTAACGGTAACCTGCACGCTCCGCGCACAGGTCACCGTCATAAGTTATATCCTCTACTCTGTTTCAAGCTGTACCGTATCCAGATGAAACCTGATTTTCGTCCCTATCCCAGGTTCTGATTCCACCGAAACAGTATGGGAAAGCCTGTTTAATATCCGGCGGCACAGATAGAGGCCGATTCCCGTGGACTTCTTATCATGGCGGCCGTTGTATCCGGTAAAGCCCTTCTCAAATATTCTGGGCTGATCCTCCGGCGCTATTCCGATTCCTGTATCGCTGATTACCAGCACCTTCCCGTCTCCCTCCTCCATATAGATAGAAATACCTCCCTGCTTTGTATATTTGATTGCATTGGAAAGTATCTGTTCTATTACAAAAACCAGCCATTTTTCATCTGTAAGAACGACAGTTTGCGGCGGCAGATAATTGAGAGTCAGCCTCTTCCTCACAAACATACCTGCATACTTTCGGACCGCCTGCCGGACGATACCGTCCAGCTCATACGTCTTAATGACCAGATCGTTTCCGCCGTCCAGTCTCAGATATTGCAGCACCATATTAACATACTCTTCTATTTTAAATAACTGTTCCGCCAGCTCACCATTCTCCCCGCCAAGATCCGCGCCTCCTGTCTGCAGCAGAAGCCGCATGGCTGAAATTGGCGTCTTAATCTGATGTACCCACATGGTATAATAATCCGTCATATCGCCTTTCGATTCCTCGAAGCGGCTGCTCATCCTCTTCCGATCTTCGAAGAGCATGAAGATAAGCCTGTGATATTCAAGCTCCATCGCTGATTTCGCCTGCGGAAGCTCATCCAGATAAAAGCTGTCCGGATCCGTCAAAAATTCCTTCCTGATTCTTTCTGCTGTCCTGTATTTTCTCCTGAACCTTCTGTAACCCGCCATGAGAACGGCAGCCGTCGGAAAGATGCAGAGTGCCGTTGCATACAGCACTGCTTCCGCAGGAAGACGGTACAGATAAAATACGCATGCAAATATACAGCAAAAAAGCAAAAAGAGGCCAAAAGGCCCCCTGCACTCCGCAAGATAGACACGAAACAGCTCTGCCTTCCCGGTTTCACCTGTCTGCGTTGTCTGATATTTAACGTCTCCTTTTTTTCTGTCCATATTTTCTCTTTCTCCCTATCCTATCAGATAACCGCTTCCTTTTTTTGTAGTTATAAAATCAGACAGCCCCGCCTGCTCCAGTTTTTTTCTGAGCCTGGTGATATTGACTGTCAGTGTATTGTCATCCACGTAGCTGTCCGACTCCCACAAGCGTGTCATAAGGACATCACGGCTTACAATTTTTCCTTTGCTTTCCAGCAGGACCATCAATATCCTGTGTTCGTTTTTAGTCAGCTCTATCTTTTCACTGCCAAACGTCAGGGTCCCGTCGTCGCAGTTGAAAACCGCTCCCCTGTGTTCAATCAGCCGGCTCTGTCCCGCAAAATCATACGTCCGCCGGAGCAGGGCCTGAACCTTCGCCGTCAGCACCGTGAGATCAAAGGGTTTTGCGATAAAGTCATCGCCTCCCATATTCATCGCCATCACGATATTCAGGTTATCGGAGGCGGAAGAAATAAAGATCACCGGCACTCTGGAGACTGCCCGGATCTGACTGCACCAGTGGTATCCGTTATAAAAGGGCAGCGATATATCCAAAAGTACAAGCTGAGGCTCAAATGACGTAAATTCCCCCAGAACATTTTCAAAATTTTCCACCGTCTTAACAATCCATCCCCAGGTTTCCAAATGCTTTTCCAAAGCCGATGCTATTACCGCATCATCTTCTACAATGAGAATCCGGTACATATTATTGCCCTCCTCCGCCGCGCTTTATTATCTACCAGCCATTATACAGACTAAACGGCTTGGTTGCAACCTGTGAACAACGCGCCTGATATGACGCTCAAGAAACTGTAATAGCAAACTTTTATTTTTCGGTTGCAATTTGCTTCAAATCGAGTTATAATTTCACTTAATGAAAATTATTTTTATTGTACGAACTAAAATGACATTCTAACCGTTAAAACAAGAGGGGTAATATTATGGATTTAGTGAAAGCAATTACACTTTGTGAAGTCGGGCCGCGCGACGGCCTGCAGAGTGAAAAGACATTGCTGACAACAGAGCAGAAAGTAGAATTAATCAATGACATGACGGCGGCCGGTTTCCGTGTAATTGAAGTCGGGAGCTTTGTAAACCCAAAGGCTGTTCCCCAGATGGCCGATACAGATGATGTATTTACACGTATTGCAAAGGCCCCGGACGTGGAGTACCGGGCATTGATTGCCAATCTGAGAGGAGTACGGCGTGCAGCCGGCTGCGGATGCAGGAAAGTCAAACTGAATGTTTCCGCCAGCACTGCGCATAATCTGGCTAATTTGAACTGTACTCCCTCTGAAAGCGTAGCCGGATTTAAATCGTGTGTGGAAGAAGCACAGAACTGCAACATTGCTGTATCCGGCTCTATTTCGATGGCATTTGGTTCTCCCTGGGACAAGGAGATTCCAATCGGTGACGTTAAAAAGGTTGTAGAGGCATATCTGGCTGCGGGAGTTACGGAAATCTCGTTGTCGGATGCAGCCGGAGTCGCTTATCCAAGCCAGGTGTTTGATATGGGTAAAGAGATGCTTCAGGAATATCCGCAGGTAAAATGGTGGCTCCATTTCCACAACACCCGGGGACTTGGAATTGCAAATATTCTGGCCGGAATGGAAGCCGGATTTACAAATTATGATACAAGTTTCGGCGGTGTCGGGGGATGCCCCTTTGTTCCGGGCGCCGCCGGTAATGTCACCACGGAAGATGTTCTTCATATGTGTGAACAAATGAAGATTACAACCGGCATTGATTTGGATTTAGCTATGGCTGTAAGCAAAAAGGCTGTTTCGATGCTGGGACACGGTACGGACAGCTATCTTCTTCGCGCCGGGAAAGCCGGAGATCTGATCCGTGAGCTTCCCAAAGGGCAGATAGAAAACCAGGTGATAATAAAGAATATTCCCCCGGCAGACTCCCACGCCGGAGCGCAGCCAGTTTAATAAGAAAAAGCATGCCGGCAGACATTCACTGCAACCCTGCCGGCATGCTTTTTTCTAATTAAAAACGGGAACCTCTGCGCAGCGCATCCTGGTTACCGTTCTATATCTGCGTCTTCTTTCGGCCTGTACCCCATCTGGATCGAGATACGCATCGCCGCATCCCGGATGGACTCTATCATCTCTTCCTTGGAATGGCTTTCAAAGCGGCCTGCCGGACCGGTCATGAACAAAGCGTCTTTCACCTGTCCTCCCGCATTAAAAATCGGCGCCGCAATAGACTCCACTGCCGTATCGCGCTCACCTTTGCTAATTGTATACCCGTCTCTTCTCAGCTGCCCAAGCGCTTCCTCCGTGGTGAAAGGATCGGCTTTTAGAAGACGTTTGCGGTCCTCTTCCGGCGCATAGGCCAGAAGAACTCTTCCAGCAGCCCCCCGTGTCAGTGAATAAGTGCTTCCGACCATCAGGACGGAACGCAGGGTCTGGTTACTGTTAATTCTCGTGATACAGACACGCATGTCCCCATTTCTTTCATAAATTCCTACACTCTCGTTATATCTCCGGCACAGCTCCTGCATAAACGGCTGGGCCTCCTGGCAGATATCCAGATTGGTAAAAATGGCATTGCCCAGCTGGGCCACACGCGCTCCCAGATAATACCTGCTGTTATCCGGATTCCGGTACAGATAATTGCGCTTTTCCAGTGTGGACAGCAGGCGCAGTGTCGTACTGGCAGATAACTGGATTTCCTTGGAAATCTCCATCAGGGAGAATGACGTGTGTTCAATACTAAAACAATCCAAAATAGCCAACGCGCGCTCTACTGCTCTTACATTATATTCCGGTGGCATAATATCCTCTCCTCTGTCTTCAATAAGTTTAGTATAACAATGATTCACTCTTCCGTCAATTGTAACAAAAATGCTGCATGAAATACAGCATTTTCACATATTGAAATTCATTTTCATTTTTGTTATACTTTCACTAAATAAAAATAGTTTTCATTAAATGAACATCGAAGTATTTGTCAGAGGAGGCGCATTGTGAGGGGAAACAGATAGCAAAGGGCGTTACACGTCAACGGTAAGGCAGGAACTGCATAAGAAAAATCATTTAAAATCAGGGGGTACTTTTTATGACAGCATTGATAGGTTATACCACTCTAATTGTATTGGTGTTCATGCTGCTTCGCGGCAAAATGTCACCAATCACAGTTTTCGGTACAATACCGGTTATTGGGGCGCTGCTTCTCATGGCAAGCCCGGCGGAGATCAGCGAATGGATTGGAAGCGGACTGAATTCCGTATGGAAAACAGCAGTATTATTTATATTCTCAGTTGAGTTTTTTGGAATCATGTCGGATGTCGGCATGTTTGACGTATTGGTCAACCGCCTAATTAAAATGGCAGGGAAAAATGTCATTCTCGTGGCTGTTGCAACCGCTCTCGTAGCGGTTGTCGGTCATCTGGACGGAGCAACCGCAACCACTGTTTTAATCACAATTCCGGCGATGCTGCCGCTTTGGAAGCATCTGAAAATGAGACCCACCGGCCTTCTTTTCATCCTCGGAACAGCAATGGGTGTTATGAATCTCGTTCCATGGGGCGGCCCAATCGTCAGAGTTGCTACCGTACTGAATATGGATGTAACAGAATTATGGCATCTTATTTTACCCTTCCAGGGTGTATGCCTGCTCATTACAGTGCTGATCGCCGTTTTAATCGGCCTGATTGAAAAAAGACGGGGCGCCGGAGTTTTTACTGAGAAGGAACTTCTTGAGGAAGAAAGCAGACAGCAGGATCCGGAGGTTGAGGCTTTAAAAAGGCCGAAGCTTTTATGGTTTAACATTCTTCTTACCGCTTTATTAATCCTGGGACTTGTATTTTCCATTATGTCCAGCCATGTATTATTCATGATTGCACTGGCTGTCGCTCTGATTGTGAATTATCCCGATGCAGGGATGCAGAGAAAACGCTTTAAGGCTCACGCAAGCGATGCACTGGATACGTCAGCCACCCTGCTTGCCGCTGCTGTTTTTATTGGTATCATGCAGAACTCAGGTATGCTTGACGCGATGGTGGAGGCCCTGTTAAATGTAATGCCGGCATCTATGGGACGCTATATGAACCTGATTGCAGGCGTTATCTCTGTTCCGGTTGGCTGCTGCCTTGGCGCAGATACCTTTTATTACGGGCTGTTCCCGCTGCTCGGTGAAGCGGCTGCCGCCTATGGCGTCCCCCAGCTTGATGTCGGCGTGGCAATGTTGATAGGTAAGAACGTGGCAATGATTTGCAGCCCGCTGCAGCCGACTACCTTCCTGGCACTCGGCCTGGCAGGCACCGAACTGAACGAGCATTTAAAAACGAATTTTCCGCGAACCTGGCTGCTCAGTATCGGATTATGCATTATCGCCATCTTGATGGGACTGATGAAGATTTACTAAACATACCGGCCGTTTCTTACTGGAAGACCTCCAGCGCGGCAGGACATTCGGATTTAAGGAGGAATTAATATGGCAAGAGAAGCTTTAGAAGGTGTAAGAATACTTGATATATCCACAGTTATTGCAGGTCCCTGGGGAGCAGGGATCCTGGCCGACTTCGGTGCCGACGTAATCAAAGTGGAAATGCCGGAACGCGGAGATGCATTCCGGGCCATGGGACCTTTAAAGGACGGGGTCAGCATCCGCTGGCCATCTATGGGACGCAATAAAAAAAGCATCACCCTGGATTTTCACTATGAGGAAGGGAAAAAACTTTTTCTTGAACTGGTCTCCCAAAGTGATGTTGTAATTGAAAATTTCAGAACAGGGACTCTCGACAAATGGGGACTCGGCATCGATGTCCTTCGCAAGGCAAATCCCGATATTATTGTCACCCATGTAACAGGATACGGCCAGACCGGACCATATGCCCATCTGGCCGGCCTGGGCACCCCGCTGCAGGCGTTTTCCGGCATGACCTATCTGACCGGTTATCCGGATCGTCCGCCGGTCAGCCCGCCGTTTGCGCTGGCCGATTTCATCGCCGGTCTGAACGTTGTGATCGGTACGATGATTGCGCTGTACCACCGCGACTTCCTGAAAGGGAAACCTCAGGAGGTGGATATCAGCCTCTATGAGGGAATCTTCCGGATGGAAGAGAACTTTATCGCACAGTATGATATTCTGGGAATTAACAAAGAGAGGTCGCCGATGCCAAGCGGCGCCTCCTGCCCAATCGGCACCTTCGAGACAAAAGATAAACGCTATGTAATTATTGTATGCAGCACAAATCCCGTATTCGAGCATCTGTGTGATGCAATGGAGCGGCCCGACTGGCTTCCCAAATATGCACTGGCCAAAGACCGGCTGGCCGATCCGCAGCCTTTGATGTCTGCCCTGACCGAATGGGTCGCCGGTCTGACCTTTGATGAATTAAAAGAAAAATGCGATAAGGCCGGCGTACCGATTTCCGCTATTTACAGTATGAAGGATATCTTTGAGGACCCTCAGTATGCGGCCCGTCAGGATATCGTCGAGGTGCCCTGCGAAGAATTCGGTTCCATTAAAATGCCCGCCGTATTCCCGGTCCTCACTGAGACGCCCGGAAAGATTAAGTGGGCCGGCCCCAAGATCGGAGCGCAGAACGACGAAATTTACAAAGATCTGTTGAAACTGACAGACGAGCAGCTTCATGAGCTGAAGCAAAAAAAGGTAATCTGACCTTGAACCGTTCCCTTACTCCCTCTGCCCGCCACGGCTCCTTCTGAAAAATGTCTCGGCCATCACCGTCAGCACCAGTCCCCAGGAGCCCACGGCGCGGAGAGAGTAGGAGAAATCGGAATTAAAAAAATCTTCCAGCCACTCGGTATTCCAGAGCAGAATCGTAAAAACGCAGGCAAAAAACACCTGATACAGGATATCAAATCCGGTCACCTCTTCCTTTTTCTCAGCCAGAAAAAGCACCAGCGGCAGGGTCAGGTAGATGAGCGTATAGGAGCCGCTCCAGACCGGAAAGAAAATCATGATTCCCGACAGCAGCACCATCTTTTTCCAAAGTACTTTTTGCAGGAGTACACAGCCGCAGGACAGCAGGAAAAAAAGAACCGAAACCACCCTGCCGGCAGCCAGCAGAAACGGCAGGGACATCCCCATTTTCTGTCCGATAAAGACCGTCGCGTAGGTAGCGCTTCTCAAATCGCCGAGGACAATTTCATTGCTGATCGCCTTAAAATTATAAAGCAGCACCGGGATTTTCCCGAATCCTCCAAAGAAGATAAACGGAAAGAAAACCAGGAAAAGGCCGTAAACCGTAAGTCTTGCAGCCTCCTTCCATCTCCTCTCCTGCAGATACAGAAGGCCAAACACGGCAGGATACAGTTTAAGCCCGGCCGCCACTGCCAGAAGCAGGATAGCCGCCTCCCTCTTCCATGCCTCCTTTGAATCCTTCAGGGCCGTAAACCCAAACAGCAGAAGGAGGACAATAAAAGCGGAATTTCCCCGCTCATAAAGTCCGATAAAAGGCGCCGACAGCAGGATGATAAACAAGAGCAGGCACTGCTCCTGCCGTTTTTTCTCTCTCAGGAAATACTGAACCAAAAATACCAGGGCCACCACCAGGACCGCCGTATACGCCACATACAGATTCAGGCCAAACAGGTTGTCCCTTACCGCCCTGTTTCCCGGGCCTTCAACCGCGCTGGCCGGAATGAATTTACCCAGAAAGTAGTAGAGTACATAGGCAAGCGGCGGAAAGCTGGCATAGATGCTGCTGTCATAAACATGAGCCCTGTCCCGGACGTACCAGATGTGGTTGAAAAAGTCCATAAAATAATCGTGTCCGTAATAAAAGAATGACCGGAATGTTTCACCATTGGTCTTCAGTATCAAAATAAATGAAATAATAAATCCCAGAAGGCTGAGAACGTAAAAAAGATTCTTCCTCTCTGTCATGTCTGGTTACCTCTCTTATCTTTATTTTAGGGCATAAAAAAGCGAAAACACCTCGCGGAATAAATCGTGGCTGAACTGTTACCAGTAACATTCTATCAGCTATTATACAAACTGATCCGTTTTGTTGCAACCTTCGCTGCAAATGCCCTGTCATGCTCGACAAATATCATAGTCAGTCTATGCGCCAAAATCAACTCCTCTATCTGCATCCTGGAAAAGACATCAATAAAATTCAGCGGTTCATCCCATATATAAAGATGGGCCTGTTCACAAAGGCTTTTAGCAAGCAGAACCTTCTTTTTCTGCCCCTCGCTGTAATACTGCATTTCCTTAGAAAAATGTTCCCTTGAAAAGTCGAGTTTTCTGAGGATAGCCCGAAACAGCGTGTCGTCCAATCCATTTTTGCCGGTAAATTCATCAATACTGCCAAAGAGCCAGGAGGTATCCTGGGAGACATAGGAAATAATCAGTCCGGACGCAGTCTCCATCTTTCCGGACAGAATGCCGGGAGCATCCTCCGTGCCCAGAATCGCTTTAATGACCGATGACTTTCCTGAACCGTTTCTTCCGTCCAGAACCGCCCGGTCTCCCGCTTTTATTTCCAGGGACAAATGTTTGCAGACCGGAAGATTCTTTGGAGGATACCCCAGTGTGACATCCTCCATTGCCACAAGAAGCTGCTTATGGTGACGAAGGGGGATAATCTTAAGGCTCTCCGCTGTCTCCACATCCTTCAGCAGCTTTTCTTTATCAGAAGCTGCCTTTTCCATCCTGTTTTCCGCTGATTTGGAACGTTTCATCATCTTTGCGGCCTTATGTCCGATATAGCCGCGGTCGGGTCTCAGCCCTCCCGTTCTCGTGCCTCTTTTCGTCTTTTCCACCGCGTCGGACCAGCGCTCCGCTTGTCTGGCCGCCTCTTTCAGCCTGCCGATTTCCTTCTTCAGCTTTTCATTCTCCATGGCTTCAAACTCATCTCTTCTTTGTTTATTATCCCACCAGCTTGTAAAATTTCCCTGTACCACCTCTATCGTATTCTTATTCAGGGATAACACATGATCAATGCACTCATCCATAAACACTCTGTCGTGGGATACCAGGATAAATCCCTTCTTTCTATTCAAATAACGGCTGACCGCTCTCCTTGCCTCCGTATCAAGATGGTTGGTTGGTTCATCTATCAGCAGAAAACTGTGTTCCTTCAGGAATAAAACGGCCAGCATCACCTTGGTTCTCTCACCGCTGCTGAGCGTTTCAAAGGGGCGGTAAAGAGCCTCCGCATCCATTTCCATCAGATTCATCTCCCTGAGCAGCTTCCACAGCTCATAGTCCGGATAAAGCTCTTCCACGATATCGATCGCTGGTCTGCTCTTATCCCGGACGGCAAAAGGAAACTATTCAAATTCCACCGGAGCCGATATCGTACCGCGGTATTCATATTTTCCCATCAGGAGATTTAAAAATGTAGTTTTCCCTCTCCCGTTCCTGCCGATAAACCCCAGCTTCCAGTCCGTATCGACTGAAAAAGAAACATCATTAAAAATCTCTTCATAACTGCCTTCATAATAAAATGTCAAATGATTTACCTGTATTTGTGCCATTCTTCCATCCTCCCTTTCGAATAACCGCTATACCACAGGACATACCTTCCTGTGAAACGCTGACCTGTTAACAGAGTTCTTTTCTGTTAAACAAAAAGGATGCAAGAATATTCCTGCATCCTGTATATCGGTTCCGAAAGCCGGCCGGGCCGGTATCCGTCAGGCCCTTTGCGGCCCAGACAGCGGACAGCACATATCCCGGAATTTAATCCGACGGAAAATGTACTTTAATATATTCAAAGATAAAAGGATATATATTCTTGCATCGCATGAAAACCGCACTGCAAACAGCAAATACGCTTCCCGCCGTTCAGACAGAAGCAGCCGTATCCGCATGATGCTTATCCGCACAATCTGCATGCTGATTATTTAATTCATTATCTGCAAGAATACATCTTCATCCTTTCATCTCCCATCTCTTTAACATTGTTTCAACCCACGCTCGGTATATTATCGTAGTGCGACCGCATCCTATACGGACAAGTTGTTAACGTCTGGTTCTATACCTTCCATTTGGTTCAATTGTTACTATAACAGTCGAAAAGCCGTATGTCAACTGCTAAAATATCCGCCGGGTTTGGGACTCTGAGGACTAATTGGAGATTTAACTGAGGTTGGAGGACGCGTCCGGAACGGACCATGTCCGGTGTGGTGAGGGGGATGACTGAGTCTTCCGTCCCCGTGGGAAGTTGGTTGTGGAGGGGGAATCCGGCCGGAATGAATTGCTGCGGGGACCGTTTG
>ERZ808024.591-NODE-591-length-14474-cov-3.353129_pt1 | contig 14474 bp, 10 predicted proteins | sample MGYA00380181_ERZ808024 | MGnify/ENA primary metagenome ERZ808024 (study PRJEB31490, sample SAMN06133413) | mouse gut metagenome | isolation source: Z2_1 | host: mice | place: China: Chengdu | collected 2015-05 ...
TTTCTCTTTTTCTATCATCTGTACGGTGAGTCCCCGATCCTCTAAGAGTCTGCGGGCAGAAGCCACGCTCATAGTCTCAAGATTCAGAGTGGTCAGATCAATCTTATCCGATCCCAGACTCACCACTACATTTACATGAGAATATTTTGATACTACTGTTCCATATTCCGGATCCTGAGAGATCACACATCCCTTCTCCACCACCTCTGATGTCTGATATGTGGGCCTCATGCTCAGAAAATTCTCTTTAAGTTTTGCCTCTGCCAAATCCTCTGGAAGTTCTAAGACATCTGGCATATAAACCTCCGTATCTTTCAAGGTTTCTCCCATATCATTGGTCGGGATCTCTTCACTCTGACTTTCCACCGTCGTCTCTTTGCCCAGTAATCCCGAACCAGACTGAAAAAGCCCACCCAACTTGGAAAATACCACGATCAACACCGCCACAATAATAATTGCCACCACAATTCCAGCCCCTGCTAAAAGACGTTCAATATGAGAATTCACCTCATCTTCCGGCTCTTCTCTTCGATTATCCCGGCGATCCGACGGCCTTCGGCGGTCTTCTGGATAGCGAGTCACCGCCGCTTCCCCTACTGGTCTGCGATATTCCCGCATCGGCTCCTCACGTACAGGTGTATGTTGCTCTTTAATCCTCGCTAAATCTTTATTACTAATCTGAATCGTCTGACCTTTTAACGCCCGCTGTCCATTCAAATCCTGAACAAATTCCCCATCCGGCTGAACCAAAGCCTTTCTCAGATCCGCAATCAATTCATTCGCACTGCCATAGCGATTCTCTGGTTTCTTTGCTGTACATTTGAGAATGATTCTCTCCAAACTTACGGGAATCTCCGGATTATAGACAGCTGGCGGCACCATGGCATCTTCCAGATGAGACAAAGCGATAGCCACCGTATTATCCCCTTCATAAGGCAGACGTCCGGTTACCATCTCATACATGGTAATTCCCAGAGAATAGATATCACTGCGGGCGTCACTATAACTCCCCCTGGCCTGTTCTGGAGAAATATAATGGACCGATCCCATGGCAGCAGAAGTCATCGTCTGGGTCGATACTCCCCGAGCAATGCCAAAATCTGCCACCTTTACTTTTCCGTCCCGGGAAATGATCATATTCTGCGGTTTGATATCCCGGTGAATAATATGCTGCTCATGAGCAGCGCCTATCCCCTGAGCCACTTGAATCGCAATCCCAATACTTTCCTTTATCTCCAGTTTTCCCTTTCTGGCAATATACGTTTTTAAGGTAACGCCATCAATCAGCTCCATCACAATATAATGCAAATCCCCTTCATCGATGACATCATAAACATTGACAATATTAGGATGTGAAAGTCTTGCCGCCGCCTGCGCCTCCATCTTAAACTTGCCTACAAAATTACTATCGCTGCTAAATTCTTCCTTTAGTATTTTGATAGCCACCAGACGATTCAGCTTATGACATTTGGCTTTATATACCACAGACATCCCGCCGGCGCCTACCTGTTCCAATATCTCATAGCGATCCTGTAAATACATTCCCGTTCTCAATGTCATAGAATCACCTCACTTATCTGAGGCTCTATGAGAACTACGGATATATTATCCTTCCCACCACTACGGTTTGCCGCATCTACCAGTACTTCTACCTTTTGCTTCATGTTTTCTTCAGAACGGATAATATACTCCATCTCAAATTCATCTACCATATTGCTTAACCCATCGGAACACATGAGAATGTAATCTTTCGGTTTTAATTTTAGGGCAAACAGATCAATATCTACCGTCTCAGCTGTCCCTATCGCCCGGGTAATAATGTTCTTTTTTTCCTGATAATCCCGGCTCCCCCGTTTTATCTTTCCCAATGCCACCAATTCCTCCACATAAGAGTGATCCCGGGTCACTTGCTCTAACTTTTCCCTCAATAAATACAGACGGCTGTCGCCAATATTAGCTACATAAAGCACGTTGCCTTTGATCGTAGCAGCTACTAAAGTACTTCCCATACCAAACAGAGAAGGATCGTTACTAGCCTGGAAATACAGTTCTCGGTTTATTCTGCGAATCCCTTCTTTTAAAATACCATGCACATCTCGCTCCGGATATTTGATGCCAAAAAAGTTTACCAGATTCTCCACAGCAAAGCGTGACGCATAATCTCCCGCATTATGACCTCCCATACCATCTGCCACCAAAAACAGATTATCCAAAGAGCCCACTGGGGCTGTCGAGGAATAGATATAGTCCTGATTCATACTGCGATATCTTCCCACATCTGTAAGTGCATATGCCTGCACCGCCATCAACCTCCTTCTTTTTCATGATCTTCGGATTCTCCTGTCAGATAGCTTCTCCGAAGCTGTCCGCAGGCTCCCTGGATGTCTCTGCCCATCTCTCGTCTTATTGTAACTGCGATTCCTGATTTTTCTAGAATCTCTTTAAATTCCTGAATCGCCCTTCTATCAGAACGAACATAATTTCTTTCTTTCACCGGATTCACGGGAATCAGGTTCACATGTCCATGCATATCTTTCAGCAACCCGGCCAACATCCTTGCCTCTGCCGGATTGTCATTCACACCTTTCACCAAACTGTATTCAAAGGTAATCCGCCTCCCTGTCTTTTCAAAATACTCCCGACAAGCATTTAACACTTCCGACAGGGAATAGCTTTTAGCCACCGGCATCAAAGTCTGTCGCACCCGATCATTGGGAGCATGCAACGACAATGCCAACGTCACCGGCAAGCCTTCTTTGGCAAACCGCAAGATTCCTGGCACAACGCCACAAGTAGACACCGTAATATTCCGCAGGCTGATATGCAGTCCCTGAGCATCAGAAACCAACCTTAAAAAACGGATCACTTCTTCATAATTATCGAAAGGTTCCCCGGATCCCATAATTACAATATGAGATACGCGTTCTCCCGTCAGTTCCTGAATCCGATAAATCTGCTCTAACATCTCTGCTGCTGTCAGATTTCGCTCCAATCCATCCAGCGTCGATGCACAAAAACGACATCCCATCCGGCATCCCACCTGAGAGGAGATGCAGACCGAACTGCCATGATGATATTGCATCCATACACTTTCTATCACATTCCCATCCATCAACCGAAACAGATATTTGCGGGTACCATCGATCCGGGATATCTTTACATCTGCCAGAACCAATACTGTTAGAGTAAAATGATCTGCCAGCTTTTCCCGCAGAGAAAGAGAAAGATTGCTCATCTCTCCGAAATCCTTCACCTGCTTCTGATGAAGCCATTGGTACACCTGGCCAGCACGAAACCGCTTTTCTCCCATATCTCCCAATTTCTGTTCCAACTCAGAAAGATATAGCGATTTGATATCTGTCTTTTTCATTTATTTTTTTCCTTTTTGAAATACGGCAATAAAAAATCCATCACAGGAATATCGCCCCGGAAGCAACTGCACATATCCCAACTTTACGGTTTCTTCCTTTATAACCGTTTTCTCTGGTAGTTTTAACGTTCCAGAAACGAATGGGAAATGCTCCAAAAACCACTCTCTTTGAGCTTCATTCTCCAACTGGCTGATGGTACAGGTGCTGTAAATCAGTTTCCCCCCTGGTTTTACATAGCGGGATGCCACTGTCAAAATTTGTTTTTGTAACTCTGCCAGAGAATGAATTCGTTCCTTTGTCATCCGATACTTAATATCTGGTTTTTTTCCAATGACACCAAGGCCAGAGCAAGGCAAATCTGCAATCACAATATCTGCCTGTTCCTCCCAGCATTCATCAAACTCCCGGGCATCCCATACCTCTCCACGGATATTCGAAAATCCAGTACGGGCAATATTCTCCCAAATCCGCTGTACTTTCTCTTCTGTCAAGTCCCGAACTGTCACCAAGCCGGTATCCCGCAATTTATCTGCCATATGTAGCCCCTTACCTCCTGGCGCACCACATATATCCAATACCTGATCGCCTGGCTGTGGATCCGCTACTTCTGCCACCAGAGCAGAAGCAACATCCTGCACCTGAATCCACCCCTCACGAAACGCCTCCAGACGATCTAGATAATCATAACCTGACAAAAGCAAAACCTGATCAAAAAGAGGACTTACGGAAACCTTTACTCCTTGTTCTTGCAAACTTTTTTTGATTTTTTCAATCGGCATACGGCTTTGGTTGCATCGCACCGTAATTGGAGTATCCATCAAAAACGCCTGCAGAATTCCCTCCACAATTTCATCGGAATATTCCTTCCTCCACATATCCAAAATCTCCTGCGGCATGGAATACTGCAAAGACCAATCCGCAAAAGAAATTTCTTCTTTCTTCCGTGCCACATTTCGCAGCACACCATTGACCAAGCCGCTCAAGCCGCCAAAGCCACGACTTTTTGCCAGTTTGACCGCTTCATCGCACACAGCCCGATCTGGCACCCGATCCATCCATAAAAGTTGATAGACTGACATCCGCAGAATCGTCCGAATCACAGGTCTCTGTTTTTCTATCTTTCCCTTTAGACAACTTTCCAGCACGGCATCCACAGTCAGTCGCCGTTCCACTGTGCCCTCTGACAGTCTGGTGATAAAAGCACGATCTGCTTTTTCCAAATACTGATATTTTGCCAGTGCCTCACCCAAAATATCATGAACAAAACTGTTTTTTTCCAGTACCTCCAACAATATATCCAGCACAATTTCTCTCGTCTTGGCGGCTCCCGGAACTTTTCTTTTTCTTGCGGTTATCGGTTCTTTTCCCTCTGCTGTTTCAGTCATCTCTCCTCCGTCCTCCAAACAAAAGTAAGAGTCGCAAAAGCTGCAGAACGGAAGCCGCTACTGCCGCCACATACGTAAGAGCGGCGGCTCCCAAAACCCTTCTGGTATCCGCCACTTCCTGCCCCTGCAAAATCCCCAGCTGCTCTAAAAGCCCCACAGCCCGTCCTGAAGCATTAAATTCCACTGGCAGCGTGATTACCTGAAATAAAAGCGCCAATACAAACATCCAGATTCCTACCTGAATAAACGGAGTCAGCCCAATCATCAGTCCCAGTAAAATCAACGGCCAGGACAATTTACTTCCCAGATTTGCCACCGGGACAAACGCGGCTCGCAGACGTAAAGGGGCATATCCCACATGATCCTGAATCGCATGACCGCACTCATGAGCCGCAACTCCGATCGCCGATACAGAAGCGCTCCCGTATACCGGTTCTGACAAATTAACCGTCTTGGTCCGGGGATCATAATGATCCGTTAGCTGACCACGGACTGCCTGTACCGTTACATCATAAATCCCCTGGGAATGCAAAAGCTGCCTCGCCACCTCTACTCCGGTCATACCCGTACAGCTTCGCACTTGAGAATATTTTTGAAAGGTACTGTTGACTCGTGCTGATGCCCACATAGACAACAACGCACCAATCAGCACCAAAAAGTAAGTAGGATCCAATCCATAATAGCCACCATAATAAGGCATAAAACTGTCAACTCCTTTCCCGACACATAACGGTTCAAATATCGGAACGATTTCCGAAACGCATTCCGACCTGCACCGGAAATCCTCTCAGAAACGCCCCGGTATCCATTCGCTTCTTCCCCTCCAGCTGCAGACTAGTAATATTCAAAATTCCGTTGCCTGTCTGTATCTGCAGCCCTGCTGGCAAAGCCGCCACGATAACACCGACATTCTTCTGCCTTTTGTCCCCAGCTGAATATTCTTTTACCTCTTCACTGGTTTCACCAGAAATTCTGTTCTCCTTCCCGCCTTCTGGCAGTACATCTGCCGCCCACAGTTTTAACATCTTCCCATTGAGCCAGGTATAGGCGCTGGGCCAGGGATTCAATCCCCGAATCAAACGCTCGATCGCTGTTGCATCCATACTCCAGTCTATCTCCCCCAGCGATTTGGGAATCTTCTTTACATAAGTCGCTTCTTGATGATTTTGAGGAGTCCTCGGCAGTGTCCCGGCTTCCAACTTTTCTAGAGTTGACAAAATCAACTCGCCACCCAACAGGCTCAGACGATCAAACAGACTTCCTCCTGTCTCCTTTTCGTCCAAAACAATCACTCGCTTTTCCAACATATCCCCGGTATCTATGCCTTCATCCATCATCATAGTTGTAATCCCGCTCTCCCGCTCCCCGTTGATCACCGCCCACTGAATTGGCGCAGAACCCCGGTATTTGGGAAGCAGAGATGCATGTATGTTGATACAACCATGAACCGGCACCTCCAAAAACTCTTTTGAAAGAATCTGACCGAAAGCAATTACTACCATTACCTCCGGCTTCAATCTTCGCATCTCCTCGATAAAGGCAGCATCTCTGGCCCGCACCGGCTGATATATTGAAAGTCCGTGTCGTAACGCGGTCTCTTTCACCGGAGACATCTGAATCGCTTTCCCCCGTCCCTTTGGTTTATCTGGCTGAGTTACCACTCCTACCACCTGATGATGAGAACCAATCAACGCCTCCAGCACAGGAACGGAAAAATCAGGAGTTCCCATAAATACAATTCTCATGCTTCCTCCTCTTCTTCCTCATTATCCATCAGCTCTCCCTCCATCACATCCACATACAACTCTCCCCGAAGATGCGCACACTCATGACAGATTGCACGAGCCAAAAGCTCCTCTCCTTCCAGCTCATACTCCTCCAGATTTTCATCCAAAGCCCGCACCTTCACATAGGCAGGTCGCGTCACTGTCGCATGCTTGCCGGGAACGCTCAAACAGCCCTCTGGCCCCGTCTGACTTCCCTCCTGCTCCAATATCTCCGGATTGATCAGAACATACTGATTCCCATCCTCCACATCAATCACCACAATTTGCTTTAAAATTCCTACCTGCGGAGCCGCTAGTCCCACGCCATTGGCCTCATACATCGTCTCAAACATGTCTTCAATCAGCTGTTTTGTCCGGCGGCTTATCTCTTTTACCGGCTTACATTCTTTTCTTAAAATATCATCTCCAAGAGTTCGGATCTGTCTGATTGCCATATCTGCCAATACTCCTTTTCTTTGGGTGCCATCCCCTGTCCACCCTTTTATTTTATGCAACTATCGCTACTTTTTATGGTCAGTGCAAAAATGCACAGACTTGTCTGTACTTTCCGACGAGGCATGTCTCCCTTGAAAGGTACCCACACCCGACGACAGTAGCCTGACATTCAGCTGAAATCATACTGGATAGTCAGCCGCTTACAATCCTCCGTTTCATCCCATCGATCCTGGACATATTTCCGGATTCTTATTAGTATATCATAATTTTCCTGTTTCATATATAAAATTTTTCTATAAATATCATTAACTTTATAAATTGGTGCTGGAACCGGACCAATGATCTCCACACAGGAACCAAAATGTTTCACTACCGAATTCCGAATCAACTCCATCATATGATTGGTCAGTTGTTCTTCTTTCCCTGCCACCTGCAGCCCCAGCATATACCCCGTAGGCGGATAATGCATTATCTGTCGGTATCCCATTTCCTGCCGGTAAAAACTTTCATAGTCCTGAGCTGCTGCTGTCTGAATCCCGTAATGCTCCGGCATATAGGTCTGAATCACTGCGAGCCCTGGCTTTTCTCCCCGACCCGCCCGGCCCGCTGCCTGGACTAACAATTGAAAAGTCCGCTCTGTACACCGGAAATCCGGGGCATACAAAGATACATCTGCCGCCAAAATTCCTATCAAAGTCACCCCTGGAAAATCATGACCCTTGACAATCATCTGCGTCCCTATCAAAATATCCGCCTCTCTCCTGGCAAAGGCTGCCAGAATCGCCTCATGCTTCCCTTTCCGAGAAGTAGTATCCAGATCCATCCGCAATATTTTCGCTTTGGGAAACATCTGTGCTGTCAATTCCTCAATTTTTTGCGTGCCCGCCCCAAAACCTGCCAAATATTCTGAATTGCAAGATGGACATGTTTTTGGCAATATCATCTTATAACCGCAATAATGGCAAACCAGGTGACGATTATTATGAAGAGTCAATGAAACATCGCAATGAGGACACTTCACCGCCTTCCCGCAACTGCGGCAGGAAACGAAACTGGAATAACCCCGGCGGTTCATAAACAGCATGATCTGTTCTCTCTTTTGCAACCGTTCCTGAATCAGTTCCTGTAAACGAAGGCTGAAAACCGATTTGTTTCCGGCTTTCATTTCCTGACGCAGATCCACCACTTCCACCGTGGCCAGAGAACTTCCGCTACTAGCACGATTTTTCAGGGAAAACAAGCGATAAAGCCCAGCTTTCGCCCGAGAATAAGATTCCAGAGACGGCGTCGCCGAACCAAGCACCAGTTGCGCCCCACTCATCCGCGCCAACTGCTCTGCCGCTTCTCTGGTATGGTATCGAGGAGTACCCTCACTCTGATAAGCCCCTTCATGCTCCTCATCCAACACAATCAATCCCAATCTGGCAAAAGGGGTAAACAACGCCGATCGCGCTCCAATCATAATTTGTGTTTCTCCCTTTCGTGCTTTTTCAAACTGATCGCAACGTTCCCCGGCCGCCAAACGAGAATGCATCACACAAATCTGCTCTCCAAAACGGGCATAAAACCGCATCACTGTCTGATAGGTCAGCGCAATCTCCGGAATCAGCACAATCACCTGATGTTTCTGAGCTAATACATGTTCAATCATTGCCATATAAACTTCAGTTTTTCCACTCCCAGTTATTCCGTGTATCAAATAAGGAGTACGCTTTCCTTGATCATAGTCCTGGCAAAAGCTGTCTGTAATCTGTTGCTGCCAAACATTTAGACAAGGAACTCTCCCTGTCTGAACCGAATCAGTAACCATTGACTTTATCACTTGTTTATTTCTTGCCTTTACCTTATGCTTTACTGGCAATACGGTCTTCAATGCCTGATTCATGGTGGAACCATAGCGTTCCTTCATCCACCAGGCCAGAGCAATCAGACGGGAATCTGCTGTAACGCTGCCAGTAACCAATCCCCGAATCTCTTTGATCCGGCTTTCCTCAAAATCGGCTTTTTCTGTGATATCAACCACATATCCTTTTCTGCTGCGATTACCAGAGCCAAAAGGAACGCAGACCTGACTTCCAACCTGAATCTCTGAGATCAGAGATTCAGGAATCCGATATTGGAAGATTCGATCTACGTTTTCATGAGAAATATCTATGATAATATTGGCATATTTCCTTGCCATAGATGCACTCCTGTCCTTTTTAAAAACTTTGATGCTTTTGGTCTGCCTCAATCAACTTCTTAGCCACATCTCCTAGCTTCATACTGTTAGAACCTTTTAACAATACACAATCCCCCGGCTGCAAAAGTCTGATAAGAGTCTCATATAAGCTGTCCAAATCACCGGCGGCAAAGTGCAGACATTGTTCTCCGCCCTCAATCACCCGGGAAAGCTCTCCCAAAGTCAGAACCATATCGATAGGATGTTCCTCCAACCACTCCCCAATCTCCCGATGATCACGTTCTCCCTCTGCCCCCAGCTCCTTCATATCTGCCAGCACAGCAATTCGTCTCGTCGCTACTTCCATCGACTCCAACACCTTCAAGGCCGCCAACATGGAGACCGGACTGGCATTGTAAGTATCATCAATAATTGTTACTTCATTGCGTTCATAAATTTGCTGCCGACCCTGAAAACCAGTAAAATTCTGTAACCTCTCTGCTGCCTTTTCCATAGGAATCCCATAGAGATCCGCCACCGCTAAAGCCGCCATAGCATTCCCCACATTATGAGTTCCCATTACTTTTAACTGTACCGGAATTCGCTTATTTTTGTAAACTGCCGTAAATTGAGGACATCCCTTATACAGATGAATATTCTCTGCCCGATAATCACAGTTTTCTCCGGTGCCATAATAAAGCGTGGCACACCCTTCTTTGGCCCGAGTATCTTTTAAAAGAGGGTCGTCGCCATTCAGCAACAAAACCCCGCCTTCTTTCAACCCGTCCTGAATCTTTAACTTCTCTCGATAAATATTTTCCTGATTTCCGAGTTGTTCGATATGAGCCACTCCTACATTCGTAATCAGCGCAGTGTCCACCCGGGCAATCCGGGCAATCACTGTCATCTCTCCAGGCATACTCATTCCCAACTCCAAAACCCCGATTTCATCCTCGGAAGTAATCTCCGACAATGTGATGGGAACCCCCACCTGGCTATTTTTATTTCCTGGTGTCTTATATACTTTTCGTCCGGCAGACAAAGCTATTGCCACCATCTCCCGAGTTGTAGTTTTGCCTACACTTCCGGTGATTCCCACCAACGGCAGCGTGAGACGGTTCCGATAGTAAGAGCCAATAGCCTGAAGCGCTTTTTTTGTATCCTTTACCCGAATCCAGGGGCGCTCATCCTCCATCCTGTCATGTTCAGAAGTCAACACTGCCGCTGCTCCTGCCGCCAGTGCCTGACTGATATATTTATGGGCATCTACTTTTTCGCCCACCAGTGGCACAAACAATTCTCCACCTTGAATATTCTGGGAATCAATGCTGATATGTATTAACGGAATCCTCTCGTCACCACACAGCAAAACGCCTCCCGTCGCCTCCACAATTTCTTTTACCGTCATCTGTTCCATATCATATCTTCTTTCTTCATTCTTATATCTATGGATTCTGTCTCTCAGATATGTTTTTAGCTTCCTTTTTCAGTAATTCAGACACTGCTTCCTGCACGACAGCTCGATCTAAAAATGGATAACGAACCCCCTCGATCTCCTGATAATCTTCATGTCCTTTTCCGATGATAGCAATCATATCCCCCGTCTGGGCATGATGAATGCTGTAAGTGATGGCATCCCGGCGATCGGGAATTTCCGTAAATTTTCCTCCCGTTTTTTCAATACTTCCACGAATATCACCTATAATATCCTCTACTTTTTCAAATCGAGAATTATCAGCCGTGATAATGGAGAAATCTGCCATTTTCCCGGCAATCTCCCCCATAGAATAACGGCGGTCCTTGGAACGGTTGCCACCGCAACCGAATACACATACCAAACGGTTGGGATGGTACTCCCGCAAAGTGGACAAAAGGCTTTCCATGCTGACTGCATTATGCGCATAATCCACAATAACACAGAATTTTTCTGAAGTATACACAATCTCCATCCGTCCATCCAGACGCAAATGCTCCAAAGCATGACAGAGAGCAGCCTTGGAAACCCCGGCTTTTAAACATACTGCCGAAGCCGCCAACGCGTTACTGACATTGAATTTTCCCGGAATATTCACCCGCACAGGAATCCGGCTATCTACATTAGTGACATCCGCCACCCGTTTCCCATCAGAATCCTGAATCGTAAATTCTAATCCAACAAAATCCGGCTCCGACACATAGTGAATATCTTCTGCCTGGTACCGGGCCAGATCGTTCATCCCAAACCCCTCCCATGCACAGGAAATATCCCTAGTAATTTCTCCCACATGCTCATCCTCTATGTTTATTAAAGCAAATCCACTCTGAGCAAAAATCTGCTTCTTATAATACAGGTATTCTTCAAAACTTGCATGTTCATCTGGACCAATATGATCCGGAGAAATATTGGTAAACACACTATAATCAAAATGCAGACCAGCTACCCGATACATTTTCAACGCTTGAGAAGACACTTCCATCACACAACATTGACAACCTGCTTCTACCATCCGGGCAAAATACTGATGCAGAGAATAAGATTCCGGCGTTGTATTTACCGTCGGATAATGCTCCTCTCCAAAAGATACCCCATTTGTTCCGATAATTCCGGTTTTTTTCCCCGACGCTTCCAGAATTGCCCGCACCATATGGGCCGTGGTGGTCTTACCTTTGGTCCCGGTAATTCCGATCATCAATAGTTTTTTTGCCGGATACTCGAAGCGAGCCGCTGAGAGAACTGCCAATGCCTCTCTTCCCTGTTTGACTTGAATCACAGTAATATCCTTCGGCGCCGGCACCGGTCGTTCTACTACCAACACACGAACGCCGGCTGCCAACACCTGAGGAATAAAATCATGAGAATCCACTCGGGTTCCGGCCATGCAGACAAACACCGCTCCCGGTGCTGCTTTCCGGGAATCATATATCACCTCGTTTACTTTTTCATCCACACTTCCCTGTAACAAAGTATACTGCAGTTCATGCAACCAGTCCTTCAACATCACAGCCGCCCTCTTTCTTTCTGACTATCCTATATTAAAACAGTCCAGTAATCTTTCCTTCCTCATTGACATCGATTCCATCTGCTGCCGGCTTTTTCGGTAATCCTGGCATGGTCATGATCGCCCCAGTGAGAACTACCACAAACCCCGCTCCGGCAGACACGTAGACGTCACGCACCTGAATCGTAAAATCAGAGGGTCTTCCCAGTTTGGTCTGATCATCAGACAGCGAATATTGTGTTTTGGCCATACAGACCGGCAAATTGCCAAAACCCATTTCTTCAATCCGAGCCATGGCTTTCTCTGCTGCTGGCGCATAACTGACACCATTTGCCCCGTAGATCTCAGAAGCCACCGTATACACCTTATTCTTTAGACTCATCTCATCCGGATAAATCGGGTGATAATGACTTTCCTTCTTTTTTAAGGTCTCTAAAACCTTTCCTGCCAAGGCTTCTCCACCTTCTCCACCTTTGGCCCATACCTCAGACAAAGCAAATTCACAGCCACGTTCTTCACAAAAACCGCGAATCCATTCATACTCCGCCTGCGTATCACTGGTAAAGGAATTCAGTGTTACGACGACTGGCACCCCGTATTTCTGGATATTCTCAATATGTTTTTCCAAATTAACGATTCCCCGTTGCAATGCCTCCAAATTCTCTGTTCCCAGTTCTGCTTTTGGTACTCCTCCATTATATTTCAGTGCACGAACCGTCGCCACCAACACAACAGCATCTGGCTTTAATCCTGCCATCCGGCATTTGATATCCAAAAACTTTTCCGCTCCCAGATCTGCGCCAAAACCTGCCTCTGTCACTACAACATCTGCCAACTTTAAAGCTGTCTTTGTGGCGCGGACACTGTTACAGCCATGCGCAATATTCGCAAAAGGTCCGCCATGAACCAGTGCCCCGGTATGTTCCAGGGTCTGAATCAAATTCGGCTTGATGGCATCCTTCAAAAGCGCCGCCATGGCCCCTACTGCATTTAACTGTGCTGCTGTTACTGGTTCTCCTGCATAATTATATGCAACAATAATTCGTCCCAACCGCTCTTTCAAATCCTTCATATCATCCGCCAAGCAAAGAATCGCCATGATCTCTGAGGCCACCGTGATCACAAAATGGTCTTCCCGCACCACACCATCTGCTTTGGCACCCAACCCTACCACGATATTGCGCAGCGCCCGGTCATTCATATCCAAACAACGTTTCCACAATACCTGCCGCGTATCAATCTGCAGTGCATTGCCCTGCTGGATATGATTGTCCAAAAGAGCCGCCAACAGATTATTGGCCGAGGTAATCGCATGGAAATCCCCTGTAAAATGTAAATTGAGATCTTCCATCGGCACAACCTGCGCATAGCCACCGCCCGCTGCTCCTCCTTTGATACCAAAGCATGGTCCAAGAGACGGTTCCCGCAATGCCAGTAATGTCTTGTTTCCAAGCCTGCTTAAAGCATCTGCCAAACCAATACTGGTAGTTGTTTTTCCTTCTCCTGCTGGGGTGGGATTGATCGCTGTCACCAAGACTAATTTTCCATCCGGATTTTTTTCCACCTTCTGCCACAGCTCATCGGTTAGCTTTGCCTTATACTTTCCGTAAAGCTCCAGTTCATCCTCCGTAATTCCATAAGCGGCCGCCACTTCCTTTACCGGTTTCATGGTTGCTTTCTGTGCGATTTGAATGTCTGTCATCATCTCTGTTTCCTCCTCATGTCTTTGCTCATTTGCGTTTCCTATGGTTCTCTACTCTTCCCAACCAAGCAACTCCTCAAACTCTTCCATCGTAACCAGAATTTTCCTGGGCTTCGTCCCTTCCTCCTCTCCTACCACACCAGCATCCGCTAGCTGATCCATGATCCGGGCTGCCCGGTTAAAACCGATCTTAAACATTCTCTGCAGCATACCAATGGACGCTTTTTCCTTCTCAATAATAAATCTGCCAGCCTGTTCGAAATACTCATCCCTGCCATTCCCACTTCCGCCACTGTTTCCTGTCGGACCGGCTACTGGCGCCGCGTTCATCTGCTTTTCCACATTGGGATCGTATTCGGCAGTCAAACCCTGTTCACTAAGAAATTCCACTACCTTTTGCACTTCCGAATCGGATACAAAAGCTCCCTGAACCCGCTGCGGTTTTGGTATGCCGGAAGGGAAGAATAACATATCTCCCTTTCCCAGAAGCTTCTCTGCACCATGCATATCAATAATCGTTCGAGAATCTACCCCTGAGGATACGGAAAAAGCGATCCGCGAAGGCACATTCGCTTTGATAAGTCCGGTGATTACATTCACAGAGGGACGTTGTGTGGCAATCACCAGATGAATTCCCGCCGCCCGGGCCAGCTGT
>ERZ808024.595-NODE-595-length-14440-cov-4.502124_pt1 | contig 14440 bp, 10 predicted proteins | sample MGYA00380181_ERZ808024 | MGnify/ENA primary metagenome ERZ808024 (study PRJEB31490, sample SAMN06133413) | mouse gut metagenome | isolation source: Z2_1 | host: mice | place: China: Chengdu | collected 2015-05 ...
TGAGGTCAGACTCAACCTGTTGCAGCGACAGCGGCCCGTAATAAATCACACGATGAGTGAGGCTGAGCATATCGCGCAGCGAACCTAACAACTTTTCGGGGTTGATTTCGGGCAACTCCTCATTTTTGATCATGAGGTCATTGACAATGTCCGGACCATAGGTGACATAGCGGCGCAGAGCCGAGAAATTGCTGCCCTGACGGCTCTTCGAGTCGGCGCGGCTCTTCAGCACGGTCTCAACAAAGGTTGCATATACCGCAGGATCGGCCACGGCCTGGTTGATAAGTTTCTCCAGAAGGTCGACAGCCTTGGTCATGTTCTCGCTCAGGCCACGGAGCACGATGTAGGAACGCTCAGAGCCGGCCGACACGAAATATTCGCATGCCAGATTGTAGAAAGCCTCACGCACCTGTGCGGCAGTCATGTCGGGTGTGCCGAGATAATCGAGATAGTTGGCTGCGAGCGACAGATATTTATCGGCATAGCTGCCTGTCTCGAACACGAATGTAAGGTCGAACAGATTGTTATAAGGGTTGTGGGTGTAAAGCAGCTCCACACCGTTGGGCAGACGCGCCGAGGTGAGCTCCTTCTGGAAATCCACAAATTTCGGCTCGATTGGTTCGGAACCGAGTGCGACGAAATCCTTGAGGAACACCGAGGCGGTGTCGCGGTTGGTGACAATGGGGGTGATGGCAGGTTTGGCAATCTTCAGCTCATCCTTGGGAGCGCCCTGACGCTTCTCGATGGCCACGTAGTTGTTGTCGCCGAGATATTTGTTTGCCATGGCCACCACGTCGGCCTTGGTGATTTTCTTCACTGCCTCCAGTTCCTTCACGGCATCAGCCCAGGGCTGGCCGTTCACAAAGGCGTCGACATAGTAGTTGGCACGGCTGGAGTTGTCGAGCAGCGATTTCTCAACATCCAGCTCCATGTTGGTTACAACGGCTTTGAGCAGCTCGTCGGAGAATTCGCCTTTCTGCAGTTTCTTCACCTCACCGAGCAGCAACTTCTCCACATCCTGAAGGCTCTGGCCCGAGCGGGGCAAGCCGATCATCAGGAACGCACCCTGGTCGGCCATGGAGTACATGCCGGCACCGGAGCCGTTGAGCTTCTGAGCCTGATCGAGGTCGAGGTCCATCAGTCCGGCAGTGCCGTTGGAGAGGAGGTTCGACATCACGTTGAGCGCCAGCATGTCCTTATGGGCCGCTGCCGGGATACGCCATGCCAGGGTGAGACGCTCCGCCTCGTTGCCCCACACTTCGGCACGCTGAGGTGTGGTGAAAGGCTTCTCGGGCACCACCTTGAGGCGCTGGCCCTCCAGGCCGGGATTCGGCTTCATGTCGCCGAAATAGCGCGTGATCACATCCACGGCCTTGTCCGGGTCGAAGTCTCCCGAAAGGGCAATCGCCATATTGTTGGGCACATACCACTGGTCGTGATAGCGCTTGATGTTGGTTATCGAGGGGTTCTTCAGGTGGGTCTGCGTGCCGAGCACTGTCTGGGTTCCGTAGGGGTGCGACGGGAAGAGCATCGACAGCATCTTCTCGTTGCTCTTACGGCTGTCGTTGGTGAGCGACATGTTCTTCTCCTCGTAGATGGTCTCCAGCTCGGTGTGGAAGCCGCGGATCACAGGATTCTTGAAACGGTCGGCCTGCACTATGGCCCAGCGCTCAAGTTCGTTGGAAGGGATGTCCTCCACATAGCAGGTAACGTCGGTCGATGTGTAGGCGTTGGTACCGTTGGCTCCGATGGCCGACATCATCTTGTCGTATTCGTTAGGAATAGCAAGCTTCGAGGCTTCATAGCTCACGGAGTCGATGGTGTGGTATATGGCCGCACGTGCCACCGAATCGGTGGTCTGGCGGTAGGTCTCGAAAAGATTCTCGATGCGGTCGAGCATCGGCTTCTCGGCAGCGTAGTTCACAGTACCGAAGTTAGGAGTACCCTTGAACATCAGATGCTCGAAATAGTGGGCCAGACCGGTGGTCTCGGCGGGGTCGTTCTTGCCGCCTACGCGCACGGCGATGTAGGTCTGGATGCGCGGTTCGCGGGGGTTCTGTGTCATGAACACTTTCAGCCCGTTGGGCAGAGTGTAGATTTTAGTGTGCAGCGGATCGCCGGGCACACTGTCGTAGGCATACTTCGGAGCGGCCGAGGCCGTAGCCATCACGGCAGAGCCAAGCAGCACCGAAAGCCACAAATGTTTGAAATGCTTCATATAATGTTGATTAATGTTGGTTCTATTTCAAGCTTTCGGGCAAAGGTATAAAATATTCGATTAGATTTTGTACCTTTGCGCAAATAGCCGATAATTTTAAACTTATTTAGCACGATATGAAAAAAATCATACTCACAGGCGACCGCCCCACAGGCCGCCTCCATCTGGGCCATTATGTTGGCTCGCTACGTCGCCGCGTGGAGCTGCAGAATTCAGGCGAATTCGACAAAATCTACGTGATGATCGCCGATTGCCAGGCTCTCACCGACAACGCCGATAATCCTGAAAAAGTGCGCCAGAACGTGCTTGAAGTGGCACTCGACTATCTGTCGGTCGGAATCGACCCGGCAAAGACCACAATATTCATCCAGAGCCAGGTGCCCGAACTGGCCGAACTGGCCTTCTACTACATGAATCTGGTGAGTGTGAGCCGCGTGCAGCGCAACCCGACGGTTAAGACCGAAATAAAGATGCGAGGTTTCGAGCAATCCATCCCCGTGGGCTTCTTCTGCTACCCTGTGAGTCAGGCTGCCGACATCACCGCATTCGACGCAACAATTGTACCCGTCGGCGAAGACCAGGCTCCCATGATCGAGCTTACCCGCGAGATCGTGGCACGCTTCAACCACATCTACGGCGACACCCTCGTGGAGCCTGAAATCCTCCTCCCCGACAACGCCGTGTGCATGCGCCTGCCCGGCACCGACGGAAAGGCCAAAATGAGCAAATCGCTCGGCAACTGCATTTACCTCTCCGACACTTCGAAGGAGGTAAAAAAGAAAATCAACAGCATGTACACCGATCCGGAGCACCTCACCATCGACTGCCCCGGGCACCTCGAAGGAAACGCCCCCTTCATCTACCTTGACGCTTTCTGCAACGACTGCCATTTTGCCGAGTTCCTTCCCGACTATTCCAACCTGCAGGCCCTCAAGGACCACTACACCCGTGGCGGCCTCGGCGACGGTACTGTAAAGAAGCTGCTTTACAACGTGATCGAACAGGAACTCGCCCCCATCCGCGAACGCCGCAAGCACTTCGAGCAGAACATCCCCGAAGTCTACGAGATTCTGCGCAAGGGTTCGGAAGAGGCCCGTCAGGCAGCGGCCGTTACGCTCGACCGCGTGCGCCGCGCCATGCGCATCAACTACTTCGACGACCCCTCGCTCATAGCCGAGCAGCAGAAAAAATATAACACCGGAAAATAAACCCGGTCATCTCTCAAACAGGAGGCTGTGTCAAAATAGGCGCAGCCTCTTTTTTTGTAACCTGCTGTAAAACAAAGCCCTGACTTTCACAAGCCGGGGCTTTGTCATGTCAGAAAGTTTTTGTAACTTAGTGACATAAAACAAATTAAATGTATACAAAATTACATACAAAATCTTATAATAACAACGACAGGCTGTTTTTTCTGCTGAATCCGAATGAAGATATAGCTGAAAACGACCCTGTGCGCGTCGTCGATGCCGTTGTAGAGAGTCTTGACCTGAGTGAGTTCAAAAAACTATACCGGGAAAAAGGACGTTGCCCGTATCACCCGAAGATGATGCTCAAGATCATCCTCTATGCCTACATGAACAACATCTACTCGTGCCGCAAGATAGAGCGACAGGTGCAGCGCGACATCCATTATATCTGGTTGGCGGCGCAGGAGCGTCCGGATTTTGTGACAATCAACCGCTTCCGCAACCGAGTGAAGAAAGAGATAAACACCATCTTCACACAGGTTGTGCTGCTGTTGGCCGAACGGGGCTTCATCACGCTTGATGTGGAGTATATCGACGGTACAAAAATAGAATCAAAAGCCAACAAGTACACCTTTGTATGGCGCAAGACTGTTGAGAAAAACCGGGCGAAACTACAGGAGAAAATACGAGTTCTCCTACAGCAGATAGACGAGGTTATCGCACAGGACAAGGCGGCGGAGACAGAGGCGGCAGAGTTTACCCCCGAAACGCTGGACTCGCTCATCGGCGAACTGAAGGAAGCACTTGCCGCCGAACCGGAACCATCGGACAAGGAGCGGAAGAAACGGCAGCGCGAGAAAAAGAAACAGATAAAGGAACTGGAAAAGCACCGCGACAAACTGGATGAATATGACAGCCGGCTTGAACAGATGGGCGAGCGTAACTCAATGTCGAAGACCGACCCTGATGCGACGTTCATGCGCATGAAGGAAGATGCCATGAACAACGGCCAGACCAAGCCGGGATACAATCTGCAGATCGGGACGGAGAATCAGTTCATACTTGACTTCGGACTCTTCCAGACCCCCGGCGACCCATTGACGATGATTCCTTTCTACACATCTTTCCATAACCGTTACGGCAGACTGCCTCAGATCGGAGTCGCGGACTCGGGATACGGCTCGGAAGAGAACTACCGGTTCATGGAAGAAGCCGGAATCGAAGCCTATGTGAAATACAACTGGTTCCATCGTGAGCAGCGGATGCACTATGAGCCGGACCCGTTCTCTTCACAGGCTCTTTATTACAATGCCGACGGCGACTATTACATATGCCCAATGGGACAGCACCTGGAGCGAGCCGGGACAAGCCGCACAAAAACCGAAAGCGGATACGTATCCGAAAGTGCGGTATACAAGGCCCAGAGATGTGAGGGATGCCCACTCCGCGGAAGCTGCTTCAAGGCAAAAGGCGACAGAATCATAGAGGTCAACCACTGGCTCAACGAATATCGCAGGAAGGCACGTGAACGGCTGACTTCGGAAGAAGGTATCAGACACCGGGGCCGAAGATGCATCGAGCCCGAAGCCGTTTTCGGACAGATGAAATACAATATGGCATACAAACGGTTCCGTCACTTCGGAATGGACAAGGTCAATATGGACTTTGCCTTCTTCGCCATTGCTTTCAACCTAAAGAAAATGTGCTCAAAGATAGCAAAACAGACCCAAAATGGGGGAAATACACCCCATTGTGGCCTGTTTTTGCCTATATCCCGGTTTTTATCGCCTGAGAATCGAATATTTTGGGAAAAACCTCAAAAATCAGTCGCCTGAAATATATCAGATCCTCATGACGCAAAAAAGAGAGGCTGCGCCGTAAAACCTTAATTACGACACAGCCTCCTGTTTTTATAGCAAAATAACTCTGATAATTCCGATAACTCTTATAATTCTTATAATTCTGATAAATTCTTATAGAACTTATCAGAGCTTATCAGAATTTATCCGAACTTATAAAAGCTTATAAGAACTTATATTAGCCTCTTCACCTCACACAATCTTAGATGTAGGCTCGGGGCGCGCAGGGAGATCGGGGGCGGGATGTTCGCCGCCTTTGCCGTTGGCAGCGGAATGGCGGGGCTTGCCCATCTTCAGTTTCAGTTCATCAAAGCCCTTGCCGTACACGCCGTTCACAGCTGCCTGCGTGATGAACGCATCCTTATCGACCGACTTGATTATACGGAAAATTGTCACCGACTCGATTTTACGGCACATCACCAACAGCACTTTCACCTCTTTTTTTGAGTACCACCCCATGCCGTTGAGCACCGTGCAACCGCGTTGTGCCTCATTATTGATGGCTGTGGCAATCTCCTGCCAGTAGGGCGAGAAGATGGTGAACTGCACGGCCATACGGTTGGTATTGATCATCATGTCGGCCATGAACGGAATAACAAACAGCGTTATAAGGCCATATACCAATGCCGGGACGCCTGCCTCGAAATCGAAATCAGGCTGAAGCCAGAATTTCAGCAGCACCGACGAGCCGATAATGGTGAGGTCGAAATACATCATGGCACGCCCCACGGATACATTGCTCTTTTTCGATGCTACCGCAGCCACGATGTCCGTGCCTCCGGTCGAACCGTTATGAATGAACACCAGACCGATACCGAAACCGCAGAGCACCGCCCCGATAAGCACGTCCATGAACGTCTGCCCCTCCACCGGCGGTTTGGTGAACATCGGCTGGAACACGGCAAACACCGTGGTGATCACAAGCACACCGAACAGCGTACGGACCACAAACGTGCGCCCCACTATCTTATAGGCCATGATAAGCATCAGGATGTTCACGGTGAAAATAGTCACCGAATAAGGCACATGAAAGCCGAAGCAGCCCCATGTCACCATGTCGACCACCTGACTCAGACCGGCCATACCGCCGATCACCACCTTGTCGGGCGCCGTGGCAATGAACGAACAGAACCCAAGGCCATAAATCATGATGCCTAAGATAATCAGCATGTAGTCCTTGGCATAAAGCCAGAGTTTCGGGCGCTTGATGGTCATATTCCTGAAAAAATTTTAATCGGTTTATCTATGTTTTTCGTGGCTGCCGCATAAAGCCGCACAAGGCAACACACAGCAATGCGGGGCAGACAGCTCTGCCTCGCAAATGTAAGCATAAAATCCCGACTTTTTCCAACTTTTTTAAAGCATTTTGGAAACCCTCCGCAAAAAATCGTCGCCATCCCCTCCCCCGCCGCGTCATTCTTTCCGCGGCACGACAATTGTAATGCACCCATCAGCATCCAGCTGCACCGGATTTCCGTTCAATGTCACGTCTTGCTCGATTGCATATGATTCTTTGTCCAGCCATCTGAATGAGTGCCATACTCCTATATGATAAACCGCTTCAGGGGCAAAGACATCCTGATTGACTTCCGGGAAGCTCAACTGCAGACTCAGATCATGTTTTTTTGTGGTGTCGAATTCTCCGAAAAGCAGGCAGTACTCATCCTCTGCCACGACCCATGGACCCACACCATCCTTCCATCTGCTTATCTCCATGGCATAGAGCCCATAGAAACAGGCCGGAAGTTCTCTTGACGATACTGTTTTTCCGGGAGCCATACCATCGTCAATCCATTGGACTTTATAAATCTCATCATTATATTTAATTGAGAAATCTGCGCCATAAAAACCGTTTTCAGCATTCCTTGAAAGAAGATTCAAGCCTGATTCATCCAGAATCTTTATCTGTATGTTAAAGGGAGCAAAGTCCCATATAAGGTCCGAAGGTTCATCATCGCCACAAGCAGTCATAAACGCAGTAAATACTCCCAATAGCAAAACTTTAAAAAAATCTTTTTTCATTTCCATCATTTCCACATTTTAATATATCCGACATTAGTTCCATAATATCTATACAGCTCCGATTGATTGTCTACATTTTCTTTAGCAAAAGAGGCGGCATCTATTTGTAATGATGATGAATCGGAATGTATTTCTTCACGGAATGATAATCAAGGTACGCAAATATAGCGCAAAATGTCTGACAATCAAAAAATATCAAATAAAATCATAAATATATTGCAAGAACCAATAAGTAAAGAATAAATCACAAATTGCGGTACTCGGCGGTGGCATCGAAGCTGGGGCAGGCTTTGGGGGCGAAATCGCGGTGGCCGTGGATAGAGGCGCCGGGGAAACGGCGGCGCAACGCCGTGAGGAGGCCAAGCAACGCCTGGCGCTGGACCGGGGTGCGTGTATCGGCCGGGCGGCCGTCGCTGCCGATGCCTCCCACATAGCACACTCCCACCGACCGGCTGTTGTGCCCGCGGCAATGGGCTCCGATGTTAGCCAACGATCTGCCGTATTCCACCCTTCCGTCAAGCCGCACCACAAAATGATAGCCGATATCGGCAAACCCACGTTCCTCCTTATGCCAGCGGCGTATGTCGGCCGCAGTCACATCGCGTCCCGCAGGCGTGGCCGAGCAATGCACAATCAGCTCGGTTACCGGCCTTTCGCACGGCTGGCCACTCACAAGTTCCTCAAGCTCAACACCTCCGGGGTTCATCCCGTTCCCGTAATTCTTTTTCATAGCTATATCTGAATTAATAACGCCTCAAAATTAATGCAGCCTGCTTCAACTCCCACACCCTGAAAATCAAATTATCATTCCCTGTTAAACCTTCCCGGCTTTCCGGTTGTCTATATTTCATAAAACTAAACTTTTTAATACTCACATTTACGATGAAAACCAACTACATCCCCGTCATTTCGGCTCTGCTCATAGCCGCCGGAATCTTTTTCATGGGACTCTTCATCAAGGCCGGTATAGACAACATGGCTTTCCGCGACCGTCAGGTAACAGTCAAGGGTCTGGCCGAACGCGAAGTACAGGCTAATCACGTCACATGGCCCATCCAGTACAGCGTTGCGGGCGACGACCTCATGAGCCTCTACGACCAGGTGACACAGAACAACGGAAAAATCATAAAATTCCTCACCGACAACGGCATTGCCAAAGACGAAATTTCGGTGAATCCACCCGACACTTACAACGCCACCACCAACCAGTATTCATCGGGCAACTTCCGCTACAACTATTCGCTCACATGCACCATCACCGTCAGCACCGACAAGGTGGCACAGGTGCGCCAGCTGCTCAACCGCCAGAGCGAACTGCTCAAAGAAGGCATCCCCTACTCCAACTCCTACATCAACTACGAGTACACGGCCCTCAACACCATCAAGCCCGAAATGATTGCTCAGGCCACAAAAAATGCCCGTGAGGCAGCCGCACAGTTCGCACAGGATTCAGGCTCGAAAGTAGGGAAAATGAAAACCGCCACTCAGGGTTCATTCTCCATCGACGACACATCCTCGTCCACCCCGTTTGTCAAGAAAGTGCGCGTGGTCACCACCATCGTCTACTATCTCGAGGACTAAGCCCCTGCAACCAGAAAAAAAAATAAAAGCGGACGCACAGCCGGAAATTCCGGCTGTGCGTCCGTTTTTTATCGGTAAAAGGGCTGTCACGTTAACGGCTCAGCTGAGCCATTAACGCAACGCCCTCAACATTCTGATTGAGCCCTCAGATGGAAATCAGCGCATTTCGGTATAAGTCACCTTATCCATATCTCCATAGTTGAGGTTCTCGCCACCCATGCCCCAGATGAACATGTAGTTGGAGGTGCCTGCAGCGGCGTGGATCGACCATTCGGGCGACATCACGGCCTGCTCGTTATGCAGCCAGATGAGACGGTTCTCCTGAGGCTCGCCCATCAGATGGCAGATGGCATTCCCCTCGGGCACATTAAAATAGAAGTATGCCTCCACACGGCGGTCGTGGGTGTGAGCGGGCATCGTGTTCCACACCGAGCCGGGTTGCAGTTCGGTCAGACCCATCTGCAGCTGGCAGGGGCCTTCCTCAAGCACATTATTGACAATGAGCTGGTTGATTACACGGGCATTGCTCTCTTCCATGCTTCCGGCAGCGAACGAATTGGCCTTAATCGAGCCCTTGCGGCCATCAATGGTGATGAGCTGGGTCTTGTAGGCCTTGTGGGCTGTTGTAGAATTGATGTAGAATTTAGCGGGATTCGCGGCGTCGCGGCTGGCGAATGTCACCTTCTTGTTGCCGCGCCCCACATAGAGCGCATCCTTGAAGTTCAGTTCATACTCCTTGCCGTCAACATTTACAACTCCGGGGCCACCTACGTTAATCACGCCAAGTTCGCGGCGCTCCAGAAAATAATCGGCCTTCAGAGGATCAATTGTCTCCAGTTCCACAACTTTCGTCACAGGTACGACACCGCCGAAAATAAGGCGGTCATACATGGAGTAGGTCAGATTGATTACATCCTGCTCCATCACCTTGGGCATCATGAAATGCGAACGGAGTTTTTCCGTGTCATATCCCTTGAAATCATCGGGATGCACCGCACGCATTATGGTATAATTGGTTTCGGCCGAAGCGCCGAAAGCCATCGCGGCCACAGCCAGCGAAAGAATAATTTTCTTCATTAATTTTCTTTATCTTCTAAAATTTGAATCCACAGTGGCGCCGAGCGGCGCCCACTGATTATTTGCGGTTGGCCAGAGCGATGGCGATCGACTCGCGGCACTTGTCGGCGACATACGCCCAGTCGCCTGCTGCCACGCGGTCGGACGGGAAAAGCTTCGAGCCCATACCCACGCAGTACACGCCGGCGGCAAACCAGGCCTTGAGATTCTCCTCCGTAGGTTCAACTCCGCCCGTAACCATCAGCTTGCTCCAGGGCATCGGAGCCATAAGTCCCTTCACGAATTTCGGACCGAGCACATCGCCGGGGAACACCTTGCATAGGTCGCAACCGGTTTCCTGCGCCGCGCCTATTTCGCTCACTGTGCCGCAGCCGGGGGTGTAAGGCACTCCGCGACGGTTGCACACACGGCTCACTTCAGGATTGAACATCGGGCCTACCACGAAACATGCGCCAAGCTGCATGTAAAGCGCCGCAGTAGCAGGCTCCACAACCGAACCCACACCCACAGCCATCTCCGGGCATTCCTTGGCGGCAAACTTTACCACCTGCTCAAACACCTCATGGGCAAAGTCGCCACGGTTGGTAAACTCAAAAGCGCGCACTCCACCTTCGTAGCATGCCTTTACCACAGAGCATGCAGTCTGGGCATCCTTGTGATAGAACACGGGCACCACAGGAGCCTGCGCCATCTTGGCCAGTACGGCCAGTTTATCGAATCTTGCCATGTTTTTTTATTGCAAATTTACCGAATATCGCCTTTACAAGCCTATTCAGCTGTCTTTTTGATATTTAAAATCTTATAATCACCTTTCTAAAATGTCGAATTCTATTTTAAAAAGGTTGAATGCATCAACGCTGCACGCGGCCGTTGGCACTGCCGCCGGCAAGTGCCTTCACCTCAGCCTCGCTCACCAGATTGAAGTCGCCGGGGATGGTGTGCTTCAATGCCGATGCAGCCACTGCGAATTCGAGCGCCTCTGCCTGTGTGCCCATTGTGAGCATGCCGTGAATCAGACCGCCGGAGAAGGAATCGCCACCACCCACACGGTCTATGATGGGGTTGATGTCGTAGCGTTTGCTCTGATAGAACTCGCTGCCGTTGTAGATCATGGCTTTCCAGCCGTTGTGGGTTGCCGAATAGCTTTCGCGCAGGGTCGACACCACATATTTGAAGCCGAATTCCTCGGCCATGGCCTTGAAAATGCCCTTGTAGCCTTCGGCATCTGTCGAGCCGCCCTCTACGTCGGCATCTGGCTTGAACCCGAGGCACAGTTCGGCGTCCCCTTCGTTGCCGATGCACACATCCACATACTGCATGAGCGGACGCATGATGCTCTGGGCTTTCTCCTTTGTCCAGAGTTTCTTGCGGAAATTAAGGTCGACGCTCACCGTCACGCCGTGGCGCTTTGCGGCCTCGCAGGCAAGGCGCGTCAGCTCGGCTGCCTTGTCGGAGATGGCCGGGGTGATGCCGCTCCAGTGGAACCAGTCGGCACCCTCCATGATGGCATCGAAATCAAAATCACTGGGGTCGGCCTCGGCTATGGCTGAGCCGGCACGGTCGTAGATTACTTTCGAGGGACGCATCGAGGCGCCGGTCTCGCAGTAATAGATGCCCACGCGGTTGCCGCCACGGGCTATGAAATCGGTGTTGACACCATAACGGCGCAGCGCGTTCACAGCAGCCTGACCTATCTCATGTTCCGGCAGCTTGCTCACGAACACGGCTTCATGGCCGTAGTTGGCACAGCTCACGGCCACGTTAGCCTCGCCGCCACCCCAAATAACATCGAACGAATCTACCTGCACAAAGCGGTGACATCCGGCAGGCGAAAGTCTCAGCATAATTTCGCCGAGGGTTACAATTTTGCTCATCTTACGATTGTATTGTATAGTTTGTTTAATAAATTATTCGGTAGTCTGGATAGTGTCCGCACCTTTCTCGGCCATGGCACGCTGATTGCGCAGGATGTGTACGCGGTTCCACCACATCATTCCCATTGTGATTGCCACCAGGATGCCGACTCCGATATATTTCAGATTTTCGGTACACTGGAATATCACCCATGCCATCGGGCTCGCCGCGAAGTCGAGGCTGCCACCGGCAAAACCGTCAGGAATATGCACTGCAGCATCGCCCGTTGCGGCATATACATCCTTGGCTGCAAGGGTGAACCAAGGCGCAAGGTTGGTGACCATATAAAGGCCGAGCACCATCACCACCACGCCTACAATCAGGCTCTTGACCACATTGCCTTTGGTGTACGGGAGCACCAGCGGGAAGAAATAGAACATACCTGCGAGCGATGCCAGCGGCAGAAACTCGTTGCCGGGGAGAAGCACGGCAAGTACAAGCGTCAGGGGAATCAGCAGCAGCGACACCACAAGTGTGGTGGGATGGCCGATGACAAGTGCCGGACTCATACCGATGTTCAGCCCCTCGGCGCCCTTGAATTTACGCGCGATAAGGCTGCGTGTGGCATCACTGATGGGCCGGAGGCCTTCGATGAACAGGGCTGTAACACGCGGGATCAGTTCCATCACGGCACCCATCTTTATGCCCAGACCGAGGATATAGGGAATCTTATCGACAATCTCGCCGCCGGTCTTGCAGGTGAGGCAACCGATGCCCACACCCACTATTACACCGAGAAACAGAGGCTCGCCAAGCACGCCGAACTTCTTTTTCAGACCCTCGGCGTCAATTTCGAGTTTGTTCATGCCGGGAATTTTATCCAGGCCCTTGTTAATGGCCCATGCGAAAGGTACAAAACCTGCGCAGAAAGGCTGCGGGATTGAGATGCCGTCAAGACCTTCGTAGAAGCCCTGGAACTTTTTGGCTGTAATATCGGCAAGAATCAGGGTGATGATATAGCATATCACGGCTCCGAAAAAGCCCCATGCGAGCGAATCGCTGGCGAAATAGATCACCGCGCCGATGAAGGCGAAGTGCCAGTAGTTCCACAGGTCGATATTGACAGTACGGGTCGTCTTGGTCACAAGCATGAGAAGGTTCACGCCAAGACACACCGGGATGATGAACGCACCGACCGCTGTGTTGTAGGCCACAGAGGCAGCCGCAGGCCACCCCATGTCGAACACTTTCAGCTTCAGGTCGTAGATGTCCACCACCTTGTCAAGCGCCGGACCGAGTGCAGATGTGAGCAGCGCCGTCACGATCGACAGGCCGATGAAACCCACACCAACCTTCAGGCCGGCTTTCAGGGCATCGCCGAACTTTATGCCGATGCACACACCGAGCACAGTGAAAATCACCGGCATCATCACGGCCGCACCGAGTCCGATTATATATTTGAATACTTCTTCCATTTACTATTTATGTTTCTAAAATCTGAATGCTTTGATTGAATTGATTGAATTTATGAGACTTATCAGTCCACGCGTGCTTTCAGCGGCGCAGCCACACGCCGTGCGGCAGCGTCGAGAATGGCATTCCATTCCTGCTCGCCGGCCACTCCGCCCTTGCTCCATCCGGAACCCCAGTAATAGATGTAGGGAGTGCCGTCGGCATACGGTGCCGGAGCGAGAATATGCCCGATGGCATCGCCGGCGGGTTCGGTGAGCGCGCTATACTCGAACGCATCGCTTTGCGGAGCCACGACGCCCACATAAATCACGCCGTTGCCATTTGCCGCGTTTTCAGTTGAATCGGCATAGGCCATATAGCCGGCCTCGCGGTTCAGTGTATAGCCGTCGGGATGCTGGCGATGCACCACGATTCCGGGTGCCACGCGTGCCTCATGTGTCAGGCCTCGGTAGGTCACCTCCGTGCGGTTGAGCCATGCCCCGCGGTCGAGCGTGATGAGCCTTGATTCCACAACGGCCGTATCACCGTCCACCGTCAGAGGCTTGTAGTCCAGACGCACGGTGAAACGCAGCGGACCGTTGTCGAGAACTTCATAGGTGTCCCAGCAATACGGATAAACTATGTTGCCAAGGCTGTCGAGCAGCGCCGCCGTGCCGCCGCCGAGAGTTGGTCCCACGGCATATACGTCCATCCCGTTGCCATGATCCATATGAAACGAGATGCCGTGCTGGATGTCGTTGGCGAAACGCTCCTCAAGCACCCGGGTTGGTACACTTTTTGTCCAGATATCGTAACCGAAGGCACGCTCGCCTGAAGCCTGCAGAGCAGGGCCATAGGCACGGTAGGCCGAACGGTCGTTTTCCCATGCCATGTCGTCCTTGCGTTCGGGGAATTTGCGCCCCCACACCAGTGTGTCGACAGGCGCAGGCTCACCGGCCGAAAGGGTGTAGACCACCTCCGACGCGGCTTCAGCCGTAACGGGGAATATCACCAGACTGTCGTAAGTAACCTGATACGGCACTTCGGCACCGTCGGCATCGGTGATGACAAAACGGTCGCCTACTTTGGCCAGCACATCCTGCAGAGGCACCTGTGCCATCTCGCCGTCGGCAGCCAGATCAGATGGATTCTCTACTGTAATCGTGTGTTTTTGCGTGCACCCGCCGGCT
>ERZ808024.601-NODE-601-length-14190-cov-9.915822_pt1 | contig 14190 bp, 20 predicted proteins | sample MGYA00380181_ERZ808024 | MGnify/ENA primary metagenome ERZ808024 (study PRJEB31490, sample SAMN06133413) | mouse gut metagenome | isolation source: Z2_1 | host: mice | place: China: Chengdu | collected 2015-05 ...
TGGGATCTTAGCTCAGCTGGGAGAGCATCTGCCTTACAAGCAGAGGGTCATAGGTTCGAGCCCTATAGGTCCCATTTACAACAGAGATGTTGTATAATTAAATATGGCGGGATAGCTCAGTTGGCGAGAGCACACGGTTCATACCCGTGGTGTCGCTGGTTCAAATCCAGTTCCCGCTATGTCGGAAAAGTCTGTATGTGCAGACTTTTTTTCGTATAACAAAACTTTACTCTAAATCAGTTGATATTTGGAGGTCCAAAGGAGCAGAATATACAATACGGACGAACACAAAAAAGGAGGGAGCGGCTTATGAGAATTGGAATGGGATATGATGTCCACCGACTGGTAGAGGGCAGGGATTTGATACTCGGCGGCGTGAAGATACCGTATGAGAAAGGACTTCTGGGGCATTCGGATGCGGATGTGCTTCTGCACGCCGTCATGGATGCGCTTCTGGGGGCGGCGGCGCTTGGCGATATCGGCAGGCATTTCCCGGATACAGATCCTAAGTATAAGGGTATTTCCAGTATGAAATTGCTGGAGCATGTGGGGGAGCTGATCGAGAAGGAGCTGTACGTTGTTGGTAATATCGACGCTACGATCATTGCCCAGAGACCGAAGATGGCGCCGCATATAGAGCAGATGCGCGCCAACATAGCGGAGGCGCTGCATCTGGAGGTCAGTCAGGTGAATATCAAGGCTACGACGGAGGAGGGGCTTGGATTTACCGGACGGGGAGAAGGAATCTCCGCCCAGGCGGTCGCAGGTCTTGAGACGATTGAGAATTACAGCTATCCGGTCGGGGCTGAGGAAGGCAGATGCGCAGGATGCGGCGGATGCTCTAAGTAAATATACCAAAGGGGAGGAACTGCGGTCGTGGAGATAAAAAAGCTTGGACAGAAGGAACGTCAGGATACCAGATTCCTGTATGAAGAGATATTCAGCGAGGACAGCGAGTCTTTTACAGATTATTATTATACCGAGAAGACAAGAGACAATCAGATATATGCAATAGAAGAGGACGGCAGGATACGCTCCATGCTCCACCTGAATCCATACAGGCTGTGGGTCAACAAAAGCAGGAAGGATGCGGATTATATCGTTGCCGTTGCAACGCAGAAGGAGTACCGCAGGAAGGGATATATGGCGGCGCTTTTGAAGTGTTCCCTTAAGGATATGTATAAGGACGGCAAGGCGTTTACATTCCTGATGCCGGCGTCTGAGAGCATCTATCAGCCTTTTGATTTCCGAACGGTCTATCAGCAGGAACGGCGGTATTACCGGGAGGAAGATGAGAAGCTTCCCGGGGTCGTTATCACGGATGCGTCCAAGGCAGACTGCCGGGAGCTGGCCGAATTCGCCAACAGAGAGTTATCTAAGCGTTATCAGGTGTTTGCCGTCAGGGACGAGGCGTATTATCAGAGGTTGATCCGGGAGTTTGAAAGCGAAGGAGGAAGGCTTAAGATATACCGAAGAGACGGGGAGATTGCGGACTGCAGGGGTCATTATCCTGAACAGGAGGAAGGGAAGCCTAAGATCATGGTTAGGATCATAGACGTCAGAAGGATGCTGATGTCGCTTTCGCTCCGTTCTCTTGCAGGGCTTTGCTTCTGTGTGACGGATCCTCTGATCGAGGAGAATAACCGCTGTATCGTGATCACTGGGACGGAGTTTTCCGGCGTGATGCTGATGGACGGGAAGGCGGAGAATTCAGAAGGTACGATCAGCGTTGCCGCGCTGGCGAGCTTTGTGTTCGGCGCGAAGACGGCGGAGGACGTATGCATGGAAGATGGCGTTGTGATGACGGAACGGCTGAAGTCGGAGCTTAAGAAGGTGATCCCGCTGTCTGGGATATATCTGAACGAGGCAGTATGAGGGAAGGATCTCTTAGGAACACTATATTCTGCAATATGGGACGCAGTAGGATTCGGGCTTGCTGCGTCCTAAATTGTTCTTAAACGTATCTTTAGAATATCTTTAGATTTTCATGGCAGCTCTCTTAAGATTTGTTGGGTATGATAGTTACATCAAGAAACAAAGGAGGAGATGCAGTGATGTCAATTCAGGCGCTTACGCAGTATTTTACACAGTATGGAGCCATATTCGTATTTGTGATCGTTCTGCTGGAATATATGAATCTTCCGGGATTCCCGGCGGGGGTGATCATGCCGCTTGCGGGAATATGGTCGGCGAAAGGAGCGATCAGTTTTCCGATGGTCATGCTGCTGTCGGTAGCGGCGGGGCTGCTTGGAAGCTGGATCTTATATTTCCTGGGAAGGCTTGGCGGCGATGCTTTTTTCCGTTTTTATGTCAGGAGATTTCCGAAGCAGAAGGGATTGATTGAGAAGAATCTGGAAGCGCTGCGAAGAAGAGGAGCCGTGGGAGTATTCGTGGGGAAGCTGGTGCCGATGATACGGACGCTGATCTCGATCCCGGCGGGAATGATCTCCATGGAGTTTGGCAGATATACGGTAAGCTCTGTCTTAGGGGTACTTGTCTGGAACACGGTATTTATAGGAGCAGGATATGTGATGGGGGATGCGGTATGGAGTATGTTCACAGGATGGGTATAACAGATCATAAGTTTTAGCATGGCATAGAAAGGAATGAGAACGGCAATGGAGACGAGTCAGATCAATCATATATTAATTGTGGAGGATGATAAAGAGATACGCGAAGGGGTAGAGATCTATCTCAGAAGCCAGGGGTACAAAGTATTCCAGGCGGCGGACGGAGTTGAGGGGCTTGAAGTCATCGAAAAGGAGGAGATCCATCTGGCGATCGTGGATGTGATGATGCCCCGGATGGATGGGATCCAGATGACGATCAAGTTAAGGGAGAAGCACGATTTCCCGGTGATCTTCCTCTCGGCAAAATCAGAAGAAGTGGATAAGATCCTGGGATTGAATATGGGGGCGGATGATTATGTGACGAAGCCGTTTACCCCGATGGAGCTTCTGGCCAGGGTGAATTCCCAGATGAGGAGATACCGCAAGTTCCTGGAGAAATTAGGCGGCAGGGATAAAGGAGCCAACGTCTATACCATAGGCGGCCTGGAGATCAATGAGGACTCTGTTGAGGCTTTTGTTGACGGGGAGCCGGTGAAGCTGACGCCTATAGAGTATAAGATCCTGCTGCTTCTGATGAAGAATCCGGGGAGAGTGTTCTCGGCAGAGGAGATCTACGAGCGGGTGTGGAACGAGCGGGCGGTAAATACGGATACTATCATGGTACATGTGAGAAATATCCGGGAGAAAATAGAGATCAATCCAAAAGATCCAAAATATTTAAAGGTGGTGTGGGGTGTTGGGTACAAAATTGAAAAGCAGCCGTAAACTGACGATCTTAGCGGTGATCATGACGGTCATGATACCGGCAATCTGTGTGGTGAGCCAATATTGGAACTGGTATGTGAATACGGAGGCATCCGTGGAGAGCGAGAATCATTCCATGGTCGTGTCAAGGGAGTTTCTTAAGATATTCCTGGACGCCGGCTACGTTCTCTATAACATGGAGAGCGGAGGAGATTATAATGCGGAAGATATGAGGGAGCTCTTAAACGAGAGCGGCTCGGAGCTGGCGTCTTATGAGCGTATATATCCGTTCCTTGATTACCGTGTCAAGGATGAGAAGGGGAAGGATGTAGCCAAGAGTACCGCCGATTCTGCAAACGGGGTGACAGAGGGCAACCTGTCGTCCTTCGCATTGGGAATCGTGATCACTTATGACAGATACGGGGAACCGGATGTTCAGATTAAGGCGGGAGAATATAAGTCAGAGCAGAGTGTGGCGTTCAGGGAAGTGATCAACGAGTATGATATTACGGAATGTGTAGTGGAGACATATGACGAAGACGAAGAGGTATGGGAGAACGTCAGTCTGGAAAAGCCGAAAAACAGGACATATATCTATGCTATGACGCAGGAAAATCTTGAGAATTACATTGATTCGTATTCCTATACAGGATACTATGTGATAGATTCCATGGTAAATCTTGTGATCATCCTGATCCTGGTTGTAGCCGTCTTATCCTGGCTGCTTCCTCTCCTTCCGTTCTGGAATCTGAGCGGGATGAGGATATTCGAGGCGCCGATGGAGATTGCAGCGGCTGTATTTTTCATCATGACGGGGATACTCGGCGAGAAGATGTGGTGGATCGCAGGGCGTACCGGCAACGGCGGGAGTTTTCTGGATTTCCTGATCTGGACGGCTGTGTTTGCCGTTACATTCTGGGCTGCGGCCTGTTTAAGGCAGATCTATACATTAGGGGTTAGAACCTACATGAAAGAAAAAGTGCTGTGTGTCCGGTACGGAGTATATATCCAGAGGGCGTGGAAGTATGTTGCTTCAAGGCTTAAGAAAGGGGTTGACCGCTGTTATCACTTTATAGATCATATCGATCTGAGTGAGAAGAACAACCGGACGATCTTTAAGATCGTGGCAGTTAATTTTGTGATCCTGGCTTTGATCTGTACGCTGTGGTTCGGAGGTATCCTGTTCATCCTGATCTACTCCGTGGGACTGTTCTTACTGCTTCGAGAGTATTTTAACGATCTGCAGAGGAAATACAGGGTGCTTCTTAAGGCCACCGGAGAGATCGCCAAGGGTAATCTTGATACCCGGATCACAGAAGATCTGGGAATATTCAGCCCGTTCAAGCAGGAGATCCAGAAGATCCAGACCGGGTTTAAGAAGGCTGTGGACGAGGAAGTGAAGAGCCAGCGTATGAAGACGGAGCTTGTCACGAATGTCTCGCATGATCTTAAGACTCCGCTGACGGCGATCATCACGTACGTGAATCTTCTGAAGGATGAGAAGGATCAGGAGAAGCAAAAGGATTATATCGAGGTTCTGGAGAGAAAATCACTGCGGCTTAAGGTCCTGATCGAAGATCTGTTTGAGATCAGCAAGGCGAGCAGCAAGAACGTGACGCTGAACCTTGTGGATGCGGATGTAGTGAATCTGTTTAAGCAGGTGAAGTTAGAGCTTGAAGATAAGATTGCGGGGGCGGATCTGGACTTTAGATGTGTCTACCCTGATGAGAAGGTGTCGGCGTCCCTGGACAGCCAGAAGACCTACCGGGTATTCGAGAATCTGCTCGTCAATATCATCAAATATGCGATGCCGCATACCCGGGTGTATATAGAGATCACGAAGGAGGACGGCGAGGCCGTCATCAGGATGAAGAATGTGTCGGCGTCAGAGCTTAACTTCAACCCGGATGAGATCACGGAACGGTTCGTGCGCGGGGACGTATCGAGGAATACCGAAGGGTCGGGGCTTGGCCTTGCGATCGCGAAGAGCTTCGTGGAGCTGCAGAAAGGGAAGTTTAAGATCGAGACGGAGGCGGATCTTTTTAAAGTCGAAGTGAGGTTTAGAATGTGAAGAGATCAAGTTTATCTTGCAAAATCTGTGCCTTGATGTATAATTAAGCTTGTAACAGATAATCATATATTGTAACGGGGAGCTTGCAGAAGCGGGCTGAGAGGGGACTGTGACTGTCCCGACCCATGAAACCTGATTTGGATAATGCCAACGTAGGGACATAGGATTCGTAGTGTAAGCGGATATGCCAATATCAGGTGTATCCGCTTTGTTGTATGCGGAATCATGTCGGAAGCTTTCCGGAGAGGGTTCATCAGTAGAAGGAGGAGCCATCATGTTAGGAAACTGTATCAAGAATGTAAGGAAGATTGCACCGCTTGTACATAACATTACGAATTATGTGACGGCGAATGATGTGGCGAATATTCTGCTCGCCTGCGGCGGCAGTCCGATCATGTCGGACGAGCCGGAGGATGTGGAGGAGATCACGTCTGTGTGCGGCGGGCTGCATATCAACATCGGGACATTGAACCGGCGAAGCATCGAGGGGATGTTCCGGGCCGGGAGAAGAGCGAATGAGCTTGGCCATGTGCTTCTGTTGGATCCGGTAGGCGCCGGGGCAAGCGCGCTTCGGACGGATACGGCAGTCAGGCTTATGGATGAGCTTAGGTTTGACGTGATCCGCGGAAATATCTCCGAGATCAAGACGCTGGCGCTTGGCAGCGGGACGACGAAGGGTGTGGACGCAGATGTTGCGGATGCGGTGACAGAGGAGCGCCTTGACGAGGGGGTTGCGTTTGTCAGAGAATTCGCGGAGAAAGCGGGATGTATCGCTGCGGTCACAGGCGCCGTCGATCTGGTAAGCGACGGTACGACCTGTTATGTGATCCGCAACGGCCGCGCAGAGATGGGCAAGATCACAGGGACAGGCTGTCAGTTGTCCGGTATGATGACAGCTTTTCTGGCGGCAAACCCTGAGAATAAGCTTGCGGCTGCCGCGGCGGCAGTGTGCGCCATGGGACTTGCGGGAGAGCTTGCATGGATGCGGATGCAGGAGGGAGACGGCAACTGCGCATACAGGAGCCGTATTATTGACGCCGTCTGCAATATGGATGAAGACGCTCTGGAAAGAGGTGCGAATTAAGAAGTACCGGGCAGAGAATGTCCGGTGAAAAGATCAGGACAAAGGAGGATATGGTTACGGCGGCAAAACGGATCAGCGGAAGATATTCCTGTGCGGTGCTGTTAAAAGGAGGGCACAGCCTGAACGACGCTAACGATCTTCTGTGCAGGAACGGCTCGGTCAGGTGGTTTAACGGGAAGAAGATCGACAATCCCAACACCCACGGGACAGGCTGTACGCTTTCCAGCGCGATCGCGTCGAATCTTGCGAAGGGATCCGATCTGGAATGGGCTGTGGAACGCGCGAAGGCATATCTGTCTGGCGCTCTTAGCGCCATGTTGGATCTGGGAAAAGGAAGAGGCCCAATGGACCATGGTTTTGATCTGACAGGGAAATATAAGGCGGATTCATAAGGATTTGGCAGAGAAGGCCGTAAGACGGGGTGTACAGATTGGAGAGAGAACTCTAGCTGTACACCCCTTGCTGACTTCATACATGTTCCATTATATAAGTTTTAAAATTCTGAACCACCGGCGCCTGATATACATTCTTCAGGGTTGCCATATAGAAGATTCTCTCCCAGCCTGGTTCGATGATCTCAATGATTTTGACAGGCATGTAGTCAAGAATTGACATTCGCGGGATCACGGCAATTCCTAATCCTGCGCATACAAGACCGGCAACAGCCTGGTCCTCCTCCAGGGCGTATTCACTCTGAGGCTGTCCGCCGCATTTCTCAAATAAGCCGTCGATCGCGGCTTTTAGGCCGCTTTTGCCGGAAAATGTGATCTGCGGATAGGGCAGGGTCTCATGGAGGTTGATGAATTCCCGGTTCTCTAAGGGATGTCCCTTGGGAACGATCAGAACTAATTCCTGACGTGAGATCGGGGTAAATTCAACGAGGGGTTCGTTTCCTGTCATGGAGCAAAAGGCGATATCATACTGCCTTTCTTTCAAACCTCTGATAATATCCGGTGTCTGGCCGGGGCAGGTATGAAAGTGAAAATGAATGTTCTTATTCGGGTTTGAATCCAGAAAATCTTTCACAAACCTTGGGACGGTGGAGCTTAAAGTGCGAAGCATGCCGATATCGACGTGTCCTGCCCCCATTCCGGTCATCTTAAGCTTATTTACGCTGGAATCCAGCATCTCAAGAGACTGCTCAACGTCTGTCAGGAATGCCTGGCCGCATTTGGTCAGGACCACATTGCGTCCATCCTTCTCGAATAATTTGACTCCCAGTTCTTTTTCAAGAGAGGAGATTGCATGGCTTAAGCTAGGCTGAGTGATGGCCAGAATCTCGGCAGCTTTCGTGTAATGCTCTAAATGCGCCAGTGTCACAAAATACCTGAGATGATAAAGATTCATAGGAGCTCTCCTTTCTTCATTTGTTTGACCATATATTATCATGAACTATGAAGAAAAGCTATTTGATTCTGTCAAATTTTATAATTTGTTTTCATTTTTGCAAAGCAGCGAACCAAGAGCCATACCGGAGCCATACCGGAGCCATATCGGGCCATACCGGGTGTCAGACTCCGTCTCGACTTTCGATAAGATCCGTGTTATAATACACCTAAAGACAAGGAGATGCAGAAAATATGAAGGCGTGGCAACATTTCAAAACGATCAATCATCATAGGAGGCTGGTGAGGGAGGGCTGTTTTCGGGTGGGTCTGTATTGGCAGGGGCTTTGCCATGACCTGTCCAAATATATGCCGTCTGAGTTCCTGGTTGGATGCAGGTATTATCAGGGAACCAGAAGTCCGAATAACGCGGAGCGCGAGAGGAAGGGATATTCGTCTGCGTGGCTGCATCACAAGGGACGGAACAGGCATCATTATGAATACTGGCTTGACTACAGTGTAGATTCCGAGAAGGGGATCATCGGTATGAAGATGCCGGTGAAGTATGTGGTTGAGATGTTTATGGACCGCATTGCCGCATGCAAGACTTATCAGAAGGGCAGCTATAACGATGCCAGTCCTCTTGAATACTATGAGAAGGGCGCGGCGAAGCTTGGCCCTATGGTCCATCCCGAGACGGCAAGGCTTCTGCATCATTTGCTCAGGATGCTTGCCAGCAAGGGGGAGGAGGAGACGTTCTCTTATATCCGCCATAGGATACTGCGAAAATAGCTTATAAAAATTTTTGTAAAAAATATGCAGATTTTTGTTGACAACAGAATGGTTCTGTAGTATTATAATCTTCGGACGGTTGATACGTCACTTGCGGAAGTGTCGGAACTGGCAGACGAGCAAGACTAAGGATCTTGTAGCTTTCGAGCTGTGTGGGTTCAAGTCCCATCTTCCGCATTGGATTAAAATCCCGGAGTCCTTTAAAATAAGGGCTTGCGGGATTTTTTCTTGTTGTGAATTCAAAAATGGGGCAGAAATGGGGCAAGCTATAAAATAGATACTTCTTTTATCTTCTGGTTGTCCTTTTCACGCATCTTCTTCGTTACATGAAAATAGATATTCATTGTGACCCGGCTGTCACTGTGGCCAAGTCTTCTTGATATGACATCCAAGGGAACTCCTTGCTCTGCCATGAGTGCCACGTGAGTGTGTCTCATGAAGTGTGTTGTCACAGTCTTGCCGAACAACTGTTTTGCGTTTTCCTGCAGATATTTGTTGTAGGAGTAGTAATTCAGGTAATCGCCGTTCACATCACACATAAACAATTCAGACCGGTGTCCGCAGTAGAATCGTTCCTTATCCATATACCGTTTGATCTGTTTGCATAGGATGAAGAGTTCATCCTGCATGTATACTTCTCGATTCGAGGTTGCGGTCTTCGGTGTCCCGATCACATGATTTACCGGATCGTATGTCTTACTGACACGGATGTAACGGTTGGTGAAGTCGATATCAGATGTATTGAGCGCGATCGCCTCACCTGCGCGCAGGCCGGAGAGGGCTGAGAACTCTGTGAGCATCCGCCATTTATTGACTTTCATGTTTTTTAGCAGGATCTTCAATTCATCACTTTCAAGATATTTTTCTTCAAGTTTCTGGACCTTTTCATCATCTTTGAACTTCTTGATCTTATCAAGCCAGCGGATATCGGCGATATAATCGTTCTGATATCCCCAGCGCATCAGGGCTTTCAGACGGGTAATACGCTCGTTGGTAGTTCCTGGCTTCTCGTTTTCTGCAGCGAGCTTTTCTCGGACATATCCGGCTGTGATCTTATCCACCAGGATATCCCGACCGAGGATCCGCATCAGAGAATCCATGGCAAAATAGTTCCGCTGGTATGTAGACTTGGTTACGGTGGCTTTCTGGTCTGTGCGATAGAGTTCGACAAGCTCAGAGAGCCGCAGAGCGTCTTTTTTGATGGTAGCCGTGATAGAGGACAGCTTTGCTTCTATCTTGTCATTTAGGGATGCCTGCGCAAGTTTCCGGGTACTTGCAGTGTCCTTGTCCATGGTGATGGATACTTTATGGATCTTTTCTGTCATAGGGTCTTCATAGCGTTCAACGAAGCGGACTTTTCCGTTCGGTAATATTTCGCTCCACATAATCTAATCCTCCTGAAAAAGGGTATAAAAAATAACCCTCGTAAATTGTGGAGGATTATGGTATAATCTACTTGCTGAAGGTAGAGTGTACCGTAATCCTCTGGTTTGCGAGTTACATCTATGTGAAACCGTCTCAGAAATGGGGCGGTTTTATTAGTTACTGTAAATTATATACTTTTTCGCCTAATTCTTGACCGCCTATACCCTGAGTTGCTTTTAAGGTGATAGGCTTTGTTGTGTCGTTAATTTCATATGATATTACAGATTGAACTGTTGCACCCGGTTTTACATCGGTGTATGATACATTATTCATTTCGGTATACTTTTCATCTTGTGGCGCCATGGCAACGTTGAGACTATCAATAGTTGCTTCAGTTTCTTGTGTTGCATCGAAGCACGTGATCCAGGTTGTTCCGGGTTGCATAACATCGTCGCTGTCATTTGTAAATTCGTAAGTTATAATTAGAGTCGATTTTTCTTCACCTAATTCCTGATTCGGTGGAGCTATTTCAAAACCAGTCAGTTTTATTGTGGCCATGTCGATTTTTAAAACATCTTCCTTGAAGTATACGGATTCTTCCGGTTCGTCAGGGACGTCGACAATCTCTTCCTTATTTTCTGGTTCTTGTGTTGGAGAGTCTGTTTCTTCGCTGTTACCTCCACAAGCTGTCGCAGAGACAACAAGCGATAATACCAGAATTAACATTGCAATTTTTCTTTTCATAGTGCTTTTCCTCTCTTTCTTTTGTTCGGCCTTACATTGAGAAATCTATATAAACACCAGAGCGGTTATGCTTTTTATCAGGCGTACATTAACCGTCCTTTAGGTTCAGGAACTTCAAGCCCTCTTTCAAGAGTGACTTCTATCCATTCTTTTATAATGATTTCAGCATTGGCAATTGCTTCTTCAATAGTTTTGCCATCTGCCATACATCCGGGAAGTTCAGGTACTTCCACGATAAAGGCATTGTCATCATTAGACCAATAAATAATTCGTTCGTATTTGTACATACGGTACCTCCTAAAATCTGATTTGATATTTTTGTAAGAAGTTTCTAACCTGCTTAACTTGGTAAGGTTTCGCCATATTGCCAGAAGGCTGTATATTTATATTCTCACGAAAATTATCGTAAGAATATATGAAGTGATCGCCTCTTATGCGGCAGTCGAATCCCAAGATATCTAATAATTTTTGCAAATCTTTGAATTTTATGTTTTTGTCTTGTAATCCGCTTATGATTGAAAAATATAATTTTTCGGTTGTAGACATCTATATTATACTCCTTTTCTATGGAATAAACGCCGAAGCGGTTATATATCATTTAAGTCTTAATCTTATCAGTTTTTCTGAGTATCCAGTTAGCCTTGATAATTGTTCAGTAGTGGTTTTCCAATTTTCTAAAATAATATCATTTGGAACTAGCAATTCCATTGCGAACTTATCAGCTTCTGTTTCATAAGGCGCAGTCTTCAAATATGTTCTGGTATCCATAAAGACTGTATTTTCTTTACGATGCATGAGCATGTGCCCTAATTCATGTGCACAAACAAATTTTTGTTCGTACTCTGGCAAATGTTCATCTATGTATATAATGTTATTTCTTTGAAAGTATTGATAAAAGCCGCGTACATCAATAAGCGGTGCAAATACCAGAATGGTGTTCATGCCCTGTATGATTTCAAAAGGGTTTCGGCTCTGGTATTTCTTAGCAAGTGAATTTGCTAATTTTCTAATATCATCCATATCATCAATCCTTTTTGTACTTTTTAGGAGTGTACTTCTCTTTATTCTTCTTTTTAGCCATCTCCATCCCGATCTGCATGGCTGAGAGGATAGAGTCTATAGCTTCAGGACTGGCAGGCTGACCGTCGAACATAAGCCCATCTTGCTTAAGGAGTTGTTCTGTGCTGGACAGAATTTCTTTGATGTCTTTTTCATCCCTCGGTTTTAGTTGAGGTTCTTTTTCAGCATCATCTTCGCCGTTCATTAAATAATCAATGGTTACTCCGAAATAGTCTGCTATTTTTTGTAATGTTTTTGTTGTAGGCGTGCTTCTGCCAGATTTCCAATTACTCAGGGCGGTTTGTGTTACACCAGCTTCTTTAGCGACTTTGTAAGGAGTGACACCGTTTTTTTGTAGAAGTTGCTCAAATACTTCGTACATAAATTGTGCTCCTTTCACAAAGATAGCATACTTTCGCAAAAGTTAGTAAAATAGCTTGACTACTAACTCAAAAAGGAGTATCATGTACTTACGCAAACAAAAGTATTGCGAAAAATGATTTCGAGTGCGATATGCTTTCTTTTATTAAATGTGGTAGTTTTGTAATTGAAAGTATATCACAACTCGAAAGTATTTTCAATAGAATACATTACGAAAGGAGGAGTAAAATTGTACAAAAAATTCAAGGAGTTATTAGTCAAATCAAACAAAACAACATATCAAATATCTAAGGAAACAGGAATTAGTCAGACCGCTTTTTCAAATTGGAAATCGGGGCGATCCGATCCTAGCCTTGAAAGTTTGAAAAAATTGGCTGATTACTTCAGTGTATCCATTGAGTATTTCCTTAGTGAAGAGAAGGAGGCTGTTTAGATAAGCATAACACATTGGGTGTACAGAAATCTGGACAGCCAAGAAAAAAAGAAGGAGGTGGTGTGAGGTGAAATGTCCACGATGTGGAATGGAACTTAGAATTAGAGAAGATGATAAATTTTGCCATGAATGCGGTTTTCCATTGAATGCGTATCTGGGTATTTGGGGGAGTGAAGAATTAAAATCATTTTTTCTTGATGTAAATTTGGGAGTAATGCTTGTAAATGGAAGGGAAGCAAAGAATGTGACCGCATTTTCCCTGCATTTTGAAAACGGAAAATACGGTCTGACGGTTAACAGTGATGTATCGTTTAAGGCTGTTGCCCCGTTAAGTATTGAAAAAGAAGCTTCATCGCAAGTTCTGGAATGAAGGAGGTTATTAAGGATTGAATTGGAGACAAAGAATGTGGCAATCACTATATTCTGTTTATGATGTATTACCCTTTATGAAGAAATACAGAGGTGATGAACATCTGTGCAAGCCTGTTAAGAAACCGCATCCGGTATTTATACATTGTCAGTATTGTAATAAAGGATTTATAAATACCAAGAGATTCATCCGTACTGGAGGTGGCTGTTGCCCTTTTTGCCATAATGAATTGATATACCGAAAATACAGAGCGGTAGGAAAACGTACAGAAGAAAATGAAGTAAAGATGTTGGCGTACATTACGGGAGTGTTATTGAAAGTGACAACGCGGCAGTCTGTTGATAGAAATGATATCGAAACGTTGCAAAATATTGCTGATGAATTAGGTAGCAGGTTTTTAACGGGAGATGAATTCAGATGTGCGGGAGGAGGGAGTGATATAAGTGTGTTGGAGCGGAGAACCGGGAACACCCGGACGTACAGAATCTACGGAAGGGATTCCAACTGATGCACAGATTAAAAAAGAAATTGCTTAGACCAAAGAGGCGATCAAAGAATCAGAACTGAAGCTTAGATTTTTGGAAAACATGTTAACGTTGAATGAAAAGGGAAGGGAAGCAACTTTGGTTTATACATTTTGATTGATGTGTTTAAAAAGTATAGAAAAGCATGAACAAGGAGCTTGTGATCAGTGAGGGAGGTGAAATAGATGGCAGTAGCCAATAAAAAGTACCGGAATAAGGCAGACGTTGCCCGGATTTTCGGGGTATCCACACCAACGGTATACCGGAGGGTTGAGGGCATTAAAAAGGAAATTGGGAAGAGATACAATCAATATGCTTTATTAGAGAACCTTGTCAGTCTTGCGGTGTATGCAGATTATGAGAAATATCATAAGAGATTGGCAAATAAGAATCTCCGGAAGATAGTACCGCCGTTTGATATGGATGAGGCGATGAAGTATTTGAAAGAGGTAGAAGGGAGGGTATCGAGTAGGTGATTAGTGTTAGGCAGTATGAAGTCGAAATCGAAGGGGTTGAGATCGAAGTGATGGCGGATCTGGCTATTTTTGTTAGGCGTCTTTTGGATCTGGAAATAGAGAACGGTTTCCATCCAGTCATGGCGGCGCTTCGGATCCTGAAATATGTCATGATCGGGCTTACATACAGAAAAAAGGAGTAGAGATATGAAGCTGAAGAATTTCAAGAGAAGGAAGAGATTATGTTCGATCCTGCGGAAGGCAGCAATTCAT
>ERZ808024.604-NODE-604-length-14105-cov-3.453023_pt1 | contig 14105 bp, 6 predicted proteins | sample MGYA00380181_ERZ808024 | MGnify/ENA primary metagenome ERZ808024 (study PRJEB31490, sample SAMN06133413) | mouse gut metagenome | isolation source: Z2_1 | host: mice | place: China: Chengdu | collected 2015-05 ...
CAGCCAGCGTCAGCATATCCCCCTCCTCCATATCCATATCCATGCAAGCCGTCAAAACCCGCTCCAAATACAGAGGCTCTTCTCCTTCATTGACCAGCTCCGCACTTCGAATCACCGCCTCACTGTCAGCAAACACACTATAACGCAAAATTACCTTTAGCCCCAAAACCTCGTCCCGGCATTCCAGCTCCAGAGTCCTTCCATCCTTTCCTTCCTTATCTTGGCAGAAGGTAGCTGGTAATCCCGGCAGTTCCGGCTTACCCGCAAGAATTCGATACCCTTGATAGTGAAGCTCACATCCCCGAAAACCAGCCGCACTTCTCACATTCAAACAGCTGTCTCGATAATCTCCCATCCCCCATGTGGAGTACTCCGCTGGAAAAGTATCGGCAAAGGAACACTTCTCCCGTAAATTCTTAGATGGAACAAAAGGCGCTTCCTCTGTCCTCATCAGGCAACCGCACCGGTTATCCTCTATCTGCTTTCCAAAATATACATGACCTACGTATTTCTCATCCGCAATTCCGATCACGTACTCGGTTTCTCCAGCTATTAGCCGAAACAATCCTTCTTTTTCCAGATATTCTATTCTCATTCCTTGTAACCTCCTGACTTCTTCTCGAATCTTAAATAAATTTCAAAACTTATCATTATCTAACTTATTTTAATTATAATATTAATTTAATTTAATTTCAATAGTAAAGTTAAGTGTTTTTCCTTATTTGTTAGTTTTACATGATTTTTCATCGTTTTTTTGGTTATTATCGCTAATTTATTGTTCTTTTACTTTATTATACATTTATTTATCTTTATAAATATTAAGTTCATTTCTTATAGTTTAACTTGTTTTTTCTTTTGATTTTCTTTCTTATTTTTTATTCACTGTTTTCTTGCTATAGAGGAGGCCGCCACAAATGCGGCGCACACAAAACTCCTCAACAAAGAGTTCTTATCCCCTCTGTTTTTATTTTGGTTACTTCCCTTCTTCCCTCAGGAATCTCTGGTATATTCGGATTCTTTGTTTCATCGTTCTCCATATTTCCATCGCTCATATTCTCTGTCAACTCTTCTTCCTTTTTTGCTGGTTCCTGTGCAGGAACAAGTTCTTTTTCCTTAGAATCTGGGTTCTTATCTGAAAAATTCTTGGTTGCCAGTCTTTTCGCTGCCTGTACCGTTGCATTCTTTATTGATTTCGCCCCTGATTTTTCCTTCATCTCCAGACTGTCGATATTTACCTGACTCCCATCCATCTCTAAGATAGTTATCGCAATAACTCCTGACCGCGGACAGCCCTCCCATTGAATATGCAGAGCCCCTTCTTCATCACTCTCGTATCCATTGACACCTTCGAAATCCAGATATCCCGTATTCGATGGACTTGCTTTGGCTACCGCCATTTTCATACGCCTTTCTGCTACTGGCTTTGCATTTGAGTTCGACGCTACATTTTCTGTCCCATCAGCTTCCTCTACCACAACGTAGAAATTTCCATCAGAAAACAAATTCATCTCGATTGACACTCCCTGCCCCGCCTCATACTCGCCATCATAATCTGCCAAATCAACAATAAATGTCTCTGGCTCAGTAAATACGTGGACGGGATCGTCGCCAAGAATAAAATCATCAAAGGAACTTTGATTCGCATCGGATCCGGCCTGCTCTACTTTCACCGAAAGCAGATGGATCGCGCTCTCTCCCGCCATATCCGTGATCTGGATATTGATATAATCCTCCTTTGGCACTACCGTTGCCGTCACTTCTTTTCCCTTTCCGGGATAAGTGTCCCAGCCAGAAGTCTCTGTTTTGAAGGCCATCTGAGCATTTGCCTCCTTGTCAAAGGTCAGCGTTACCGTCGTCTCTTTTCCCGCCTCAAAAGCAGCATTATAATCGCTTAATTTTGGCTCAAATCCGGACCACGCTTCTGTGAACTCATGCAGACTCTCAACGGGCTCCTCGCCTTCCTTCTGTTCTACCGTTACGGTTATCAGTGTCACGGCCTTATGCCCATTCATATCCATAATCTGAATATTCATATAATCATTCGCCGGGGTAAGCGTTTTGGTCAGTGTCCGACTAACTTTTGTCCCTTCCGCATTGATATAGCCGTTTGCTCCGTTATATCCAATCTGCGCTTTTACCTCCTGATCGAAGGTCAAAGTTACCGTTGTTTCTTTTCCTGCCTCAAAGTCACTCTTATACTCACTGAACGTTGTCTCCAGTCCGCTCCAGGCTGCCATAAATCTATGAATTCCTTCCACTGGCGGAGCCTTTTCCACCACCTCTGCCGTGACGGCCAACAATCCCAGAGGCAATTTGCTGTCATCTCCGGCCTGAATGCCAAACCAATCGGTTCCTGGCGTAGCCGTGAAACTTACCCTGGTTCCTTCCAACATCATGTCACTGCCGGTAACCATCATCTTTACTGAGGAAGATTTATCAAAGATAGCCGTGATCCTTACCTTGTCTCCTTGCTCAAATTTACAGAGATCCGAGATCTTCCCGCTGTAAGTATCCTCTTCCTGACCCCAAGTATGATAAAACGTATGAATTGCCGAAACATCTGTTTGTATTACCTCAATATCAATCAGCTTAATATGGGAATTACCATTCATATCCTTGAGCCATATTCTCAGTTCATCGTCCCCTGGCGTAAATGCCTTTGTCAGGATCTTATCTGTGGTGCTGCCAAAATCGACAATTTCTTCCATCGTTCCCGTTTTATGGTAACTAACTCCTGCTTCCACTTCCTGATCGAAAGTCAACTTTAAGGTAACTGGATAATCTTTTACAAATTTCTCATTATAAGCGCTGAAGGTGGTAATATACTTTTGATCCTTTGCCGTAAACATTGTCACCATTCCCGCATCCTGTTCCACCTTCAGACTCATCAGTTTTACAATGCCGTTTCCATTTATATCGGCAATACCAATACCCAGATTGTCATCTCCAGGTATAATCGTAGTCGTGAAGGTCTTTCCTATATTCTCCCCCTCTACCCTGGTCCACTCTGGTCGATGATAATCCACATATGCCTTAACCTCTTTATCAAAGGTCAATGTTACCTTCGTCTCCTTACCCGGCTTGAATTTCTCATTATATTTCGAGAAGCTGGTGTCCCATCCGCTCCATTCGCTGCGGAATATCTTAACTGCCCCACTCAGACCATCAAACACGCCTGCCTCTCCACAGACAACAGCGAACTTTGAAAATTGACTGCTGGCAAAGGTAACAGTGTCTGGATTTCCATCCAAATCCTCTAGATAAGTGAACTCGCCTTCATGCTCTCTCACCACGGAAAAATCATAACCCTTATTTTTCCATTCATCTGGTACTGGCACCTTAAAGCTTATGGGCTCATCCGTGTCCGTAACTTTTGTTTGTTTTCCTTCTTTCACCTTATATATAGTAATATCAGAAACCTTCGCTATCTGAATATCCTCCGTCTGCTCTCCAAACAATGCCCGGATCTGTTCTGCCTCATTTTCCGAAAGCGTCCCGTTTTCTATCACAAAGTTTACCTTCACTCCCTGGTTGATCTCTTCATTGCTCAGGACAGCTGTTGCCGCTTCTTTTTTCGTAGATGCTAAAATACCTGCACTGCGGTTTCCTGTTACCATCACATAATCATTGAAATTAGGCTTTCCGGCAATGTCTACCGTGATATTCATGATCTTTGCAAAACGGCTCATCTCCGGCAACTGCCCCAACTGAATTCCTACATAATCATCATCTGGCAGCTCTGTCCGACTGATGATCTTGGAATCTATATAGCTTCCGCAGTTCCATGCGCCCCCCAAATTGAAAGCAATCGCTCCTGGCAGCTTTTTATCAAAAGCTGCGGTAACTGTCACCGTATCCCCCACCTCATAATCGGAATGCCATTTGCTCAGCTGAGTACTGAATCCACTCCAGGAACTCGTCAATACTGCGATCGGCTCTTCCTCCAGCTTGGTATTATTGGTAACTACCCGTATCGTTTTGATCACCATGGAACCGTCGCCAGAACTGATCTGAATATACGCTATCTCTTCTGGTATCAAATAATCCGGTAAAAAGTTTTGAATATCTTGATAAGAAAATATCGCCTGTTTGGTTTTGTTTTCTCTTACTCTCCCTGATTCTTCTTCTCGTTTCTCGGTTAAATAGGTAGGCGTTACTCCCTGTTGCTTTCCATCTACCATGATAAATTGCAAAGATGGTTCTACATCATCTTCTGTTTCATATTCCACAATCAGATAAGAACCAGTTTTCAATTTCTGGCAAATTTCCTCCCCATTCTCGATATCTCCCCATTCCCATGGACCTAAAGTAAGATCATTCTGGGGATAATCAAATCCTTCTTCCTTTGCCACATCATCATACGTTTTTTTGTTGGACGAAGAATATCCCCCTTCTCTGGCTCCTCTATCCTTCTTGGAATCCCCTGGATCCTCCACTTTATCTTTACTGAACCAGATATCCAAAATCTGCGCATCGTTGTATGTTGCCAGTTGAATGGAATCTACCTTTGCATCCCAGCTCAAATGCAGCATATTCCGAAAAGCATCCATTCTTATGCTGAACACATGGTTTCTGGTTGCTTCTCTGGAAGATACCTTATAGCTTTTTCCGTTTCTCCATTCCCCGTCAACAGAAGCACCCCAGCTTAAAACCGTCCACCCTTCATAGTCGGATACCGCGCATTTATACTGAACGCAGAGATACATATCGTCCGGTGCATCCAGAATTCGCTCAATATCTGTGCAGATCCAAGGCTGATTTGGTGCCCCGTCTTTAAAAAGAGAATCTTCCCGGGGAATCTCTGAGCCTACATGCAATGTCAGTTCCTCAATTCGTCCGTCGCTGTACGATCCCAGATTCAGATAGCTCACATCACTCTCTGGAGTGATCTTCATCATCCGTCTTAAATATTTCAAACTAAAATTCTGAGTGATCTCTTTTGTAGAGTCCGAGCTGTCTGCACTATATCCCGGACCATCCACCCATTCTCCGTTTACCGTAGCGCCCCAGCCCAAAATACCCCAGTTTTCATGCTCTGGCGCACATGAATAGGTCAGTGTCAGCCAGTCTGTATCTGCACAATCTAAAATCCATCCGTCATTGGTTTCATACTTTCCGTTGGCATCCCCGGAAAACAACAGATAATCCCCAGGTTCTTTATATTGAGTAGGTGCCAACCGGCCTCCTTTGCCGCCATAGCCCGATACTCCCGGCCCCTTCTGTAAAATATCCACACTGATAGAAAGGATTCCAATCTTATAATTGGCCCACATATCCGTGATCTGGATATTCAGATAATCATTGTCCGGCGTCATCTCCTTGACTAACTCCTTGCCTTCCCCGGTCAGAGTGCTCCATTCCCCTCCGATATTCATCCCCAGCTGACTGGCCACATATTTGCTGTAATTCACAGTCACCCGAATTTTATCTCCTGGTTGATAATCTGGATTATAATCAGAAAATTTCGTCTCAAATCCCTGCCACAGACCAGTAAATTTGTGCAAATAATTCCCTGTATCTGCCTCACCTTTGCGAATAATCTCCACGGAAATCTCTGTCAGATTGACACTGGTCTGACCCTTCAAATCGGAAATCTGAAGGTTCAGATAATCACTGTCTGGTACCAAAGTAATATTTCTCTTTTTGCCCTCGCCCCGGAAAGAATTCCATACTCCGTCAATATACAGTCCGATCTGACTGGTAACCGGTTTATTAAAGGAAGCCGAAATTCTCACCTCATCCCCGGGTTCATAACCATCCACATAATCGGTCAATTTACACTCGTACCCCACCCAGGTGGCCGTAAATTCATGGAGACATCGAGTATCCTCTGGTTCCTCGGCCTTCATATCCTCCTCCAGTATTTCGCCCTCCATTGTTACGGTTCCTGAAGAAACTTCTGTGGATGTTTTGGTTTCTTCCTGTGCTATCGTCTCCGCCGTGCTCTCCGGCTGCCCCTCATTTCCATTTTCTCCGGCTGTTCTGGTTTCTTGGACCAGATTATTTGTAGATGCAATACATACACCTCCGGAGGTAACTGCCAGAGCCAGGCAAAGCGCCATAGATAACGTTCTCTTTGCCAGCATATTTTCCCAAAGTCCTGCAATATGCTTCATATTCCTTCCCTCCTCCAAATACAATTATCCCTTCCTTATCTCCGCCTTTTCACCGCCAGCACTACCAGGCAACCCGCTGCTATAAGAGCAATCAGTCCTGAGAGCAACGGCAGAACATACAAGGTCCAGGAAATCTTTTTTGCTGATTCCACTTCTGCAGAAATAGCCATTTCTTCTACCGGAATCGAATGGTCCGTTTCCCCGTCATCTGTCATGCCAGGCTCTTCTTTTGCCTGTTTTGTAACCACAAACTCCGGCGCCGTCTTTTCTGAGGCCACTGCCCGGATATCATCATAATACAGCACTCCTTGGACTTCGCCATTCTCATCAATAGCCGGTGAATCCCCGATAGCATTGACCCACAGTCCAAATCCAGAAATATCGGATGCCATCTCTGGCGACAATGCCCCCTTGCCGTTCTTATCCTGGAACTCCCCAAAAGGCAACGTCACCAGCATAGGATCTGTCGTCGAAGCATATTCTGGGTAAGTTTGCAAATACGCCTCGTAAGATCCACCGCTAGCTGTGCTGATTTGTACCACCGTCTTCTGGTTATTGCCATCTGGCTTCACCCACAACTGTAATGCATCGCAATCCGACCAGTCCGCCTCCTTGGGAAACTCACAGCCTGCCCAGCCATTACGGGTCTCCCTATAATCAAACCGCAAAGCATATTTTCCGTCATGCTTCCACTCATCCGAAAGACTGATGTTCAGCTCACAACCGCTGTCCTTATTGCTGCTCCAACTGTCCAGCAAGAGATTCATTAATCCCGCATAGGATTCAAAATCGTCAATCAGCAAAGGATCCTCGGATCGAGGAGCGATGTTGTAGAGCACCCGGATCTCCTGCAGCTTCTCGTCACCGACGTAGAGTCCCACCTTTCCGTCCGCCACTTCTCCTAACTTTGCCAGTGTATCGCTATCCAGTACAGCCTCTGCCTGCTTTCCATTCATTTTTGCCGAAATGATAACCGGCTCTTTACTTCCCTCCAACCGGAACGTCACATCCGTCGCCTCCTGATTCAGCCGTGCCGAAAGCGTCTGTTCCTCCAAGATTCTCACACCAGCCACCGGATCTGTGATATATCCTGTCACTTTACCATAGGGCAGGCTTTCCGCCTTCATCAGCTTTCCAGCAAGAATATCTTTCATCACTTTCACCTGATCCTCGGCAAATATACTCCTTTTATCATTGTACATAGAAACAAAAGAATCCAGCAATTCATGGCCAAACAGTTTACCTTCTGCTCTTTTCTCAACCACAAAAGGAGAATAATAACCGCCACTCCTGGCATAATTGGACCACAACATAAAATAACAACAGTCATATTCCGGCTTCGCCATGATATCCAAAATCTCCGTATACCACTCGGGCCTTCGGTTTCCGGTCTCCGGAATCCCTCCTGTCTTCATCGAGGACATTCCTGTTTCTGTCACTGCCATCAGCTTTCCATGCTCTTTGGCAAAGGCATCTGTCAGTTTTAAAGTATTTTCAAAACTCTGCTGGAAAGTATATCCTTCTGCATCTGGCACCGGGTTATTATCATAAGTGTCAAATCCTACCAAATCCACATACTCGTCTCCTGGATATCGCTCCTCGTATTCGGCTAAATTAGCCGCCTCCGATCCCGGTCCATATAAATACAATAAATTGTGGACATTTTTTTCATCTCTTAAATACTCCACCGTATATTTATAATTACTTTTGTAAGTCTCCGCGTCACAGAACGCCTTGCCCCACCAGAACCAGCTTCCTGTGTTCTCATGAAGTGGGCGAAACAAAACCGGCCCTTTCACCTGCTTCGCATAATCAGCAATCACATCCAAATGAGCACGGTATGCCTCATGAAAAGCTCCGCCTGGCAAAATCTGATTGGCACAATTTCCAGTCAATACATAGGAATCTGCTGGCGTAAAATCAAATCCGTCATAGCTATGAGCAAAATTCCCCTCCCGTTTTACCGTTCCAGAGAAATTCGGCATATGGCTGGACAAGGTAATGATAGCTCCCCGGTCAATCGCTTCATTGCTGAACAATGCTGCCGCTTTGATATTCCCTTCATTGGTATCGGGAATCTCCGTTCCCGGGTGCCGCTCATTATACTTGCTAGCAAAACCGCCAAACAAACCACCACAGTCCATACCCACAACGGCGGCTAAAGAACCCGTTACATCTTCGGTATCCGAATCCGACAGATCCGCCGCTCCCGCTTTCAACACGGTATCTTCCATATGTCCATAAAGAGTGGCGTCTGCTTCTCCCACAGCCTTCAAATATTGATAGAGCGCCACCACCGATGCCTCCGCCTGAGGATCTGCTAACTTCACCTCTTTTTCATAGGCAAAAGAGGTTCCATTTACCATCAGCGCTCCTTCACTGCTGGAAATCACCGTCTCCGTCTTCACCGGAACCGTAGTCTCCTTCAGAAATTTTTCTTTTTTCACATTGCTCAATGTAATATTGTCCAACCAGACATATCCATGATAATCTGTATTCTCTCCAACAAACAGAATCATCAGTTTTCCTGGCTTCTCTCTCCCGGTATATTTTTCGTCACAACTCAATGACAGATTCACCAGCTTTTTTCCATCCACATCCTCTGCCGGCATCTCCATAACCCTGCAACTCTGATCCCCAAAAATATTGTTTGAAAATGCCTTTATGATTAACTGACCTGTAGTAAATGCTTCCGGGTCGTAATATAAGTCAAAATTCAGCACTTTATAGGAAGAATAATCCATTCCTTCTTCGGTCAGACAGATCCCGGTCTGGCTATAGCTATTGTCTGTATTCAGAGAATAGTCCAAGTTCAGTCGAAGCATTCCCTTTTCCTCATCATACTCACAGCTCCCGCCGCCTTTATAGCTGTCTCCAGACCAGCTGTCATCATACACCCATCCCTGCGTTCCCTCTTCAAAGTCCCAAACTCTCGTTATTTCTTTCACCTCTGGCGACCCAAAAACAGGCGCTGAGCACACTGGCGACCCTGTCAGTGCTATCGCTATTGCAACCACCAAAGCTGTCCGCCTCCTGGTTTTTCTCCGTTTTCTCCTCACCCCTGCACACCTCCAATGCCTGTTTGTCATCCTTTGACAGCCCCTGCCGCCATTCCTCCATACACTCTCTTCTGAAACACCAAAAACAGAAGCAAAATCGGGGCAATCGTAATTAATACTCCGGCACAGATATAATTGTACTGATTCCCATAGGGTCCTGTAAATGTATAAAGCGCGGTAGAAATAGTCTTAAGCTTCGGAGTCTGCAGATACAAATTAGAGGCATAATATTCATTATAAACACTCACGCCCTTAAGCAATAACGAGGTCATGATCGCTGGCTTGAGTAGTGGAAATAAAATCTTGAAAAACACCCCAAAATATGTGCATCCATCCATGATCGCCGACTCATCCAAAGATACTGGTAAATTCTCAAAAAACTGTAAAAATATGTAAATCGAAATGATATCTGTACCCATCAGCACAATCATATATCCATACAAATGATTCACCAATCCCAGAGAGTACATAATTTGATAAATGGTAACCTGCATGGCAATACCTGGCAAAAGCGCGGCAAACATGAACAAATTTTGCACCAATGCCCGCCCCGGAAATTTAAACCGGTTTAACACATACGCTAACATGGAACCCATAAAGATGGAAGCCGTCAGCACCACAATTAAAACCAATCCCGTGTTCAGAAACCCTCTCAACATATTGGCTTTTTGAAAAGCAGTGACAAAATTATCAAAATTGAAAAATGATTGGGGCAAATCTAAAACCGAAGTAGAGGCATACTCCTCATTCGTCTTAAATGCCGTCAATACACACACGCAGACCGGAATCAACGCACATAACGCCGCTAACACCAAAGAAACATACTTCAAGATTGTAAATACCAGGGAAAGCCCTTTCTTTTTCTTTATCATATCTTTGCTCCTTTCTGTGTCTTCCTTTTCTGCTCTGCTTTTTTCCTTTTTCTTACCGCTGCCTTAGACTCATCATCCGTTCCATTATCAAATACATAAGCAAAGAACAATTTCTGTGCAATGGTACAAAGTATAATGATCACCAATAATACGATTGCCATAGCGCAGGCCAGACCTACTTTCTGGTTTTCATGTGCCAAACGATTCATGATTACGAAATAAGTACCCGTTCCCATCGTACCATTGGTAATTACATAAGGCGGTTCAAATGCGCTTAGTGAACCACTAATCGAAAGAATCAGATTCAACACGATAATTGACTTAATACTTGGCAGGATAATATAGCGAAACCGATGCCAGTTGTTTGCTCCATCCAGCGCCGCCGCCTCATACAGATCCGTATCTACCGACATCATAGCGCCCAAAAACATAATCATATTTTGCCCTGTATACCGCCATACGGAGGTTGCCGCCAAAGCAACGTTATTGATACTCTGATCTTGCAGCCAATAAGGAATACTATCCAGCTTCATCCCAAACATTTGCAATAATGAATCAAGTACAAATCCACGGGCATAGAAAAACTTGAAAATAAATCCCACCGCAATGCCACAAATTAAATAAGGGAAAAATAATGCCGCCTTAAACACAGATTCTCCCTTCACTTTGAATACCATCAAAGTGGCAAAGAACAATGCTAAAGCTAACTGAACCACCGCTCCTCCCATATAATACACGCTTACCAACAAGGCGCGAAAGATCTCCGTCCGGTGGAACACATCCACATAGTTTGCCAGACCAACAAATTTCTTCGGTCCAATATATTTCATGTTGTAGAAGCTGAACTGTACCATTCTCATAAATGGCAGATAGGTAAATACAATCAGTAGCAACAGCGGAGCAAACAAAAAAGTCACGATCACCAAAAATTGTTGTACCTCTCTGCTTTTTATTTTCTCGGCAAATGTCTTTTTTCTCACTACAGCACTTCCACCTCTATCCATGTTGTGTCCTCCTTCCTGATCTTATCAGTATTTCAGAATATCCACACCCAAACTCTCCTGAGCTGCGGACCACTTCGCATTCCATTCTTCCATCAAAGTATCCAAATCTTTCGTTCCATAAAGAGCGCTCTCTAAAATTTCACAATCGGGATAATCATTATTATTAATCCCAACTTCACTCTCGTTGTTCACATCATCAAAAAGCGTTTCTTCTCCCTCAATAGCCGGATTGTTGCTGAGAATCTCCACCCCGTCAAATTCAGACAACGAATCCGGAAGCGGTTCCGACTTCAATGCCGGGATCGTACCTTCATCCACAAATATTGATGATTCTTCCAACAACCATTTCAAGTAAACCATAGCAGCAATCTGATTGTCCTCGGTGGCTTTGTTATTGATAGCATAAGAATAGTTTCCGTCGCCAGAAGCATAACGCTTGCCATCCACCGTGATGGGAAATGGCATATACCCCACATCCTCGGGCGTTGCCCCGGCTCCTTTGCACTGCTCTACCGCCCAGGATCCCAATACCATAGTAGCAATCTCACCCTTATTAATCATCCCCTTGGAAGCCTCCCAGTCACTGCTGGCCGGGTCATCCTCCACAAGCTTTCGGCTGACAGACTCATAAAGCACATAATACACCGCATAAGGGCCAGACATATCCTCTTTTTTTGCAAAAGGATCTTTGGTGTGAGCCAGGTTGTTTAACATGAAATCGGGATCCCCAGTAGCTGTGATTCCGATATACTGATCCCAAGCTCCCATCGGCCAGCCGGCAGCAAAATTGGTATACAGTGGAATCGCATCTGTATTATCTTTGATTTTTTGTAAACACTCCAAGAACTCATCCGGTGTTGCTGGCAGTTTATCAATCCCTGCTTCTTTCCAGATTCGTTTGTTATAAATAACCCCCCCTGCTGTGCCGCCATTGGGAATTCCGTACTGCATTCCGCCATAATTCTTGTCTGATAAGAAATTATAAATCTCATTCAAAGTAGAAAAATCTCCTAGAGGAGAAAAATATTCTGATAGTTCACTCTTAGCAACCGAAGTCGGAATGTAACAAATATCTCCCCAATCTCCCGTAGGTAACCGCAAATTTAAGGATTCCTCATAGTCTGTGACAGCCTCATACTCCACAGTAATATTGGGATACAATTTCATGAACTGCTCTGCATATCCCTTGTAAATGGTATCCACAATATCCGTCCGATTTGTCAGAACCTTAATATTAGCTGTAATATCCTGATAATCTGTCCCCATCTCGATCGAATCAATGCTAGGAAGATTCACTGCCGCCACCCCTTCGCTCTTATCCGAATTGCCGCATCCAGATAAGGAAAATGCTACCGTAAGCGCTGTTCCTAAAACCACCATTTTCTTGATTTTCATAACTTTATCCGCCCTTCTTATTTAATTTTAATTTAATTATAAACATGATTTAATTTAATTTCAATAGAAAAACGAGATTTTTCCTATTTTCGTTAATATTATACTATTTTTATTCTTTATTATATCTATAATACACAATAATCTACCCTTTATTTTAAGTATTTAACTTAATTTAATTTCATTTATTTAACTTAAATATATTTAATTTTCTTTATGTTTTCTCTTTTTCTCAATCTTAATACCATTTTTCCTATTATTCTTCTCAAAAAATGCACAAAAAAAGAAGCCCTTAAACCCAAAAGACTTCTCATTTCGCTATAAATGTTTTCTTTTAATTCTGATTTTCCGCAAACTCAAACATTCTCAAATCCCAACATCCATCAATCCCAACATCCATTGAGATTGCGAACACTCTCTTTTACCACCACAGTTCCCGATACCAGCCTCATATCTACCGGAGCATTTCCATGCTCTGCTAATGCCGCCACAATCTTAATGGCGCACCTTACCATCTCCTTAATATCCACCTCATAGCTGGTAATCGTAATATCACATAATCCTTCAAAAAGATAATTATCAAATCCCACAATAGAAATGTCCTCAGGAATCCGGTATCCCCGACTCTTTAGGAGATTCACCAACTCACTGGCTGTCAAATCGCAATTACAGGCAAATGCCGTCGGCATCCGCTCGGGCAAACGAATATTACCAATCTGTCCTTCCATGGTACGGTCCTCGATCACCCAGTCCGGATTCATTTCCAATCCATTCTCCAGCAAAGCTTTCCGATATCCAAAATACCGATCTGTAATGCTATTGCTTGCCATCAACGTCCCCACATAGGCAATCTCTTTGTGTCCCTGCTGAATCAGATAATTCACCATTTTGTACATTCCATAATAGTTGTCCGCCATCACCGAAGGGCAGTGCAAACCCTGCATCATAAAATCCACCATCACAACAGGAATATCTGTCTGATGATCTAAAAACTCCATATATTCCCGGCCAATCTCCCCGATCACAATCAATCCCTGAATCTGTTGCTCCATCGCAAATAATGGCAATTCCATCGCCGCCTCCCGCTCGTGGCGCAACACTTCAAAAAGAATCACGCAACTATGGAGACCGGCAATCAATGACAGTTCCTGATAGACTTTCCAATAATAAGAAGGATAAGGGCCCAGATACTTTTCTCCAATAATCACTCCCACATTAAGGATTTTCTTGCCATTGGTCCCGCCCGTTCCCCGTGTCTGGTATCCCATCTCTGCTGCCACCTGCTTTATCCTGTTCCGCAGCTCTTCACTGACTCCCTTCTGCCCTGACAGAGCATTGGACACCGTCACCGTACTCACCTGCAGTTTTTCCGCAATATCCGATAAGCGTACCGACTTTTTCATCTTAACTCCCCATCTATTTTTAATATTATTTAAGTAACTTATATTATATTTAAATCACTTAAATATGTCAATATTAAGGAAGAAACATTTCGCAATAAACATAAGAGGAGAGAGGTAACTAATATCATTTAGATAAGCAGTGACAAAAGGTACGCCAAGGAAAAGAGGAAAAAAACAACCAGAAATCGTCTGCTCCTTTTTCCGTTTTCGAGATTAAGAATTCCTAAAACCCCTGACTTTTGCTAAAAACGAAACGAAA
>ERZ808024.605-NODE-605-length-14103-cov-10.136033_pt1 | contig 14103 bp, 12 predicted proteins | sample MGYA00380181_ERZ808024 | MGnify/ENA primary metagenome ERZ808024 (study PRJEB31490, sample SAMN06133413) | mouse gut metagenome | isolation source: Z2_1 | host: mice | place: China: Chengdu | collected 2015-05 ...
GCCCTATTCTAAAATAGGGTTACTTGTCATGTAAAAAATTTCTACAAGCAATCATGAGAAGTTTTAACTCTCAAGTAAAGATATAGATGTTCTGAATATTGATGAGAACAAAATTAAATTAAAAGCAAAGAAAGTAATAGCAGATACAAAATCTTATGCGGAAAAGAATCTGATTTCGTTCAATATTGAATTAAAAAAAGAGAAATTAGACAATCAATTAACAACCTACTTAAATAAGAATACAAAAATCCGAGAATCAGACATGCTGTTAAAAGAAGCTGACAAAGTGCGGGATAAGATAGCTGCAATTAATGATAAAAATTCATTAAGAAATGCAACTGACAGTTTTCAGCTTTTCAAATCAGAGGTACAAAGTACAGGATATCAGACAAAATCTACTACCGATAAAGTGAAAAGCATGATATCTAGTATTACTAAGATAGGTTCAATGTTCGGTGTGGCTTCTTTAGCTGTCGATAGTTTCACAAAATCTTTGAAAACGTTGAAAAGTAATGACGCCATTCTTACAGAAATCAGTAAAACTTCAGAAATGACTAAAAAGCAGTTACAGGAACTTGGAGATGAATCCTTCAAGGTAGCAAGTAAATACGGGCAGCTTTCTAGCAGTTACTTACTTGGAGTACAAGATATGGCTCGTGCTGGATACGAAAATGCAAATAACATGGCAGAACTTAGTACAAAAGTACAAGGTGCTGGTGACATGACTGCGGAGTTAGCCAATCAGTATATTATTGCGACTGATAAAGCATATAAAATGAATGGCTCTGTTGAAACGCTAACTACTACTTTAAATGGGGCAAATAATATCACTAACAATAATGCGTTGACAATGTCTGATTTAGCTGAAGGTATGAGCATTGTCGGATCACAGGCCGCAAGTTCGAGCATGAAAGTGAATGAAACAACTGCTGCTTTGTCTACAATGATTGCAGTTACGCAACAGAGTGGCAGTAAGATGGCAAATGCCTTTAAAGGTATACTTATGAATTTACAGCAAGTAACAGGAGAGGTAGAAGATGGCGGGGATGCTATTGATTCGGAAACTTTGACAAAATACGAAAAGGCTTGTAATGAATTAGGTGTTTCCCTTAGCACGGTTAAAGATGGAATTGTTTCATTAAAAGAACCAATGCAGATTTTAAAAGAGTTGTCAGAAGAATATACTAAACTTGATGAGTCCGATGCGAGACGTGCAAACTTGCTTAGTGCTGTTGGTGGTAAATATAGGGCTAACGCTCTAAATGCAATCTTAGAAAACTACGATCTTTACGAAAAAATGCTTCAGGATTATGCTGATGGTTTGGGAAGCATGGACATTGAAGCTGCGAAAACTGCTGATTCCTGGGAAGGACGCTTGAATTCTTTGGAGAATAGTTTCACTTCTCTAGTGAATTCAATCACCAATAAAGATGCCATAAAGAATGGAATTTCATTTTTTGACAGACTAATTCAAGGTGCAGAAGCATTAACTAATACTATTGTTGGAATTCCGGTGCTGATTACTGCGATTAATACCAGTATGGTTGCACTTAATAAGGACTATGGTATTACGCAGGTAGTAAATAAGGATAGTGGAAAATTAGATATTCAGGGCAAGTTATTTAATATAGATTTTACAGCGATAAAAGCGCAGAAGAAACATTTTAAAGAGGCTTCTGAAGCTATTTCTGCATGGAATGATAAATTGAATGCTGGTAAAACGGATTTAGAGAGCTTTAATTTTGATGTTGTCAATAACAATGCACAATTAAAAGCTTACCTTGCCACTTGTTCCAAAGAAGCCCCCGCCTCATTGTCAGGTTATAAAGCCTACCTTAATTCCGTTGGAGTAAGTACCGATGCATTACGTTTGAAAACGATACTTTTAAATTCCGCATTAACTTTAGGACTTACTTTAGCCGTACAGGCTGTAGTCACTGCTATATCAAAGCTTTCTCAGGTATCAGACAATGTAGCTCAAAAGGCGCAAGAATTAGGAAATACATTTTCATCCACAGAAAAAGATATTGACAGTTATAAGGCAAAGATATCAGAGTTATATGCAACTATCAATGACAGTGATTCCTCAATCGAAGATGTTACTACTGCCCGTAAGGATTTAATGGAAGTCCAAGACCAGTTAATAGAAAAATTTGGTGATGAAAAGGAAACGATTGATTTAATCACACAGGCAATTTACGGTCAGACAAAGGCATTAGACGAACTAACGAATAAACAATGGCAGGAAGTAAAAAACGACTTTAATAATGGTGATTTCTGGAATGATGCTGGTAACTTCTTTAATGGTTATGATGATAATATTGACAGGATGCTTAGTGAATATGGAAATTATAATGTCACTATTGACCTTTCAAAATATGGAGGAAAACTTTTTACAGAAGGTTATGACGATTTTAAACAGACATTAATCGATAATTTTGGTGCAGGAATTAGTATGGCAGGCAATGAATATTTGGAACTGTCTGGAACTGCATCAGAAGTACACCAGAAATTGCTTGACATTCAATCATTGATAAATGATACGAGTGAATTTAAACCCAAGGATAATTTTAATACTTATTTAGGGGAATTAGCTAATTCTGCCAAGGAAGTTTCTACACAGTACGAGCAAATGTATGATCAGTACATTTTATATGAAAAAGTATTTAATGATAATGATTATACACAATCTTTCAAAGATATCAATGAGAAATACAAAGAATATGAAGAAGCCTTTGCAAGTGGAGATTCAGAAAAGATAGACAAAGCAATTGAAAATTATTCTGTTGTTGTTGCGTCTGCCATGAATTCTGCTTTACAAAATGGTGACACAGAAGTTGTAGAGTATTTTGAAAACATGTATCCTACCTTACAATCTATAGTAGAACAATGGGAATTTAAAACAAAGGTTATTCCTACGTTTGACACAAGCGGATTAGAAGGAAAAACGGAAGCAGATGTGTTAGGAATGCTTGAAACGGATGGCATTCAAGACGGAGAAGAGATATTCAATTCTATCGTTGCCAGTGCCAAAGAGTATGGTCTGATTACAGATGATAACGCACAAGGGATTCAAAAAGTATTAGATTTACTTGTAGAGTGGGGAATACTTCAAGGAGAGATTTCCGATGCTGCGGAAGATATTACCCCTGGTATTTCATCCACCACCGACATTCTATCCCAAGTAGAATTATTATCCAAAGGCTTAGACCAACTCGACAAAATCTACGCAGATGTATATGACAAAGGCGATTTTGACTGGTCTTCTATTCTGAACAATGATGAATTTAAACAGACATTTAGTGAATTGGGACAGGTATATGATGATTTTATTGAGACAATAAGTAATTCTCCCAATGACATTAGTGCCTGTCAATCTGCATTTAACAATCTTGCCACCTCATACATCTATAATTCTGGGGTATTAGATAATCTGACGGAAGAAACAAAAGCTTCTACTGTTGCTATGCTTGAACAGATGGGCGTGGCAAATGCAACTGGTATGGTTGAAGCAAGATTGGCAGCCCAAAAGGAAATTACTGCTAAATGCAGTAAGGAACTCTCAGAATTAACTTTAGCTGAAATTGCAGCCATAATAAAAGAAGGTATTGTTTCAGAAGAGACAGCGGGATATCTGCAAAGTATGGCTATCGAAAAAATAGCTGTAAATGGTGTAACTATCAATAGTGAAGCAGATGTTAATAATATCCTTGCTATAGCAAAAGCCGCTGGAATGGGCGCAATAGAATTGGCAAAATTAAAAAATGCCTTAAATGAAATAAATTCTTCTGGTTCTAGCAAAATGCCACTTGGTGCTTCCGATTTATTAACTGGAAATTCAAATAAAGAATCAAATAACCCACTTGAAGAAAAATTAAAGAAAAAGAAAGAACAAGAAAAAAATAACCCATTACTTGTAGATAATAACGATAATAAAAATGCCGAAGACAAAGTTTCTGATATATTTAAAAAGTTACGAGACGAAATGGCATCTCTTAATGAATATGATTACTTTGGAAACTTCACTGGTGGATCTACAACACAGAAAGCCATTGATGACGCTGCCAAATCAGCTAAAGACGCAGCGAAGTCCACTAAAGATGCAGCCGATACGGTAAAAGAAGCTGTAGCTGAAACATTTGACTTTATAGAAAATGGTATTGATTTATTCGAGAAGAATTTATCTAAGCTTGAAGATAAAGCGAATAACACTGGGAAATCTTTTAAGTCACGTGCCCAGGCATACGAAGAAGCTCTAAAGGGAGTTTCCTTTGGAATGGAACTTCTTTCTGATGACTATAACAAATACATGGCAAAGGCTAATTCCATTGGTTTGGACGAATCTATTGCGCAAAAAATACGTGGTGGAGACTCTAACATATGGGACTATACTGATGACAATTTAAAACAGCAGATTAAAGATTATGAAACATGGTATAAGAAAGCTCAGGGTTGTTTAGACAAAATTGAAGAGCTTAAACAAAAGCAGGTGGAGCTATCACAGCAGAGTATTGAGCTTATTATTACTCAATATGAAAAATATTCTACCAAAGTTGAAAACGCAAATAACCGTATGGAAAAATGGATTTCTCTTAAAGAAGCATGGGGATTTTCAGGGAATACAGATAATTACAACAGCATGAATAAAAATATCCAAAAACAGATTGGTTATGTGCTTCAACAGGACGAGTTACTAAAGAAATTGCAAAAAACTGTAACCAAAGGTTCCGAGGCATGGTATGAATACAATGAACGCATTGACGCTAATAAATCAACGTTGTACGAATTGAAACAGCAGATGGTTGAAAATGCCAAAGCTGCTGCTGAATTAGCCAAAGCAACTGCTGATAAAAAATCGGACAAATATAGCCAGAAAAATGAACTATATGACGCAAAAATTGATAATGCCATTTCTGCCAAAAAGAAAAATAGTTTTATTGACAAGAAGATTTCCAATATTAATAATACTCAGAGTGCTTATAATGACGCTGTTGCTACGGACACTGCCAATCTAAAAAAGTCAAAGAAAACTCTTAACAATTTTAAGTCTACAAAAAAAAACAAGAGTATTCTTAGTGAGATAAAGAAAAAGATTAAAGCTGGAAAACGTATCACACAATCATTATTGAAAAAAGCTTCTAAATTAGATGATAATGGGAAATTATATAAAGCTTGTTTGGAATATAATGCTTATTTCGATGCAAAAGAGGCTGACAAACAGATAGCAGAATTATATAAAGAGACTTCAAAACAAGAAAAAGCAACTTTGGCACAGGAGAAATTCGACAATATTGCTTCGGAATATGATTATGGTATTTCTGGAAATGAGCAAAAGAAGACCTCTATTAACAATAAAATTTCTCTTGCAGAAACACAAGGGAAACGTGTAAGTACTGCTTATTATGATGGTCTTATTTCGGCAGAAAGTGGAGAACAGCAAAAATTAATCCAGAAACGTAATGCTTTGCAGAAAAGTTTAAACGAAGCGGTTATAAACGGATATGTAAAAGAGGGTTCTGAAGAATGGTACGCTATGGTAGATGCAATTAATGAGGTTACAAATTCCATAGATGAATCTACAAAATCATTAGTTCAGTTCCATAACGAACAACGCCAAATCAAATGGGATGCTTTTGATGACGCACTGGAAACAGTAGGACGTATTAATAGTGAAGCCGACTATTATATTGATTTGATGAGCAACAAAGATATGGTTGATAAAGATAGTGGGAAATTCACGGAATATGGTACTGCTACTCTTGGTTTACATCAGACAAATTATGAAAACTACCTTGCACAGGCAAATGCGTATCAAAATGAATATAATTCTCTTATGGATAAAATTGCAAAAGGCGAAGAATCTATAGCGGATGAAAATGTAATTAAACGTTTAAGAGAATTACAGGACGGACATAGGAACGCAAAATTATCTGCGGAAAATGAATTACAAGCCATTCAGGATCTTGTAAAACAAGGATACGAGTCGCAGCTTGATATATTAAGCAAACTGATAGACAAATATAAGAAATTAAAAGACAGTGAACTTGATGCTTATAAATATCAAAAAGAAATTGCCGAAAAGACAAAGAACATTGCTGCCTTACAAAAACAATTATCTGCTTATGGAAATAATGATACCGAAGAGGCTCGTGCCCAAATCCAAAAACTAAAGGTCGAATTGCAAGACGCTCAGAACGATCTAAAAGATACTGAATATGAAAAGTTTATCTCAGACACAGAAACCATGCTAGATGATCTGTTTAATGACTATGAAGCCTTTATTGACGACAAAATAAATAGTACAGATACATTATTAACGGATATAAAGACACTGTTGGGTGGCGAGAATGGAAGTATCATATCTATATTAAAAGCTTTAGATCCCAATTTGACGCAAACATTGGAAAACACTGTCAACGGAAATACAAACGCACAAGATTATACAAACAATGAAGTTGCCAACGAACAAGCCAATGTAAGTCAACCCGTTGATAATTCTGGCTATGATGCTGAAGAGGAAGCAAGGAAACAGAAACAAGCCGAAGAAGAAAAAAAGATTAGGGAACAGAACGAAAGAAAAAGAAGCATGATTCTTTCATCAATAGATATTGTTAAAAAACAGATTGCTGAATTAGAACAGGAATTAGCTAATATTGATAAGGAAGAAGAAGACTATAAAAAGGCTGTTAAAAATAAAAAGAATAAAAATAAATTCATTGCAAAAAGAGACTGGGCTTCGTTAAGAAAAACAATAAATAAGAGACTTACCGAGAGTAACAAACAATTAGAAGATCTAAATTCACAGTTAGCTTCTATTCCTCAATATGAAAAAGGTTCTTCCCATATTTCAAGAAAACAGTTAGCTTGGACGCAGGAAAATGGAAACGAAATGATTTATCGTGCTTCGGATGGAGCAATGCTTACTCCACTGAATGTCGGAGATAAAGTATTTACAAACGAAATGAGTCAGCGACTTTGGGAAATGGCTCAGACATCTTCTATTCCATTTAATATTGATACTAAAAATATTCCAACTACTCTTCCGATACTTGAAAGGAACATTGGTGCTGTCGGTGATGTAAATATTTCATTTGGAGATTTGACATTACCAAATGTTACAAATAGTGCGGAATTTGTGGATTCCGTAGAAAGTGTCATGAGAAATGCAGTTTGTAAAAATGGAAAGACATTGCAATGTATGACAGAAGGTATTTCTGCAAAAATAATGGGAAAAAGTCTTGGTAATGCAAGATTATATAGGAATTAGCAATAAAAGACAGTGTATCGTTAAACATAGCGGTGCACTGTTTCTGAATGATAGGAGAAAATAGATGGTCAGAATGAAAAAAGAAGAGATAGATAATATCATAGAGGAAAGTGCCCTCAAAACGGATAGCTACAATATATGGCAGAAATTTCTTGAAAATATTGATAACGTGGAAGAAACTTTAAAAATAAATAATGCGGAATATAACGATACGACTGTTATATTTGCAGCAGCCATTGAGACGGCATTGTGTAACAGTATAAATATGATGCGGGAGATTTTATATAGACTGTATTGTGAAGATGATGATACTAAGAAATAATTAGTAGAGCAACTTGTTAATATTGGCGAGGTAAGGGCATGGTTATTTAATCATGTCCTTCTTAAATGCTGAGTGATGAATTTTGAAAAGTGAATATTATGGTGCTGAATTTTTATAGTACCTTCTATAAATAAGGAAATTTCTACGAATTGGAGTGTGATGTTATAAGAATATGGAAGCAAAAGTATTAGAGATACCTTTTTGGCTTAAATTGACATTAACAATTAAAGAAGCGGCAGCTTATTCAAATATAGGAATCAATAAAATAGAAGAGTTATTAAAGCAACCAAAGTGTGATTTTGTATTATATGTCGGTAATAAAAAATTGGTAAAAAGGAAAGAGTTTGAACAGTACATATCTAAGAGTCTGGAAATTTAAGCAGGATTCAAGCAGAAAATTCAATTTGATTATTCCAAAATGCTAGGTGATATGCTATAATATTAGCTTGTATCAAACTCTTTTTGTTGGAATACAGCGGAAAGGAGTTGATTTTATGGGTAAAGACTTAAAGGGCAAGGAACTTGGAGTCGGTATCTGTCAAAGAAAGGATGGTTTATACACAGCACGATTTGTAAGTAAGAGAACTGGTAAATCAGTTCAAAGATATTTCCCAAAGCTACAGGAGTGCCGTAAATGGTATGCGGATGCAAAATTTGAAGATGAACATGGTGTCATCAATGCATCCGGGGATATGACGGTAACGGCATGGTTCGATTACTGGATTGAAAATATAAAAGGTGATAGTATAAGACCTAATACAATCAGAAATTATAAAGAACGGTTTGAACATAATATAAAGAAATGTATTGGCAACATGTTATTGTCTGAGGTAAAACCGATGCACTGTCAGAATGTTTTAAACCAGATGAAGAATGATTATAAGACATCCACCATATATCAAACGAGGATAGCATTGTATTGTATGTTCGCTGATGCTGTTGAAAATGATGTAATCCTTAAAAATCCAGTAACAAAAGCGGTAAAATATAATATTGGGAAAGAACCTAAGAAAGTCAGAGCATTAACCATTGACGAACAAAAGAAATTTCTTGAAGTTGCCAAGAATAGCAGCGATTATAATCAGTTTGCTTTCATTTTGCAGACAGGATTACGGACAGGTGAGTTAATAGGCTTGAAATGGTCTGATATTGATTGGGAAAAGCGTGTCATACACATACAGAGAAGTATGGAGTATAGATACAGTGTTGGTGAATGGCGAATTGGAGAACCGAAAAGTAAATCTGGTTATCGTGATGTACCGTTGACAGAAGAAGCGATTGCTATCTTGAAAAGGCAGAAAGAAAAGCTGAGAGAAATTAAAGTGATCAATATGCAGTTCAAAGAGTTTGTATTTCTTTGCAGGAAAGGCGAACCAACAAAAAATTCAGCTTATGACACTACATTATTTAAACTATGTGACAAAGCCGGTATTGAACGTTTCTCAATGCACGCTTTAAGGCACACGATGGCAACAAGATGTATTGAAGGCGGAATGCGCCCTAAGACTTTACAGGTGATTTTAGGTCATGCCAATGTAGGTATTACAATGAATTTATACGTCCATGTGACCGAGGATGAGAAGGTCAAAGAGGTGGAAAGAATCGAAAGTGCCTTGAAAATTGTGTAGCAGATTGTGTAGTAAAAATATAGAGAAAGGCAGGAACCATTGAAAATAAAGGATTTCTGAGTAGGTATAACAAGATATGAAATTAGGAATTGTGGGATTACCAAACGTAGGAAAAAGTACATTATTTAATTCACTGACAAAGGCGGGGGCGGAATCTGCCAATTACCCTTTTTGTACCATTGACCCTAATGTGGGTATCGTGGCGGTGCCGGACGAGAGGTTAAAGCAGTTAGGGGATATGTATCATTCCAAAAAAGTGACGCCTGCGGTGATTGAGTTTGTGGATATTGCCGGGCTGGTGAAGGGAGCCAGCAAGGGAGAGGGTTTGGGAAACCAGTTCCTTGCCAATATCCGTGAGGTGGACGCCATTGTCCATGTGGTGCGCTGTTTTGAGGATACAAATGTGGTGCATGTGGACGGAAGCGTAGATCCGGCGAGGGACATCGAGACGATTAATTTAGAGCTGATTTTCTCCGATGTGGAAATCTTAGAGCGCCGTATTGCAAAGGTGGCAAAACAGGCGAGAATGGATAAGACATTAGCAAAGGAGTTAGAGCTGTTAGAGGCGGTAAAAGCCCATTTAGAGAACGGCAATTTAGCCAAGACTTTTGAAGTGCCGGAGGATGAGGATGCGGAGGAATGGTTCAAATCCTATAATCTTCTCACGGCAAAACCAGTGATATATGCAGCCAACGTTGCGGAAGAGGATTTGGCGGATGACGGTGCAAATAACGCCCATGTGGCGGCGGTCAGGATGCGTGCGAAGGAAGAAAACAGTGAGGTGTTTGTCATCTGCGCCCAGATTGAGCAGGAAATTGCGGAGTTAGACGATGACGAGAAATCCATGTTCTTAGAGGATTTAGGCTTAAAGGAGTCCGGCCTGGAGAAATTAATCAAGGCAAGCTACAGCCTTCTGGGGTTAATCAGTTACCTTACCGCAGGGGAGGATGAAACCCGTGCCTGGACCATTAAGAAGGGAACGAAGGCACCTCAGGCGGCAGGAAAAATCCATTCCGATTTTGAGCGTGGATTTATCCGTGCGGAGGTGGTAAATTATCAGGATTTATTAGACTGCGGAAGCCTTTCTGCCGCAAAAGAAAAAGGAATTGTGGGCTTAGAGGGAAAAGAGTATGTGGTCAAAGACGGAGATGTAATTTTGTTCCGGTTTAACGTATAAAAGAAAAGGAAGCGCATATATTTTCTAAAATAGAAACGTTTTGGGGAATATATGCGTTTTTGTGAATTACAGCGGAAAGAAGTGATTAATGTGACGGATTGCAAATGCTTGGGGAATGTCAAGGACCTGGAGTTTGATGAAAAAGACGGCTGTATCCGCGCATTGATTGTACCGGGGCCCGGCAAATTTTTAGGCTGTGTGGGGAGGGAGTTTGAGCTGTTTATCCCCTGGTGTAAAATCGTAAGAATCGGTCCCGACATCATTCTGGTGGATATTGATGAGAAAGAGGCGAAGCATAAGCTGGGATAAGATTATGTTGACAATTATGAAAAGTACAGATATACTACAGGATAAGGAGTCTTAATCGGAGGTATGTTATGAAATGTCCATTTTGTAGTAGTGAAAATACAAGAGTCATTGACTCAAGACCGGCTGATGATAATAATTCTATCCGTCGCCGTAGAATGTGCGACGAGTGTGGAAAACGTTTTACTACCTATGAGAAAGTGGAAACGATTCCTCTTATTGTCATTAAAAAGGATAATAACAGAGAGCAGTATGACCGCTCTAAGATTGAAGCAGGTGTGCTGCGTGCCTGCCATAAAAGACCGATTTCTGTCAATGAGATTAACCAGTTAGTGGACGAAGTGGAGACAGAGATTTTTAACCGGGAGGAAAAGGAAATCCCAAGCAGCGTTATCGGGGAGATTGTTATGGATAAGCTGAAGGATTTAGAGGCGGTTGCCTATGTGCGTTTTGCCTCTGTATACCGGGAGTTTAAGGATGTCAATACTTTTATGAGTGAGCTGAAAAAGATGTTGGATAAATAAACCCGGGATAAGAAACGGTATTTTTGGGAGAAGATGATAGGAATCTATCAGGAATCCGCCCGGGAGCAGGAGGATTTTTTCTTGTAAATACATAGTTAAGTTGGGAGTATACGTAAAGGGTATACTCCTTTTTGATGCACGGCCCCATGCAGAGGAAGTATGCCGCTGAGGCGGCGCATGGGGCGCGCGGCGAGTAGGGAAAAATTCTTCCCTACTCGATTAGGAGAGGCGTTATTGTACGAAGGTATGTAAACATTGTAAATGGCTGACACTTTATTTTGGGATTGCAGAAAAGGAAGAACAATGATAGAATGATATCCGTGTAAATGTGAAATTAGTTTGGAAAATGTGAGGGCAGGAAATGTTAGAGAGATTTTATCCGGGAGAATACGTAGATTCCACCTATAGCATTGACTTTGACCGTTTCTACCGGGAGGGCTACCGGGGAATTATTTTTGATATTGACAATACGCTGGTGCCCCACGGCGCTCCGGCGGATGAAAGGGCGTGCAAGCTTTTTCGGCATTTGAAGGAATTGGGATTTTCCTGTATGCTGTTATCGAACAATAAGGAGCCGCGGGTGAAGATGTTTAACGATGCAGTCGGGGTTTCCTATATCCATAAAGCGGGAAAACCAAAGCCTGCCGGATACCGGAGAGCAATGGAAGCTATGGGAACGGATGCAGGCAACACGCTTTTTGTGGGAGATCAGATCTTTACGGATGTTTACGGGGCGAATTTGGCGGGTATCCGTACGATTTTAGTGAAACCTATTCATCCGAAGGAAGAAATCCAGATTGTGTTAAAACGGTATTTAGAGAAAATTGTGTTGCATTTTTATTTGCGCAGACAAAAAAAAGAAGAACAGGAGTGAGGGAAGATGAAAATTGCGATAGGAAATGACCATGCGGCAACAGAGATGAAATTTGCGGTGATGGAATATTTAAAGGAATTGGGACATGAGGTAGTTAATTTTGGCACGGACGGCAATGAAAGCTGTCATTATCCGGAATTTGGAGAGAAAGTGGGACGTGCCGTTGCAGCCGGTGAGGCGGACTGCGGCGTGTTGATCTGCGGTACCGGAGTGGGGATTTCCATTGCGGCAAATAAAGTAAAGGGGGTTCGGGCGGCAGTCTGTTCCGACTGTGCTACGGCGAGGCTGGTAAAGCAGCATAACAATGCCAATGTCATTGCCTTTGGGGCAAGAATCGTGGGCATAGAGCTGGCGAAGGATATTGTAAAGGCATATCTGGATGCAGAGTTTTTGGGCGGCAGGCACCAGATTAGAATTGATATGATACATGAAATTGAGGAACGATAAAAATGTCGAAATAGGGGATTGGGTTATTCCATTTTTTTCTGCAAATATAAGTGGAACTTTATATTGTGATTATAATGGGAACCCTGATTCAACATGGAGTGGGATATAGCATTGAAGAAAAAAATAAAGATGATACTGTTTATAATTCTTGTGTTTGTAATGATATATGTGATAGTAGCTTTTTTTTATGGAAAACCGGAGAAAATTGAACCGGCTTCTACTTTTGAGGTGGAAGAAACAAGCGTAAAATAAATAAAATGCCAGAAGTGAATTTAAGCCATTTTCTTATCTATGGTTCTGAATGATAAGAAAATGGCGTTTTCATGAAGTCTTTCTGCTGTGGTTTTAGCTTTCATCAGCAAAAAATACGGGATTGTAAAATCTTACAGCGGAGACATCAAAATCTTTCCGCTGCCCCGGAACACGTTGACAAAGCCTTCTCCGGACACGGCAGAACCCAGCAGGCTCTTAGAAGAGCGCTCTACGGTAAACTGCAGGGAATTGCTCCAGGCGATTGCCATATTTCCGTCAATTTTCACCTCATCGTTGTCCAATTCAAATTCAATTAATTCCTCTTTCGGAACAGGGCTTTCTAATACCGCAATACCGTTTCCGGTAAGGCTTAAGTTAAAGAGTCCCTCACCGCCTAAGGCTGCGGAGGAAAGGTTGCTTCTTGCTACCACCTTCTGCTGGAGGGTACCTTCACAAGCTAAGAAAAGACCGTCCTCTAAAACGATGCTTCCCCATTCCCCAACGTTTATCAGAAGGATATGCTTTGTGGTAGGCTCTAACATTAAAAGACCGTTTCCGGTGTATTCCGGTTTTGAGGTGGTTTCTTTTGTTACCTTAGAAGAAATGGCTTTACCGAGAAAGTCGCCCACACCCTTGATGCCGGAGCCCATTTTCACATTTCCTGCCATCCACTGCATAGCCCCTGCCTGGAGGGTCCAGGGAGTTCCATTTAATTCAATCAGTACCTGGCGTTTGCGCAGGTTCATTTCTGCGCAATAGTAAGCGGTAACGGCATTCTGAGGCGTTACGCTTAAGTCACGCTGGTATTCAAATACTTTTACGTTTCCTGCGGCTGCAATTTGTTTTAAATTCTGGTTGTCATACAGGTTATTACATTTTACCATAAATAACTCCTTTTCCTTTGAGGTCTGCACTCTTAAAATGCAGGCAACCTATCATAAGTATTGTTTTGCTGGACGAACACAGCTATATTTATTATATAGGAAAAAAGGGTGAATTACAATGGGATTTTTCGGCAGGACAGAAAAAAAGAGCGGATTACAATGGGATTTTTCGGCGGGACAGGAAAAAAGGGTAGATTACCATGGGATTTTTTAGGCGAAGAGAACAGGAAAGAGGGCAAATATGGGGGATTGGATCAGGATAAACCGGTGGCTACGTCGAGGCTTGGGGAGTAGTGCTATCAGGAAAATAGGCCAGTCAAACTGCCAATTACTTAATATTCGTTGTACTAGTGTACTGGCTCATTCATATTTAGCCAAACTGCACTGCCTATATCGCCATCTGCTACGTTGTCGTCGGTCAA
>ERZ808024.622-NODE-622-length-13914-cov-3.367565_pt1 | contig 13914 bp, 12 predicted proteins | sample MGYA00380181_ERZ808024 | MGnify/ENA primary metagenome ERZ808024 (study PRJEB31490, sample SAMN06133413) | mouse gut metagenome | isolation source: Z2_1 | host: mice | place: China: Chengdu | collected 2015-05 ...
CCTGGGGTGATTTGATCACCGCTGGTTTCTCCAGCCCGTCCAGATAGATCTCGCCTTCATTCTTTTCATACACACCGGTCAGCACCTTGATCAAGGTAGATTTTCCTGCCCCGTTTTCCCCCATCAGCGCATGGATCTCGCCCTTGCACAATGTAAAATCCACACCTTGCAGCGCACGGACTCCGGGGAAGGTTTTATGTATGTTTCTCATTTCCAATACTGCATTTTCTTTCACCCGTTATGTCACCCCTTTCCTCTCATTTCCTTATGGCTAAAGAATCCGGCAGAACGCATTCCTGACGCGCCCTGCCGGATCGATTCAACATCAGATTCCGTAATTTTCTACATCATCTGCTGTAATAGTGGATGCGTCAAAGCCCTTTTCATCCATGATGATGGTTTTTTCTGTAATACTCTCTCCCTTTTGTACTTTCTTGATGACCTCGTCAATGTAAGCGGCCTGGAAGGGATTGCACTGTCCGTCATAGTTCCAATTCTGGTCAAGCAATTCCTGCAGCGCCCATTTGTTACAGTCAAAACCCATAATGATGACATCCTTGCCTACGCCGTGAGAAATGTTTGCCTTATCCAAGGCCGCCACAGCGCCTTTTGCCATATCGTCGTTCTCTGCGTAGATTACGTTAAATTCCGTGCCGGAGTCGATAACGGACTGAACGATCTGCTGCGCCTTCTCAGAATTCCACTCTGCGGTCTGCTGTGTTACCAGTGTCCAACTGTCCTCTGCCGCTACCTTCTCATCCAGCGCGCCAGTACGTCCCTGCTGTGCCGCAGAACCCATTACACCCTGAAGATGGATGATGTTATAGCTGTCCAGATTCTGGCCTGCCAGCCAGGTCACGGCCGTCTCGCCTTCCTTCGCCATATCGGATACGATGGAGGCCAGGTACAAATCTTCGCTGGCGTCGATGGTACGGTCAAATAAAATCACGCCAATCCCTGCGTCCTGCGCATCCTTAAGAACACTGTCCCATCCGGAAGTATCTGCCGCAGACAGAAGCAGGTAATCTACCTCGTCCTGGATAAACTTCTGTGCTGCCGTGATCTGCTCGTCATTCTTTAAACTGTAGGCAAAGGAAGCTTCATAGCCGTTTTCCTCGCAGAACATTTTCTTTAAGTCCGCGTCATTGGCTGTCCGGTATCCAGACTCATTGGGATCGTTATTAATGATTCCTACTTTAATCAACTCGCCATCTGCTGCCTGTTCCGGCGCATCTGCCGCATCCTCCGCCTGCTCTTCCTTCGCTGCCCCTGCCTCCGCCGCCGTTGTGGCCGCCGCCTGGGTAGCTGGCGCGTCCGAACCGCCGCCGCATCCTGCAAGGCTCGCTGCTGCCATTGCTGCTGTCAACATTACCGCAATCGTACTTTTTTTCATTTTTTTACCTCCGTTTTTAATAGTTTACAGCCTTTTCATGCTCCCACGGCTGCCATGGTTTTTCCCTTCGGGATCTGTCTTCCCTGTGGTTAAATCATAACAGAAAGCAGAGGCACGCTTCAACGAAAAGGCGCTCCCAAACAGGCGCTTTGTTAGTTATTTACAATACAACTTTTCTATGTTATAATTCAAATACAATACAACTTTTTTATTTGGTGCGTTTTCTTCCGAAACATGGGGAAATCTTAAGATTTTTCTCTTTCAGGATGAATGCAGAGCGCTTTTTATGCCTTGTGCAAATGTTCCGTTTTAAAATTTGAAAGGGATATATTTTACGATATTCCAGGAATATTTTACGATTAGATTTAGATGTTTTTACGAAAAATCTATGATTTTTTGTGCTATTTTTGTATTTTTTCACTCTATCTCAGAATGAATGCAGGACGACCTCCCCATCATCCTGGTAAATATAAATAAAATACAATCATTTAAAGTCCGTTTGAATGGTTATTATTGACATCTTTCGACAGGAGTATCCTCTTATGGCAGTAAAATACAAATGGCTGGCCGGGCGATTAGAAACGCTAATCCGCAAAAATATCCGGGAAGGAATCAACAAACTTCCCACCGAACAGGAACTGTGCGAAAAATACGGCCTCAGCCGGCAGACCGTGCGCATGGCCCTAAAAACCCTGGAAGAAAAAGGGCTGATTGATAAAAAGCGGGGAAGCGGCTCCTACATCACCGGCCGCTCCCCCAAATCCCGAGAAAATGAAGTCGGAATCCTGATTTTCAATGACCAGGACTACTTATACCCTGCCGTGATCCAGGACATCCGGGACACACTGACGAAAAACGGCTTTTTTATCACGATCTTCCCCACCCATAACCAGGTATGTCAGGAACGGGAAATCCTGCAAAAGCTTCAGGAAAAGCCGCCCCGGGGACTGATCGTGGAGGGCTGCAAAAGCGCGCTCCCCAACCCCAATCTTGACCTTTACCATGCTTTGATCAAAAACGGATGCCCCGTCGTATTTTTATACAACTATTATCCCGAACTGCCCCAATGCCCCTATGTCAAGGACGATAATTTCTCCGGCAGTTCCCTTTTAGTGCGCCATCTAGCCGAACAGGGCCACACCCGGATCGGAGGAATTTTAAAGGCTGACGACATGCAGGGGCCGGAGCGCTACCAGGGCTTTCTGGAAACCATGCGGGATCTCGGCCTGCCTCTCTCCAATGCCCCCGCCTGCTGGTATGATTCCCGTGACCTGGCCCGGTTAGACGCCATCGACGACGGTTCCTTCTTAAATGAAATGATCCGGGATCTTTCCTCCTGCACCGCCATTGTCTGCTATAACGATTTCCTCGCCTACCACCTGGCCAATGTCCTTTTGCAAAGCGGTTTTCAGATCCCTGATGACATTTCCCTGGCCGCCTTTGACAACACTTATTTAAGCAACTCCGATATTCTCTCCATCACTACCCTCTCTCATCAGCCTCACGAGATGGGCGTCCGGGCGGCGGATACTCTGCTAAAAAAGCTAAAAGGACTCCCCGTCCATTCTCAGGAAGCCCGATGGAATCTGAATCAGAAGGAGAGCACTGGGGCGCCATGACGGAAACCTGAAAATATTTTCAGATCCGCTTCCGGTTCATCCTCCCGTCACCTATTTCTGCGCCCGATACTCGCGGGGATTGCAGCCCTGCAGCTTCCGGAACACGAAGCTGAAATAGTGAGCATCCTTATACCCTACCTCTTTGGCGATCTCCCCAGCCGCCTTATCCGTCTGTCTCAGCAGCTTTTTGGCCTTCTCAATCCGTTTTTCCGTCACATACTCAATAAAAGTCTTCTGCATATTCTGACTGAAAATCGTACTGAGATAATTGGGGCTCATGCCCGTCTGTTCCGCCACCAGGCTTAAAGACAGCCCCTCTTGATCAAAATGGCTGTCAATATAATCCAGGGCTTTCTTAAACTGCTTTTTCCCATGATAATTGTTGATCTGGTCACGGATTCTCATAGCTATCCGCAGCATACCCACAAAATACTCATAGATATCCTCCTCATTGTCCGGCGTTCCCTCCATGACCCCTTCGATGGATTCCTGGTATTGTTCCTTCGCCACTCGAATGGATTCCAGAAAGGTAATTACCGCCACTCGGATGTTGAAAAATACATAACCCCGAAACATCCGTGACTGGATCCCGTTTCCAATATTGCCCAGGTACGATTCCACAAATCCTGTAATCTCGTTCTCCTCTCCCTTGGCCAGAAAATCCCGGATCAGTTCCGGGTCCATCTGCATGAAATCCACATTGCTGACCCCTTTCTCCTCCGAATCCGAAAGATAGGAAGCAAGGGTATGCTCGGTCAGAATATGCGTCCCCGGCAGAATATAGCGGTAAGCAAAGTAATGGTTGGCCCGCAGATAACATTGAGGCAGCATGCTGAGCCGCTCCACCGGCTCCCCCACAGCCACGTACCACCCCATGTGAGCTTCTTCCGGGACACAGAGCCTTCGGATATGGTCCAATCCACTCTCTGCTATCCCCTCAAGCTGACCGCGTTCTCCCTTTATCAGCACTCCATAGCTGTTGACATTGAGGCGGAACAGAATAAACTGAGGCCGCCGCAGAAAATAATGGAAGATCTCATCCTGCTTTCTCATAAAACGCTCCCGGTTTTCCCGGGACGGCTGGCTCTCCTTCTCAAGCAGCGAAAAAATCAGCAGGTTATAACAGGGCGCCGTAATTTGCAAAGACAACCTGCCAGCCTCTTCATAGATCTCCTTGACTGACAGCTTTCCATCCAATGTCTTTTCAAAAAAACGCCGCAGAGGAAATTGCTCAAACTCCTGCATTTCATCCTGGAACTGAGCCTGATAATCCTGCTGCTCTACGTCCTTGCCAATCTTTTCCTTCAGTTCCAGCAACACATTACGCAGGGCCGCCCGGGTAATGGGCTTGAGCAGGTACTGATCCACTCCCACCACAATCGCTTGACGGGCATACTCAAAATCATCATATCCACTGATAATAATGACCCGGGTGCGGGGAAACTCTTCTTTCACTATCGCGCTTAGGGAAAGGCCGTCCATAAAAGGCATCTTAATGTCCGTGATCAGTACGTCTGGTTTCAGCTTCCGGATCAGAGGCAATGCCATCTCCCCGTCAGCCGCCTCTCCCACAAACTGAAATCCATACTGCTCCCAGGGGATCTTATCCCGCAGCCCCTCCCGGATCACACTCTCATCCTCAACCAAAAACACTCTCAGCATTTCCCTTCCTCTTTTCTGTCGTTATCTTTTCCTGCATGCAAGAGCCAAAATCAGCCCCTTTTACTGATCTGCCGGCGAGCCTCACTGCCTCCCAAACGCCGCTCACTGCTCATCCTCCTCCAGCCTCTCTCGGACATTCTCTTTTGTAAATACCTCTTCCGGCACAAAGTTCAGCTTTGGCACCACCTTATGATTCTCCAGCTTGCGGATTACCTCTTCAATGTACTCTCCCTGGTTGGCATTACACTCTACATCCGCCGTGATGCTTCCCTCCTCCACCAGTTTCAACGCGTTTTTCACTGCGTCAAAGGAGATCACAATAATATCTCCATCCTCTCCGGCTGTCTTTCCTGCCTCATGAATCGCCTCTAAGGCGCCGAAGGTCATATCATCATTCTGGGAGATCAGCACATCAATTGTCTCATATTTGCGGAGCAGCCGTTCCATCTCCTCCTGCCCTTTGGCTGTTGTAAATTCCGCGTCTACCTGTTCTAATATATTCCAGTTTTCATGAGTCTGCGCAATCTCGGAAAAACCTGTGGTGCGCCCGATGGCAGAAGTGGAGCCTTCCGTCCCCTTCAAAACTACAATATGGATATTCTCATCCTGTCTCCCCTGCTTTTTCAGGCACTCTTCCAGCGCCTCTCCCGCCATTCTCCCTTCATTAAAAAAATCCGGGCCAATCCAGGCTGTATAGAGGGAACTGTCCCGCACCTTCACCTTCCGGTCAATCAGGATCACGGGAATCCCCGCCTCCTTGGCCTCCTGCAGCACCGTATCCCATCCCCGCTCTGTAATCGGCGAAAACACAATATAATCCACCCGCTGAGAGATAAAGCTGCGCAGCGCCTTTATTTGGTTCTCCTGCTTCTGCCTAGCATTTTTAAAGATCAGGAAATACCCGTTCTCCTGGGTGAAAACACTCTGAATGGACGCCGTGTTAGCTGTCCTCCACACCGATTCACTGCCGATCTGGGACACCCCCACCACAATCAAATTTTTATCGGGTACGGTTCCAATTCTCGTCTCTGGTTCTTTTGCGGGGCCTTTTCCGCAGCCAGTAAATACGAGAACCATCATGATAAAGCCCAGCAAAATCCAGATCTTTCCCCCAGGCATTCCCAATGGCTTCCACAATCCTGCCGTCCCAAGCCGTTTTTGCTGCTTGATCCGCCTGCATAATGACCAAGACCTTTCTGCCTTTCTCATCCCTTCTCCCTCTCCCCTCCCCCGGATTCCTTTTTAATCGCCGGAATCGTCAATTCCACCGTGGTTCCTTTCCCCTTCTCCGACCAGATCTTCATCCCATATTCCGGCCCAAAATGAATGCGAATCCGCTCATTGACATTGGCCAGTCCAAAACCTTTGTCTGTCTCACTGCAGGGCCGCCGGATATCACGCCTTAACTGTTCCAAATCCCTAGGTTCCATCCCCACGCCGTTGTCGCAAACTTCCAGGCGCAGATTATCCCCTTCTCTGGTTCCGGTAACATGGATATACCCTCTTGCCCGCTTATACTTAATCCCATGGTAAAGAGCATTTTCCACCAGGGGCTGTAAAGTCAGCTTCAAAATCTGATAATCATAGAGAGACGGGTCAATCCGGATTTCATATTCGAGAATATCCCGGTAGCGCACTGTCTGGATTCCCAGATAACTGTTGATATGCTCCTTTTCCTCCTGCAGGGAAATCAATTCCCGGCCTTTGCTGAGCACCAGGCGGAAAAAATCTGACAAAGCCACTACCATGTCCACCGCTTCATCCTCCTGATTTCCTTCGATCAGCCAGACAATGGTATCCAGTGTATTGTAGAGGAAATGAGGATTGATCTGCTCCTGGAGAAGACGCAGATCCAGCCACCGCATCCGCCTCTCATCCTCCTTGGTCTTATTGAGCAATGCCTGCATTTTCTCCGCCATATCATTGAAACTGCGGGCCAGGCTCTCAATCTCATCTCCCGAACTCACCATCGCCCTGGCAGCAAAATCACCAGAACCGATCTTTTTGGTGGCGTCATTCAGTATTTTCACCGGATGCAGGATGCCTCCGGTAACTACAAAAGTCATAGCGATGGTAAAAGCAACCAGAATCACAACCAAAAGACCGCAGATTACAATAAAGCTGCCAATCTGATGCTGAAGATCATCCGTTACGGCCTCAATGCTTTTTGTCTGATAGTAGATATAATATTGTATATTTTCCTGGATCAGTTCCGTGAGAATATAGATATTGTTATCTAGTTCTTCAATATTTTTGTCATACTTTCCACCGATCCGGATATTTTCCAGAATATCATTCACTCGCTTCTCCAGTGTCTCAATATTCCGAATCAGACTTTCCAGCCAAGTCCGGCTCTCCGGCTCTGTGGTAATATCCACCAGTCTTTCAAAATCCCCTCTCAACTCCCCAATTAGTTCATAAGGGTCCTTTAAAGTCCCGTCCTCATGAATATGTTCATAATCCACATATCCCACTACCAACTTGTACAGGCTCTCATCCATTTCTTCTTTAAAGTTTAAATTGTAGTTGTTAGCGATGGTCATGTTGCTTACCAGTTCGCCATAGGTGCGGCTGTATCTGGTCATGGAAAGCAGCAACACCACCGACAGAATCAAGAAAGGAATCATGGCTGCCACCGACAGCATCAGAATCTTTTTGCCGATAGAAAACTGCACAGGATCTTTCACAAGGCCGTCTTTTATAGTTCTTGCCATGGCTGGACTGTTCTCCTTTGGAATATTCATGGCTGGAAACCTGTTTTATCAATATAGAAGCGGTTCTCCGTTATCAATTTTTCAAAGTTCGGAATTCCTATTCCTATCGTTTTTGCCATATATAGTCACCTCCAGACCTGTGTAAAAGCTATTTCTTCCTATGCTGTTTTCAAATATCTTACCATTTTTTTGAGACCATAGCAATCATTTGATATTGTTTCTGACGCTGTATATAGACGGGTTTATTGTAAAAATTTCTATTTCTCAGTCCAAGTGTCTTTTCATAACCATATTTTTGCTTTAAAATCCGCTGATACTGTTCACGCCCATTATTTACTGCCAATTCTTGAAAGTGCAAGACAAACCATAATTCAATACATTCATTTGACCATGCCACTTTATATTGCCTGCTTTCCTTCCTCTTTTTTGCATGGATAGACGGAAAGGAGGAACTTCCTACCGCTGGCGGTAATAAACCGAAAACGCTCCGGCGTGGCCTGACGGATACCTGCGTTGTACAGCAGTACACAACACCTGCCGGAATACTTTGTGGCTTTTTCATGATTTTCTATTTTATTTCTCTGTCTCCTTGACGGGGAGCAGTTCAGTATATCCAAAAGGTAGGAAATCGACCCGGAAAACTCCCTATTTCCACGCTTTTGGAATTGTGGTATATTAATCAAAAGACAGATAGGGGGAGAACTATAATGGGGATTTTTTTACTTGCCGTACTTCTTGCCATTGTTGTATATGTAGTACAAAAAAATCGATATGAAAAAACGGAATACTATCAGCAAACCCAAAATCCATATAGCAGCGTTCGATTCAACAAAGGACGGCTGGGGGAATTCTACACTTATAAGTGTCTCGATTCGCTGGCCGGGTACAAACGGTATTTATTTAACTTGTATATCCCGAAAAGCAACGGAGAAACCACAGAATTAGATGTTGTCCTACTTCATGAATCGGGTATATATGTATTTGAATCCAAAAATTATAGTGGGTGGATTTTTGGAACCGAATCTCAACAATATTGGACTCAAACACTACCCACTGGACGAGGGAGGTCACAGAAAAATAAATTTTACAATCCTATTTGGCAGAACAAGGGACATCTGAAATGGCTTCAAACATTCCTTGCCGACCAAACTTTGCCGTTTTATTCTTATATTGTATTCAGCGACCGTTGCACATTGAAAGATATTACGTTAACCAGCGGAAAACATTACGTTGTTAATCGGTACAACCTTTTTTCTGCGGTTCAACAGAATATTGCAAAGGTAGGAATACAGTTATCACCAGACAAAATCGATGAATTATTTGAAAAGCTGTACCCGCTTACGCAGATAAACGAAGCAGAGAAAATAACACATATTAGAAACATTCAACAAAGAGCACAAGACAACCTTTCGCAGAGTATCTCTGTCCCAGTGGCAACACCAAATGTGGAGAAAACCCTATGCCCTCGTTGCGGTGGACAGCTTGTTATGCGTATTGCCTCTAAAGGAACTCGTCAAGGAAAACGATTTTGGGGCTGCTCCAATTATCCTAAGTGCAGATACATAGAGAATTTACCGGACGAACATAAATAAGGAGTATTAGATATGGCCTTAACAATTCAAGAACGCTTGAAAGACCTGCGTGTAGAACATGGCTTGACCCTGGAACCGTTTGCGGAGCAGACGAATCTCTCCAAGTCTGCGTTAGGCAGCTATGAAGCGGAGGACTTCAAGGACATCAGCCACTATGCTCTTATCAAGCTGGCTAAATTTTACGGCGTGACCACCGACTATCTGCTGGAGCTGTCTGAAATGAAGCGGCAGCTTATCGCCGCCCATATTGATGACGACAGCTTTTGCCGCTACATAATCCAACAGGACATAAATGGGATAGCCCTTGACTTGAGGGAAGCCCACAGAGACGACTTCTTCAGTGTCTCGGAGGATAATCCGCTGAAAGGATTGCTACAAGCAGCTGATGAAGCTACCAGCCCGGACAGCGACCCGGAGAAAGCGTCTTTGATGTTTATTTGCAAACGGCCCCGGCTGAATTATGGAAAGTTGAGCGGGGAGGACAAAGCGGCTCTGAAACGGCTTGCGGGAAAATCAGACTTGCTGAAAAATCCAATCCCGCAACGGGGGCGGAAATAGAAAAAATTGAGGAGGTTCTATTGTGAAACAAATATGGACATTATTGCTGTGTGTGGCATTGAGTTTCACGTTGAGTGCTTGTGCAGAAAGTGACTTAAATCAAATGTATATTGAAGAAGCACAATTAACAAAGAAAGAAAAAAACATCGCCGAACTATTGGGATTAAATCAAGAATATCGTCTGTATGATTTTTTCATAGACGATACTGTAAAAAGTATGCAAATAAACACCTATGAATTGATTGGTGGAGAATGGCATATAGTCGCAGGTGATGGAGGTCAAGCATTTGAGGACTCGGAGGGACGACTTGCTCTCGGTTTTGATAATATCGCAGACGGATTGAGAATTGCAACACAAAGCAAACACAATAGTGGATCAACATCGTATTTCAAAGAAAGAAAAAATGATATTACTGGTATGGGCTGGGCCACTTCCACTTTGACTAATAAAACGGAAATTACTTACGACCAAGAAATTCCATTAGTTATACAAATAATAACTTCTAAAAATGAGATACATTCCTATATGGTTGATTATTTTTTTCAGCCGGAGGAATATGAAAAATATGATTATGAACATGTGTATGCCATCACTGTTCTTTTCAGCCAAAAGACAGTAAACGAATTAACAAATCAATTCGATTATGAAGATAAATAGCAAAACCAGCCGAGCCAGTCAACGGTCAAGATAAACGGCACTTTTAGGGATTGGCTGTCTTGTCCACCCAGCGGGACGACAGGGAATGGTCAAGGCCAGGTATCAATCCATTTATTTTAGCCTTGACGGTTCCCCGTTGCCTTGCTACTTTTCACGGAGTGTAGCCACGTTTCTGGTCACGATGTCTATAGCTTTGGGGCGCTGCCCCCCTTTGGATAGCCCCACAATAGTTCCTTGTAAACTGACCTAATCCACTTACATATTCCCGGTAACCAGAAACACCTTACCTTTAATGATCGTATCTACATTGAAAACTTTCTGAATAAAGGATGTACTTTTAAGGTCATTGCCAAATACCTATGTAAAGATCCGACTACCATCTCTAAAGAAGTCAAGGCACATCGCTTGTCGGACTGGTATCATAAAGACACTTTTTTCTATCTCCTTAAAACGGTACTACTCCTAAAATTGTTGCTCCAATTAATACAAGAATACTCATAGGCCAAACAAATTTCAATGCATATTTAATATGATCGCCAATGGATAAATCAGCCAGGCCAAGACCTACATAAACCGCTGCCACCGATGGACTTACTGGTGTACCATAAGTGGCTGTCAAAAGGAATGTAGCTGCCACTGCCTCTGCGGCAACCCCAAATGGTGCAACCACCCCCATGATGATGGGCAGCAAAGCATAATAAAATGCATCTGTTCCAAGAATCATCATTAACGGTACAGAGAATAGAGCCATAAACCAGTGCATATGAGGAGCCATAGCCTCCGGCAAAACGCTTACAATGGTATTTGCCATTGCTTCCACCATTCCGGTTCCACTGATAACACCCATAAATATACCTACTGAAAACAAGGTCACAGTCATAACCATAGCGTTTTGGCCTAAAGATTTAATTTTACTGTTCTGAGTCTTGGTATTGGGAAAGTTAACCACCAATACAATCGCATAAGCAATCATAAAGATGGAATACAACGGCATTGGAGTATCCAGGAACAAAAATGCCAGCATGATTAGAGTAACCACAAGATTAAACCAATACCGCCAGGTTCTTTTTTTTTTTTTTTTTTCTTGATGTTTCTGGGAATTATCATTGCTTTCTTCTGGATTCAATCCATGACGCTTTTCATTGGTGGTAATCAGAAAAGCATTAAGAAACGCACAAGCAATCAGGCACAGTACTCCAGGAATAATAAACGCATACAAATCACCGGTCTCAACTTCTGCCACTGTAGCCGCACGCATGGTAGGCCCACCCCAAGGCAAAATATTCATCACTGCATAAGGACCGCACATCATAGCAAGTAAAGCCTCTTTTCTCATTCCCAACCGCTTAAAGATAGGAAGAAATGCCGGAACTACGATAAGAAAAGTAGTAGCTCCTGAGCCGTCAAGATGTGCTACAAAAGTAGTGAGAAGCAATGCGATTACTACCATCCAGATATTTTTTCCTGCCCTTTTAGTAAGGGTATTGATAATAGGATCGAACAATCCAATCTCATCCATCAATGTAAAATACGAAATAGAAAATACAAACAACACTGCTGTGCTTAACATGGATTTCATTCCATCTCCAATGAAACCACCGATATCCGCCACGGAAAATCCGGCAATTACTGCTGCAATCAAAGGCAATCCGATAAAAGCCACCGGCGGGCTGACCCAACTTTTAATCAGCACAATCATTAAAATAATCATTAAAGTAAAACCTATCAAAGCTAGCATCTTTTGTTCCCTCCTCTTTTTGTTATATTCATTGTATTATGAATATTTTTCATTGTAAAAGTCAGAATTTTACTGTTACTCCATTCCTATTTGGAATAATACATAATTTTTTTATCTATTCTATGAGCCTACCCTGTCACAGGAATATCCTTCAGACCTGCATGCATAAGTTCCCATGCTATTTTGGCACCCTCTTCCAGTTCCTCCAATCCATAAAAAGCATCCATAATATCTTTTCCCGCCACAATAGCACCGTGCTGCTTCAGCAAATATCCCCTGCTCTCTCCCATGTGTGACTCAAACTCCTGAAACAACTTTTCTGATCCTGGAGATGCATAGGGAATCAACCCTACTGTTCCCAGCTTCATGTTCAAATATGGTGTATAGGCCGGTATACAATTATCCTCCTTTAATGTCGGAACACAGCTCCACAAAACAGCATATCTACCATGAGTATGTATTACCGCCTGCATATCTGGATGAGCTTTATAGAATGCCAAATGCATTGGGCTTTCTTTGCTTGGTTTTTTTCCTGCAAGGTGGGTATTCTGCATAGTAATCACAGAAAAATCATCTTCGCTTAGTGTGCCAAAACAAGTATTGCCTGCACTGATATAGACATGTTCTCCTATACGAAAACTTATATTGCCGGAAGACCCACTGGTTTTTCCCAAAACAAACAGTGTATGAGCACACCAAATTGCCTGTTTCTTCTGTTCTTCTGCCAACTCACTCATAGTTCTCCTCCTGTCTGTTCCAATGCCTTTCTAAAAAAATCCTCCTGTCCAAAATTACCGGATTTCAACACCAGCTTTATGTCCGGACAAATAGAGGGAACCATAATGGGAACTCCTGGAGCTATACTGTCCCCAATATAAAAATCATCAAATCCTAACTCTTTCGTAACAGCACCGCTAGTTTCTCCACCTGCTGTGATAATCCTTTTGTAACCATTTTGAACTGCCATTTTGGCCAATGACGCCAGAGTACCTTCTATCATTCCGGCAATCTGCTCCTGGCCATATATTTGACAGGCAGCCACTGCTTCCGGTGTGTCTGAAGTGTAAATCAAAATATCAGAATCTCCCATATTTTGAATCTCATTCCAGATGTCTTCCAGGGTTATTTCCTTCTTGTAAAGACTGATGGGATTCACTTTCAGACAAATGCCCCCATGTTTTTGATAGTCCTGAATCTGTCTGCGCGTCATAGTACTGCAGCTTCCTGCCAGAAGCAACGCTTTCCCCTTAATCTGTGGGGAGACTGCCACAGGCTTCGGATATGACTCCGCCATCCACATAACTGCCAGTTCTTCCAGAAGGCCGCTTCCTCCAGTCAGCAGAGGCAGTCTGCCGAATAGCTCTGTCAATCTCTTTGCATCTGACATTTCCTCAAAATCGGGAATAACATAAAAATGTTCCTTATTCTTTCCAAATGCTTCTATCTTCTCTTCAGCTTTTCCCTGTTCCATATCGTCTTTGGAAAGGATCATACAGGAATACTTACTCTGACTTTCCATAAGGCAGACAATCCGGCTGTCCCACATAGGAGTCAAAGGATGATCTTTCATGGGACTTTGGGCAAGAGGAACCTGATTCACATATAAAATGCCGTCCTTTACCGTCCGTCCGTTTACAGGAAGCGCCGGACAGAGAATGGTATATTTTTGCTTCATTTTTTCCATAACGCTGTCTACGCCCGGTCCGATATTTCCTTCCCTGGTAGAATCAAAAGTGGAACAATACTTTATATAAATATGCCCAATCCTGTTTTCTCTCAAAAAATCAACGGCCTCCAGAATATGCCTGACTGCCTGTGTTTTTTCCTCCGTCCGGGTTTTTAAAGCAATCACCCAGGCATCATCCGCTTCGCAGTTTTGAATCTTTTTCGGCACTCCGTTAAAAAGCCGGACTTTCATTCCTCCTCTTCTTAAATATGAAGCAGCATCATAAGCGCCTGTAAAATCATCTTCAATACATC
>ERZ808024.625-NODE-625-length-13838-cov-3.878207_pt1 | contig 13838 bp, 10 predicted proteins | sample MGYA00380181_ERZ808024 | MGnify/ENA primary metagenome ERZ808024 (study PRJEB31490, sample SAMN06133413) | mouse gut metagenome | isolation source: Z2_1 | host: mice | place: China: Chengdu | collected 2015-05 ...
AATTGAGTTTTACCGTCTTTGTATCATATTTCTGTTTATTACGCTTATATTCCATAGAGTCATTCCGCAAGTGATGATATTCAATAACCGGAACTACCATTTCCTGCAGACTGATACCGCCATGCACAAAATTCATACCGCCGCCGCTCATTTTGATCCGGATGCTTTCTCTTGGTGTAAATCCTTCAAAATCTGTATTTCCATCCAAGAACTTTACAGGCATCAGATAGTCAGGTTTTACGCCTCTCTGCATAATTGCATACCGTCTGCCATATTCCACGTACCCCTTGATACTTTCTTTTCTTATCTGGTCAGAATTTACTTTGTCTACATCGTAAAAACCAATCTTATCCACTTTATCCTCTTCCGTCAGAGGACTATATGTATAGAGGAATCCGTGGTCTGATGTAATAAAAACATTGACGCCTCCAAACTCATTTACAATCATCCGCACAAGGTTTTTCAACTCTGAAATTGCTTTCTCGCAAGCAGCAAAAACAGCTGTATCAGAAGTATGGCTTGCTTCATCAATGGTATCGTGATAAATGTAAACCACATCCATTCCTTTAACCAACCCGCTTCTTTCAGCACGTTTCATGGCAATTATATCATTGTATTTCAATGCCACACTCGCCGAATCCGCTTTTTTCAGAATTTTTTCCCGATAGCCGCTTGCTGTAGATTGTCCATCCGCCAGTACCGTCAAACTATCATTCCGAAGCTCTGCCGTTAGTTTTTTATGCGGCAGCAACGCCGCCATACCAAACTTTGTAATAGAGGGGAAAATGCCCTGCATACTGCTGATAGAAACTTTGCTCTGAGTCTCTCTGCGAAGCTGATCTGCCATAGCTGCCGCCACTTCATAGCGCATAGCATCCGAAATAATCACAAACACCTTATTATCAGAAGCTTCAATACGGGAACGATAAAACTCTTCCTGCTGAGGAACTTCCAGAACCTTACCATAGGTTTCCAGTTCGTCCGCACACACATCCGACCAGTTATTCCCCAGCTCACCCAAGAACCAGTGGGTATAAAGGCCTTCCGCTTTATCTACAACGTGCTTGAACAAATCATCCAGCAGAATATTGGAAGTCTCCAGACTCTTTTGGAAACTCAGGTGGAACAAACGGTAATACGTGTCCATCTGATAATAGCTTTCCGTGTATTCTTTCCAAATGCCCTTTGCTTCTGCGGTATGGAATCCGGCGGAATGTTCCTTGAAGAAGCTCTGCATATTTGCAACCTGCAAAATACCGTCATAAAAATTCTCAAATGGCTCATACCATGCACAGGTTCTACGTTTCTCTACCACCCCCGTAATGGTATCCACATCAATGATATGGTCGCTGATTTCGGTCATCAGCTTTGTCAAAATCACTTCGTTGATGCACGGGAAGCACTCTGTACCAACCAGATCGTCAACCGTCAGTTTTTCAAACCGCTGATGCAGACGTGCTTCATCTTCCACATATTTTGCCACATCATAAAGCTGCTGAATATCTCGGCCCAGGCCGCCCTCTGCCCCAAGGCACCTTCCCGCCCTAACTGGCTCCCCTTGTCTTCCGACTTCGCCGGAATTCACCTTGTTGCCATGAAGCCATTCTGAAATGAAATCGTAGCAATACGCCTGGTGCGGCATAGAAATAAATTCGTCCAGTCCGGCAAGATATTCCTGCCGCATGGTACGGGTAGCAGCGGTCAACAGAAAATGAATTGCCAGCCGTCCAAGGTCAGGTTCTTCCTCACAAAATCCGCATCCCTGGCGAACCATCGCCCAGAATGCACCGTCTGCATGATACTTTACAAAATCCTGATAGACTGCATTGTGTTTCAAATCAAGTCCTGCACGGAACACACTGCGTAATATCTGGTTCGGCTGTGCGTCCTTCAATCCGCAGATTGTCGCCATAACAGCCATATGCAGCTGTGCCGGAGTTGCCGGAACTTTATTCTGAGCGCTGATTTTCAAACGACGGTCTTTCGCATTGAAATAGGCACGATAATTTTTTACCTGCTTTCTCATGGCTGGATTCGATGCAAGTCCCATCTCATCCATCCAAATAGAAATCAAATCTGCCCGGAACTCCTCGCTGTAAAGCTCTATATCTAAAAGCCAGTTATCATCCGGGCAGTTGTACGCCAGCGGACTGTAAACCAGATAGTTTGTGGTCAAATCGTCTACAGAAAGCAGCTTCTTCACAGAAAATGCGTTGTTTCCAGTCAGTGCAACCACCTTTGCATTTTCAAGAATCACCTCGTCCACCTTGTCCTCAAATTCTTTATCTTCGTCATACCAGAAGATGATACGACGCTGATAAAATTCTGGCAAAGGGGCAGCAAACCGCCGGTTCAAGTCTTGTATTACTTTGTCGGTATCCATCCTCTACCTTCCTCTCTTTTTTTCGGCGATATAAACGCCATTTAATTATTTCATGTCACATTGGCAAATGAGTTTTTGGATTCATAATAAACAATTATGCTTCTGCTGAATTTTGGACTCACTGAATCCAAAATTGCAATTTTTCGCTTTTGAGACTTCTGTTTCATTGTTTACTGTCTCTCTATGTTCTTCAAATAAATGGTACTTCTTGCTGCACCTGCTTTTTTCAGCCAATTTTTTTCAATCATCGACTGCAAAATAATTCTCGCTCTCCGCTGTTTCACATTAAGAAGTTCCATCGCCTTATTTGTTGTTATTGAACCATTTTCTAAAACATACTCGTAAATGAGCTGTTCCTGTTCACTATCCGGCATTTTTACACTACTATCCGGCACTTTTTCGCCGGTATTCGGCATTTTTACAGTGTTATCCGGCACTTTATTTCCATTATCCGGCACTTTTCCGGCACTGTTGTGGTCATTGAGGTCAGCGGTATCACTGATTTGACCTCGATAAATATTGATACGAAGATCAACTTCACCGCCAATAAACTCTGGCTCCCGCAATCCGGCTTTCTTTACTTTACCAATGATTCTTGGAATACCACTTCCCCAATGCTCAATTAAATTCATATAAGAGAACGCATGGGCAAGTGCTTCATTTCTGATTTTGGAATAACCTTCCTTCATACGCTCCATCGTCTGTCCCATTGGAAGTTTACCCGGAGAAGTGATTTCCAGCCGATTATCATAAACAGCAACCTGTATCGTACCATGATCCAAATAACTACGATGCACCACAGCATTGATGATTAACTCACGAATGGCATCTGGTGGAATCTTATAAACATCCTGACGGTATATTCCCGTCGATCAACAAAAACTTCTTTGGTTGTTCCCTTGAACACACCACATTGTATTGCAACATGAAGTCCACCACAGCCAGTGAGAATCGCATAGGCATTGGACGGATAATCTTTTCCCTCATACTCAATCAAAATGCCCCAAGAGCGAAGCTGCTGTCTGCCAACATCTTTAATAGCCGCTTTTTGTTCCTCATTATGAGCATTTTTGACCGCCTGTTCCTTCATTGCTTTGCCGAGAACATCAATATCTTCGTCTGAGATGGTCAGCCCGGCACACAAAGTCTGGTCGAAATAGCGGTTGCTTCCCTCGAACATCAGCTCTTATGCGTAGTTGCCGTAACGGTCGAATTATCATTTGCAATAATAGCTTGATCATTTTGTACAGTCACATTGTAAATATTTTTTTCATCTATTCCCATATCAATACCTATTTTCGTTAAATACCTTTCTACATGGCGAATCAACACCATAACAAACCGTTCATTAAATCCTTTGATTTTATCTTGCCATTTAGACGAAGAAGAATATCACATGGCAACACCACGATATACAGAATTGTTTATTTCTACTAAAAATCGTAAAACGGCATACACGTTTCGTACTTCTTCCTCATCTGTTTCGCCCAACGAAAAAATCAAACGTCCGTATGAGCCTTGCACTTTCTTGATTTCTTCTTCTAAATTCCAATCATAACTACCACAACCACAGATATAATCATTTATAATTGGTGTGCTATCCATATATTTCACAAATCTTGCAAGCACACCTGCATAATCTTCATAATCTGCCTGAAGCAGTCGATTAGAACAGCTATTAAAATCATATTGGATTTTTCTCAGTTCTTTTCTATTCAATTTCATAATTTTTCACCCCACAAAACGGGCAATACGCATCCGTCATTTTTAATAATGGCTTAATTTTGGCAGTACGCTTACAGCAGGGGAAATTACAAATTTCCATTGCTTCTACACCTGACCGAATAGGATCTTCACTTTCATGCTTTGGGCGTTTTCCAGCCTTGAATGAAATGACTCCTTTTTTATTATGACGTTCTAATTTTTTGAATTCATCATAAATCATATCATTGACAGCATTCGTCACCATTTTCATAGCAAGTTCAAGTACATCATCGGTAACGTAGTTTTCGCTTATCAAGCCACAACTTGGACAAAATATATTAAGTACGCCGTCATCCTTCAAATCAGAAGGTGTCCCCTTAAAATATGTGCCACAATGCTCACATTGTAAAAGAACATAGCCATCATCATCTGTGGGAATAGAAATCGTCATATTGATCTCATCACTCATACTTTCCCCTTTACTTTATTTTAGCCAAAACATCCTGGAAAATTGCATAATTCTTCTTCACGCCGTCGTCCAGGTCGATGGAGATCATCTGGTCAGCAAGGTGGTGTATCTTTTCCTCATAGGTACGGATCTCGGTATCCTGTGCCTGCAAAGCAGTCAGCTTTTTATTTAGTTTCACACGCTCGCCGGTGGAAGCATTGGCTATACGCTGTTCCAGATCGGCAATAGCTGTACGATAACGAGCCTGCTGTTCATGCACATAATCGGTACGGATACGGGCAATGGTGTCCGGCTGATAGCGGTGCATATAAATCAGTGCCTTGAAGCCGTTTTTCTTGCCGCTGTCAAACAGCCAGTAAATTGGGCGTTTCTGGTAAATCTTGCAATGGTCGGCATAGAAATCGTTGAGGAAGTAATTGCGAATCACATCCTTCGGCTGACCTTTTCCGCCTAGTGCATCGGCAATGAATTTCAGATTTTCATCCAATGTCTCTGCACCATAGACTGTTTTCACAAACTCTATGAACAGGCCAACAATATCATCCTCAAAATATTCATCGTCGCAAATCGGGATGATGTTATCCTTATCGGCGGGGAAGGACTCATATTTGCTGGAATCCCATTCACCACCTGCATAAGCAAGACCGTTCACATCGAGAGAGTAGCGACCAAACATACATCCCACAGCGTAGGAAATGAAAGAGCGAATATCTCTGCCCAAATCTGCTTTGCGGACAGTTACATCTTTATCCTCGACCTCTGGTGTCAGCTCGTCCTGTAAGTCGTAAATGTCGATAAAGATACGGTTCAGTTCTTCCTCGTTGGCTTTCAACTGATTAAAGCGGTCGTCACATTCAATCTGCCACTGGTCGAAGGCTTCGGGAATAGTCGGAACTTTGCGAAGCAACGGATGGTGCTGGAAGTCCCATGAGGTTTCAAAGGAATCCCAATCAACTTTCTCAAATTCAATACATTCGTTAACCATTGCATCTAATTTAGAAATTAGTTCTTCATGAATAATCAATGGTAAATTGCATATATCTGTTGTCAATAAATTGATTGTTGGATTATATGCAACCAAATATTCGTAAGCGATTTTTGTATTCAAAAAAGCTAATACATAATTATACAATTTTTTATTCTTTAGATATATTGTTGGTGTTGCTGTTCCACAAACTGAATTTTCCACGCTTCTAAAGGTTTTTTGAGCATTTCCAACCTGTGACCATCCAATCGCCTTTTTGAAATAATAATCCGCATCACCTCGTCTCACAGAAGCATTCGTTTTAGATGGATTCCATAAGTCTCTTAATTTGATTACATATTCATAATTTCCATAAAATCTTCTTGCACTTCCGCCTTTTGACATAATATGATATTTTGCATATTCGTTTGATTGACATTGTATCCATGATATATCAGATACAGCCGGTTCAAACCACAATCTCAGAAAATAGTTATCGTTTCCTGTTACAACTCCAGCTTTTCTTTCTACTTCATCATTAACAAATTGGTTTCCTTTCAATGCATTGAAAAATTTTTCTGGAAGCCAATAAACAATCAAATTTCCGGGAAGTAACCCAAAATTATTTTGATGAGTTATATAACGGGTCTCTCCAGCCAAAAATCTCAATCGTTTTTCTTCGGTATCACTAAAATCAACCAGACGATCTGCAATTACTTTTTCTTGCTCAATAAAACTATTTCTTAATACAAATGATACCGTCTGAACAACTTCTCCACCAATCTCTTCAAATGCTCTTGTTCCCAGATGTAAAAGACTAATATAGCTCTTATTCATTAAGGATTGCCGCATTTTTTCAAAACTCGAAATAAACATCCATGTATGCTGTGTAATTAACGCCATCATTCCATTATTTTTTATAAAAGTTAAACTTCGTCTAATAAAAACAGCATATAAATCATATTTTACATCTTCATATTTCTTCTGAATATATGATGTCATTTTTACGGGCATATTTCCCATATACGGCGGATTCGTCACAACCACATCATACTTTTGTGCCAATGCTTCCGCAACCTGCACCAGCGGCAAAAGTTCTGCCAATACCACATCACGAGACATATTGATATCTTCTGTAATCTCTGCAAATCGATCATACAAAGCAGTCCAATCCTGCGGTGTAACCGTCAAAATCGAACCATACTCCTTTGCATCATGCAGTTCGCCTATAATGGTATCCATCGCTTCTTTCAGCTTTGCATCGCCATTATAGAAATACTTCACGGCAAATTTATCCACATAGTTACTCTCCACAATAGCATGCACATGGGGCTGAATACCACGGCTAAAGAAGCGGCGGTCGTACTGGCGTGCTTTCATCATCACCGCAAAGTATGCCAACTGTGCTGCACGGTCATCAATATCCAGTCCATAGATATTATTCTCCACAATACTTGCCACCGCTTCACGGGTGGTATAGCCGTAGGTTTCATAAATCTTCATCAGCACATCGAACATATAGGCAAGGATATGACCAGAACCGGCACAAGGGTCAATGACTTTCAGCTGTTCCGGTGTCAGTGCAGCGTATTCTTTGCGGATTTCTGCCAGCTGTGCCTGTACTTCCGGCTCCTGTTCAGCTTCTTCCAGATAGTAATGCCATTTGGTATCTTCCGGCTCACAGTTTCTGGCAATATAGGCAGACCGTTCTTCCTCAGTTGGCAAAAGCTGATTCTTAGCATCTGGGTGTCCTTCCAGCCACAAACGACCAAGGCTGTTCTCTATCATGTAACGAACAATCCAGTCCGGTGTGAAAAGCTGGGTTGCTGCAGGTATGTTTTCTTTTGTGATCTTGACATTCTTTTTCAGAGCAGCAAATACATCATCCTTTTTTTCGCTATTATAATACTGATACAGCCATCCGATAATCTGGACAGCATCTTTCCAGTCGTCCTCCGGTATCAGCTCAATCATCAGCTGAATCACACTGCCATCTCTCAGCAAATTGTCCGGCAGAAGAAGCTCAGTATAATCACTGATTTTCTGAAACATTCCTGGCAGAATCTTGTTCAGAGCATTGCACTGCACAATCAGCAGATATTTATACAGTTCTTCGGTCTTTTCAGCTTCTTTCAACTCATAGACCTTCTCCATATCCAGACCATCCAAATCCAGATGAATGGCTTCAGTGATAATCTGCGGCTTGAAGTTGTTTTCCTCGTCCGTAAACACACGCACATGAGAAGGGAGATAGCCGTTGACCTCCATGAAACGCAAGGCAGAAAAGCGGTTAAACCATGTGTAGGCAACCTCCTCCATAACCTGCTTGTATCCTTTATCGTTAATCTCGGATATCAGAGCCTGACGCTGTTTTTTCTCAGCATCCGTCAGAACTTTACCGCCCACACTGTCAGCTGCAGCATCAACAATATTGTCCTCTATGATACCGTATTCCACACCTTTCAGTGAAACACGGGCGATCAGCTCTGTTCTTGCCCAGACAGCAAACTTTTTAATCGCATTCTTATCCATAATCGTCTCCTTAATTCAGCTTAATCTCGTCGCAATTTTTCAGCAACTGTTTCAGCTGAGAGCGAATCTTCTCTACATAATCGTCAATGTCCTGCTCGCTCTGCAAAGTCTTTGCCTGAAATACCACCTGACGGTTATAAACACGAACTACCTTTTTCTTTGCCGGAGCCGCTTCTTTTCCTGTCTGAGTCGGCTGAATCTGCGGCTTCGGAGCTGGCGGTGCGAGAACTGCTTCAATATGGCTGACCGTATCATCCTTATACTGGCACATTGGCAGGAACATGGCATCCAGAAGGGCAAGACTCTTTAATTCTGCAATTTTTTCCTTGCACTGGCTGAAATACTTGTCTGATTTTTCAATCAGATGAGATGCCTTGGAATCTCCATTTGCGGTAGTATGGGTTGCTTCCATACACTGACGAACGGTTTCCAGAACCTCGGTACGTTTTTCTTCCAGCATCTTATCATGGGCAGTACGAACGGTATTCATCAGTGGATTCAATTCCCGAATCCGGTTATAGTTGAACTTGCTGCCTGGCTGAACTAGCGTAATCAGACGAATGGTATTCAGTGCCTTATGAGCTTCTTCATTTTCCGCAATACGGTCAAGATCATCATGCAGAGATTTTTCAAACTGCACTGCCTGGTCAAATACCGTTACCTGCGTTTTGAAGAAATTCTCAACGCCGTTGCTCATGGATTCTTTGTTTTCAAACAAGTCATCCTCTTTTTTCAGTACACGCTCAATCAGTGCGATGTTGTCTTTCTTCTGAGAAAGAACATCATCCATAAGACTGATAGCTGTCTGCACCAGTCCACGATCCGGGTATTTATGTCCTTCGTAACGGTCATTCAAAGAAGCATAGTAATTTCGCTGTTCGCTGAATTTTTCGGTTACAAAGCGAATCAAGCCATCTTCATCATCCGGAACATCCATAATATCGAAATACTCACGGAGCATTTCTTTTACATCCCGCATTATGGTAGCGGAAATGGTTTTACGTTTGCTAATGGAAGTCTTGCCGATTTCACTCTTTTTACGGAGCATATCCGGCAGTTTCGGGTCATCCGGCTGAATGGTATTGCCTGCATATTTGATGGTTACTTTCTGGGAATAAATCAGCTGTGCCGCAACCGCAGCAATGTCGATTTCCTTCCAGCCATACGGAATTGCACTGTATTTGCTCTGCACATCTGCCATAGAAGTCGGCAGCTTTTTCGCATCCTGCATTTCCAGATATTCTTCCATTGCAGAAGCAGCATCACGGTTCGGCTCCATACCTGGGAGCATGGTAACAGTGCCAGTCAGAATCGCAATAATATCTGCATCACTGCCTGCATTTTCTGTAATCAGATCGAGCTTGCTATATACATGAGCAACCAGATATTCCAATGACTGGTCAATTTTACTCTTGGCATTTCCACCTTTCATTTCCAGATGTTCTCCATCTACATAGAACTGTGCCCCTTCGATGGCATTTTGCAATTCTGTCATGGCACTCAGCTCGTATTTTCCGGCTTCATCCTGCTGATCGCCGATGATTTTCTGCACACTCTTTGGAAGCTGGCTTACGTTTCTCTGCTTTACATATTTACGAATCTTCATGGCAGATTCCAGCGATTCATAGTATGGCGTATCCGACAGAACAACAATGGCTTCGTTGCCTTTGGATTCTGTCATCAGACGGAACTCTGTCTTTTCCGTGGTATCTGTCGCGACAGTAAGGAAACGCAGACGCATACCGCCTGTTGCCACACCGACCGTAATGCCATCTACCATCTGGTCGAACGCAAAGTCATATTTTCCATAGCGGAATTTCTTGGTTGTAAAAATATCACCGTAAATCATCTGGGCAATACGCTCCACGATAGAAGCGGTATCCACGTTGGTATCCCGGATTTCACGATGAATGTCCTGTTCTTCATCTGTCAGGAAGTTATAAGTATCGCCTGTTCTGCCGATATAGTTCTGGCTAATTAGACGGTCAAGGCAGCCACGGACAGCTTCACGCATAATAATTTTATCCACACGAATATCATCTGCCATCAGAATAACGATATTATCCAGATTAGAAGGAATATCATCAATATACCGAATCAGATACAGAAGTTTCAGCACATCCACATCCTGCTGCTTAATACCATCACCATTGTCTGCGGCTTTCTGGCAACGCTCAATGACTCGGCGAATAGAACCGTCCAAGAAAGTATGTACGGTATCATAAAAACGAAAGAATGGAACAAGTGCATATTCGTCCTTCTCCTGAATTTTCTGTGACGCCTCCTGGAAGCCGGAAAGCATGGAACGCTCACCGCCGGAAAGATGCTTGCCAGAATTTCCGTGCTTACGGATTTCCGCAAATACTTTCTGCATAATGATAAACTGATACGGCACAAACGGGAAGTTCTCAGTGAACTCCCTCGAACCAGAATACCCTTTAATATCCAGAATGGAACCATTGAAGCTGAACAGGTTACGCAAAACAGAATCATTCTGCTCATAAACATTTTCCAAATCAGCTGCTGCTTCTGGTTTCTTTTTTAAAATACGCTTCTGGATGACTTCATCCACAGAGGAAGAAGATAAGCTCAGTCTTGTTTTGAAACGAGCCTGAATACGGGAGAACTCATCGGCACGAACTTTGATGATTTCATCGATCGCTTCCTGTCCGGTGCAGATGACCCAAATCTTACCTTCGCACGCACTGCCAATCTTTTCTGTCAGAGACTGGAGATTCAAAAGCATATCGGTATCTGTACCAACATACTGCCCAACCTCGTCAATCATAAACAGCAGACGGAAGTTCGCCGGTTTGGTATCCACATAGGCTTTCATATCTTCCACAAGCTGTGCAATCGAAATTTCTGTTGCGGTTTTATCATTGAACCAGCCTCGTGCATCGTCTTCGCTCATATCCAAAACTTCCATCAGAGTTGGGATAATGAACTTGCCATTGAACGCAAATGCACGACGCATTTCCAGCCAGGATTTTCCTTTTTTTTCCTCAAAAACTCTTCAAAACTCCTCCGTCTTTCCCTGTTGGTCAATATAACGCTCCATCATGGCAACTTTCAGATTTTCACCGTAAAAGCCCAGATGGTTATAAAACATTTTTGCGAAAACACGAAGGACAGCAGTCTTGTCTTTATTGCTGAATCCTTCGATGTCGATATTAAACAGAATTGTCTCTGTCTGTCCCTTGGTGGCACGATCAATCAGCATAAAGGTTGCCGGATCCTCTTCAAATTTTTTACGGAAACGCTCTACACTGCGGACACCTTTTACTTCTTTATTTTCCAGAAGATAAGAAAGCATTTTCAGGAAATGAGATTTACCACTTCCGAAGAAACCGGAGATCCACACACCCATATCGGCTGTGGGTTGATCAAAGGCATCCCCGTAATAATTGAAAAATGTAATAAAATGTTTTTTCAATTCTCTGGTGATGACGTATTCATTTAACTCCTGTTCAATTACATCGTCAGCAGCCTGATCTACTTTAATGACACCATTGATTTTGCGGTTGATATCATCCGCAAACATATCTCGAATTTTCATGGCTTTATCCCCCTTAATCTATTATGGACTTTGTCCATAATCATCGTTCGCCGCTCGTCAAATATGCAAGCATATTTTTCTCGCTTACGCTCACTCTATCACGTTGAATGCCCGGTAATAATCATTTGGTGTCAGACGATTGAACAGTTTTACATGGCGACCGTCAAACTCACCCGGATACATAACAAGAATCGGAACATCCGAAAAATATGGCTGCAAAGCTTCCAGTAATGTATGAATTCTCATAAATGGAAATACTTCACCCACACCCGTAAGCATCAGTACATCGCCTGGTTCATGTGGCTCGTACTGGATCTTATCAATAAACTCTCCATTGCCGATTGCGGAATTCAGCTGCTCCAGAAGATACACACTTCCATCCGCTTCTTCCATATCGGGAATTGCATCTGTGATGTCCATGTCATCACAGATAGAGAGAAATGTTTTATATAAATTGCAAATCTTCAAATGGCAATCCAGGGACGGATCGGTTTCCATCTGATTTACAAAATGCCGAACCACCATTTCATTTTCCGGCTCATAACAGAAGATTCTGCTATTCACCTCATTGCTGAGTCCCTTGCCTTCCAGGAACTCCGGCTCCTGAATCAGTGCCCGAACTTTGTCCAGACGTTCTTTTATGCGGCCCAGGCCGCCCTCTGCCCCAAGGCACCTTCCCGCCCTTACGGGCTCCCCTTGTCTTTCGGCTACGCCGAAATTCACCTTGTCACTCATTGGCTACCTCCTACACGAAATGATTCAATGGAGTATTTCGTTGTACGTTTATGTGTATGAAAAGCAATTAAATGCTGGCAGTACCGCTGTATCGCCATTGCTTCTGATGGCATTCTCCAAAAGGGGATGTAGCCATACTGGATTCAAATGATCTGCCCCCCGATTGTCGAGATACTCTGTTTCCACAAGCACTCTGGCAATAATCTGTTTTAACTTTGTGATTGTGCTGTCGCTCCAGGAAGCTACGGTATCATTCTGCTCCTGCAAACGCATAAAAAATGTATTCAAATCTATCTTACCAAAGGACGTGTCCCTTAACCGGTACTTCTCTCCAATGACTGTCAGCATAAACTCCCAAACAAGTCGGCTCTGCTTCATCATCGCATACAGGCAGATCTGCTTTGCTATCTCTGTCGGCTGCGCTGCAATTGCAGAAACCAGAGTTTCATCTTCCAGAGCATGAAGTCGTTTCATACAGGCTTTTGCCATCCGTGTAATCGATTTTTCAGTTGGATACTGGAAAAGATTCTGCTCCACAATTTCTGTTACAATCGCTTCATCTGAGAGTCCTTCGCTCATCAGCTTTGCGGTGGAACGCATTTCATAGAAAAGGAACGGTTCTCTGGTCAAAGACGCTATATACGGATAAGAATGATCCATAATGTTTTGCCTCCTTACGGTTCCTCTTTTTTATCAGGAACAAATTCCATGATGTCTCCAACATCGCAATTTAATACGGAACAAATTTTTTCTAATACATCCATGCTGACATTTTCATCTTTAGACAACTTCGACATGGTTGTCGTACTGAAACCAGTCTGCAAGCGCAAGTCTTTTTTTATCATGTCTTTATCAATCAGCATTTTCCACAGCTTTTTATAGCATACTGCCATATTGTCACCTCTTACCATTATTCCTGCTCAAAGTTCAGTATTCTTGTTACTTCCTCTATCATAGCATAGAAGTGCGAATAGTACAATCAAGATGTCAAAATTTCAAATTTATACTTTATGAACTCGCAGTTCAGATTTTCCTTTGTACATTGACATGCTGTAATACATTCCGTATTATGGTAATTATATCCCAGCAGTATTTTTTATGTAATCCGGCAACCTTTATTCCGATAATCGCGACCAGTATTCCCGCTACTGCCAGACATCCACCACAAATCAGTATTCTTATCAACCAGTACACAATTCCGGCAATGACCGGATTGGATATTCCGTTACCGATCTGTGCAGCTTCCTTTCCAGACAATATAATCCACGCCGCAATGTTTTGTATGAAAGTTGTAATTGCATCAAAAAATGTTACACAATCTGAGAGGAATACTTTTGATTGTATCATCTGAAAAATAGTAGTAGATGCAGCAATGTCATTTAGATAAGGAAACGAGAAGCATAATCAAAGAAGTAAGGCGAGAACCAACGCCAAACCGTCTGCTCCTTTTTCCGGTTTCGAGATTAAGAATTCCTAAAACCCCTGACTTTTG
>ERZ808024.627-NODE-627-length-13831-cov-9.493747_pt1 | contig 13831 bp, 17 predicted proteins | sample MGYA00380181_ERZ808024 | MGnify/ENA primary metagenome ERZ808024 (study PRJEB31490, sample SAMN06133413) | mouse gut metagenome | isolation source: Z2_1 | host: mice | place: China: Chengdu | collected 2015-05 ...
CGCCTCATTCCTCCGCCTTGCATATGAAAAATCATTCTGCGTTATATGGCTAGGAACTTATTTTTCGGTGTACTAGCATGAACAGCAGCAGGCAGATGCTTACGGATATATGAAGGGTTCCGAAAGAAACGGGGATAAACGCGTTAAGTCCTGCCATGAATGACTGGAACGGATCGACTCCGAATGATGCAATCTTCAGGAAACCTACGCTTACACCGCACAAAAATAATCCGCCGATCGTCATACTGATTCTTTTATATAAGTGTTTTTTGTTTTCCATTATTATGTCTCCTTATTCAATATAGTGTCTCTTGCTTTCGGTTCTGACAGCGTTTCATTTATGATCAGTATAAAAAATCCATATGACGAATAAAAGCCATATTTTGCAAAGTTATATACAGATATTGACGGGAAACATGATATACTAAAAAACGGTAAATGAAAAGGAGGAGAGTAGATTGACTGACAGAGAATCTGTTTTGAAATACTGCCTGTCGCTGCCGGGGACATATCAGGATGCGCCGTTTCATGACGAGAACTGGCAGCTTGTCCGGTACAGAAAGAATAAGAAGGCATTTGCCTGGACATATGAGTGGAAGGATGGGACGATACGGGTGAATGTTAAGGTAGATCCCCAGTGGCGTGACTTCTGGCGGCAGACCTATGAGTCTGTGATACCGGGATATCATCAGAATAAGGAGCACTGGAATACGATCATCCTGGATGGAAGTATTCCAAATAAAGATATTAAGCGTATGCTTGCAGAAAGTTATGACCTTGTAACAGGAAGGAAATCGCAGAATATACCCGGTAAGAGGATTATGTAGGCAGGAGGTGCGCCGGCATCTCCTGATTTGCGCCTTTGCGCGTGTATTCGGCAGAAGGCTTATGTGGGCTTTCGTGAGGTATATATTTTTAGAAGCGATGCAGGCACCACCGCTCTAAAAGGCTGATCAGGGAATACAATATGGTTGCCATGATGCAGAGGAGGACGATGCTCATAAGAAGCCAATCCATTTTAAATACCTGACTGGGGGTGGTGATAGAAACAATATCCTGTGCAATCTTCACAGTTCTCCTGTGCAGAGATTCTTTATTACAACGATTATGATATAGACTGGGGGAATAAAAAGATGGAAGAAAGGAAAATAGTAATTCCGGAAGATATTAAAACTGCTTTAAAGGAGGTAGGGGTCCGAAAAGGACAGACAGTTATGGTACATACGTCGCTGAGCAGTTTGGGCTATGTGTGCGGCGGCGCTCAATCCGTTATAGAAGCATTGATTGAGAGTGTCGGCTGCGAGGGGACTATCATGATGCCGACGCAGTCATGGAAAAACTTAGATCCCCAAACAGGGGTCTACTGGCAGGAACCAGAAGAATGGTGGCCTGTTATACGTGAATATATACCTGCTTATGATAAGCGGATTACACCGACAAATACAATGGGAGCCGTATCGGAAATGTTCCGGCAGTGGCCAAGGACACTTAGAAGCGATCACCCGGCAAGGTCAGTAGCGGCATGGGGACATTATGCAAAGTATCTGATAGAAAACCATGACCTGTCTGATATTTTTGGCGAGAGCTCGCCCATTGGCAGGCTGTATGAACTCGATGGATATGTGTTGATGATCGGCGTGGGGTATGATAAGAACACTTCCCTGCATTTGGCAGATGTACGGGCTGAATATCCGGGAAAACATACGGTGACCGAGAGCAGTGCGATACTGGTTGACGGAAAACGGATATGGAAATCATATGAGACATTAGCCGTGGACGGAGAGGACTTTACAGCAATCGGCGAAGCATTTGAACAGACAGGGCAGGTGCGTCATGCGGCTTTGGGAAATGGAGTTCTTTCTATGATGAAACAGAAGACACTGGTAGATTTTGCTGTGGAATGGATAGAGAAAAATCGAAAATGATGGGAATCAGAAAAATTTTAGTGTAAAACTCCTTCAATAGAAAATGAAGTATACCGAGAGGGGATGCTTTTGTATGACGCAGGGCGTGAAAGAATGGTATGATTTAGCAAAGATGGATTTGGGTGTGGCCAAGCATTTGGAGGCTGCTTATTACCCTAAGCCTCTTGAGATTATTTGTTTTCATTGTCAGCAAGCGGCTGAAAAAGGAATTAAAGCAATGATTATGTATTATGGTGCAGAGGGGTGGAATTTAAATTTGCAATTAAGCAGGAACAGAAAATATAGATTAAAATAAAAATCAGGATTGACAATGGGCAGCCAGCCCGATATACTTAAGTCTATAGTCATAAATCAGTTATTCAACCGAAAGGAGGACAATTATGGAGCGTATGAGTCATGTTTTAAAGAGTGTTGTTGCAGTTGTTGCGGAGAGTGGATTGTCCGAATTTCGTCTTTGGGCAGAATAGAAGCCAGTATCGGTTAGAGATATCACATTCTTTTTTATCTATCCATTTATAGAGCCAGAAACGTCGTTTGGAACATCCAACTTCTCCGGTGTTAGTATGAGAGGTGTATTTTTTGCGCCCATTTTGCAAAAATGCCGCCGATCAGGAGAGAGGATTATATGAAAATAGTAAATGGAGTCTACACTTCGGCTAAAATATTCACAGATACAATCGAAGATTATGCAAGTGCGCAAATACAGATGCTTTGCGACCTGGAAGCTTTTGAAGGCTGTATTGTCCGGGTGATGCCGGATGTTCATCCGGGGAAAGTAGGGACGATCGGATTTACGTCTACGATTGGAAGACGAGTCCTGCCTAATGTTGTTGGGATCGATATAGGATGCGGTGTGACGCTGGCGAAGCTCAGACAGAAAAAGGTTGAATTTCAGAAGTTGGATAAGGTGATCCGGGAAGGTGTCCCGTCCGGGTCTCGGATTCGCAGGAAACCGCATCGGTTTATCCGGGAGTTTGATTTTCTTAAGTTAAACTGTGTAGAGCATGTAAATATCGAGAAGACTGAGCAGAGCCTTGGAACACTTGGAGGAGGGAATCACTTTATCGAGCTTGATCAGGACGAGGGAGGAAATCTCTACGCAGTGGTTCATTCAGGAAGCCGCAGATTGGGCAAAGAAGTGGCCGATTATTATCTGATAGAGGGGCAGAAAGAATTAAAGAAACAAGGAATATCGGTTCCTTATGAACTAACTTGGCTGGAAGGCGCGTTAATGGAAGCGTATCTGCAGGACGTACAGACGGTGCAGGAATTCGCAGAATTGAACCGGTATGCCATATTAGATGAACTGGCAAGAGGGATGAAATGGAAGATAGAGGAACAGATCTCATCGGTGCATAACTATATCGAAGAATCAGAATCCGGGATGATCCTGCGAAAAGGCGCGATTTCCGCGAGAGAAGGCGAGCCTGTGATCATACCTGTCAATATGCGTGACGGGATTCTGCTGGGCACAGGGAAGGGAAATGCAGACTGGAACTATTCGGCGCCTCATGGTGCAGGGAGGAGAATGAAGCGGGAAGAGGTGAAATCAAGATTCACGCTGTCACAGCTTAGGGCGGAGATGAAAGGGATCTATAGCTCCTGCATCAGTAAAAATACCTTGGATGAGGCTCCGTTTGCCTATCGGAACCTTAAGGAGATAGAAATGCAGATCGGAGATACCGCAGAAATCAATAAGAGCATCAAGCCAATATATAACTATAAAGCAGAATGAGAGGAAGAAAGAGATGATTGTGCAGTTAAGTTCAGGACAGGGACCGGCGGAATGTGAACTGGCAGTAAGCAAACTATATGATTCCCTTAGAAAAGAATTCCCGGATATTCATATGATTTCTTGTCATGAGGCGAAGAGGACGGACGGCTGTACGTCGGTCCTTTTTGAGACCGGACAGGATTTATCACAGTTGGAGGGCAGTATCCAGTGGATCTGCATCAGTCCATACAGACCGAATCATAAGAGGAAGAACTGGTTTGTAGATGTAAGTGTGATACCGGAAGCAGAAGAGACTATAAAAAACTATAAAGATCGGGAGATCCGCTTCGAGAGGTTCCATTGCGGAGGCAAAGACGGACAGAATGTTAATAAGGTGGAGACGGGGGTGCGTCTGGTTCATATTCCGACAGGGATTACGGTCACATCTACTTCTGAACGAAGCCAGTTTGCGAATAAGAAGGATGCGCTTGACAAGCTGAATCTGATCTTGCGTCAGAAGGATTTGGACGAAAAACAGAAACAGACCAATTCGGCATGGAGAGAGCATACGAAGATTGTAAGGGGGAATCCGGTAAGGATATATGAGGGGATGGATTTTAAGAGAAAGGCATAGGTGATATCATGGTCGGAGCGTTGATATAGACAGAGGCAGGAGCTATTTTTAATCAAGGGAAAAATTAATGTCGGTGTCCGATTCGGGAACTGAAAAGGTGTGCTTAAGAGCTGTCTTCAAAAGAGAAGGAGTTTTAAGGGATGCCATTTAAACTATATGACAGACTACATCCGCAGGATAGGTACAAAATCTATTCTGCGGATTTTATTCCCGCGAGCAACGAGCCAAGCGAGCATGCTTGTATGCACATTTGGCGACTGCCGCGGGGTCTTTGACTTATCTGCCAGATCTGATTAAGCTTATAGTTTCAGATGTATTGTAAGCAGAGTGATATAAGATAATTTAGGAGTAAGATAATGGAGAATAAAGAAATGCGATATTATCAGCCGCGATTTGCAAGATGGGTAAGATCAGAAAAATGGGACAGTATTTCAGAAAATCTGTCTGATATATGTATAGCCATAATTACGCAGGTTATGAATGCCAACAGTGATGGAGATTGCAGCTGGGTGGTTTGGAAGAATTGTGATTATGTACTTGAAAGAATCAGATGTATTGATAAAAGGCTGAAAGCATAGCGGAGGTATGGGATGATAGACGCAGCAGAAACAAAGCGCCGGAAAGTATTGAAGCTTAGATATAGGAAACCGATTGTTAAGAATTTGAACTTAGAGAGTATTTGGCAGGAGTTATGGGATATTCAGGAACAATGTGAGAATGTTCATTGGTATTTTGATACAGACGAAGAAACACTTATAAATGCGTTGGATGGAGATGAAGACGAGGCCTATGAGTTCAAAATGATGTTTGGAGATTTATGTGCAGAGTGTGAGTATATGATGGAGGATTTGGAGCAGGAATGGGTGCCGGACTGCTTTGATAGATTTTTTGTGGCAATCGGAGCCGGTGAAAGTTATGGAGGTCTGTCAGGGTACGATTCTTATGAAAATTAGATGATACAGAAGAAGTATATATAAAAGCAGTATACATAAAAGCAGTATACGATGAACAGAAGAAGAAAGATATTGCTTTGTATGATTAATCGAGGTTTGTTAAATTGATCCGGACTGTCGGGTAATACAGCCATCCCGACAGCCCCTTTACTTGCATTTCTTATCCTTCACTCAAAGGGATAACAGCCGTTTCGCAAGATCCAGATATTTTTTACTGACAGTCAGTCCCGCATCCCCTTCCACAACCGTCATTCCCATTTCTTCATAGTGATGAATCTCCCTGCTCCTTGGAATATCCGCCAAAATCTCCAGATGATTCTCCTGTGCAAAGGCTTTCACCTTTTCCTCTTCCCCTTCTACATCCCGCCGGTTGAGGACGATCCCCCCAACTGACGCATATCCCCGGTCTTCAAAATTCTTTACCGCCGTATGAATATTACCGGCAGCATAAAGCGCCATCTTTTCCCCCGAAGTAACAATCAGCACCTTCCTGGCATATCCTTCCCGGATCGGCGCTGCAAACCCTCCGCACACCACATCCCCCAGGACGTCATACAGAACCACATCCGGCTGATACACTCCGAACAGATCCAGTTCTTCCAACAAGGAAAATGTGGCAAGGATACCCCGGCCCGCACATCCAAGTCCCGGTGTCGGCCCTCCGGTTTCCAGGCAGATAATACCGCCAAATCCTTCTGCAGCAATCTCTTCCAGACTGCCAACACCTTCCTCGTGCTCTTTCAGATAATTCATGACCGGCGTCAGAGCCTTTCCATGTAGCAGATTAATCGTAGAGTCTGCCTTGGGATCACATCCGATCTGAATTACTTTTTTCCCCATGACGGCAAATGCAGCCGCCAGATTACTGGTGGTTGTTGATTTACCGATTCCGCCTTTTCCATATACCGCTAACTTTAACATCTTAGTTCCCTCTCTCCAAAGCCGTCCTGATCTGTGCAAGCGCATACAGCATACTCTTTCTGTCACAGGCAACATTGAATCTCACATACTGCCTCCCCGCTGAACCGAACTCTGTACCCTCGCTCAGAGCCAGTCGGCATTTTTCAATCCAGAAACGCCGCAGTTGATCGTCGTCAAGTCCCAGGCCCTGGCAGTCCACCCACATCAGATAGGTCGCCTGGGAAGGTTCCACCTTGAGCCTGGGCAGATTCTCTTCTACATACCTTACGAAACAGTCCCGGTTTCCTTTCAGATAAATCAGCAGTTCCTCCAGCCACTCTTCACTTTCCAGATACCCGCCTACCGTAACCGGTTCCACGAACGCATGCTCAAAAGGATAGGACATTGCTTTCATTTTCTGACTGACCTGTTTCCGAAGGGATTCCTCTTCAATAATCATGCCTGCTGTCTGTATCCCCGCCACATTGAAGGTCTTACTCGGAGCGATCAGCGTCGCGCAGCTTACACCTGCCGGTCTTGCTGCCAGCGCCGCCATGGTATGTTTCCCTTCGAAAATCAGATCATAATGAACTTCGTCTGAGATTACGATGAAACGATGCCTCGCACAGAACTCCATAACCTCAGACAGTTCCTTTCTGCTCCATACTCTTCCCACCGGATTATGGGGATTGCACAACAGGAAGATCTTCGTCTTTGGCGTCACCCGCCGCTCCATGTCTTCCAGATCAAAACTCCACAAACCGTCCTTTTTTACCAAGGGACTTTCCGTCACCTTCCGGCCGCACCCGGTAATGGTCCCAAAGAAATTTCCATAGACCGGCGTATTCACCAGCACGCCGTCTCCCTCTTCGGTAAGGGCCTGCAGGGTTGCGCTAAGTCCGGCCATCACCGTAGAACAATATAGAATCCAATCCTTCTCTACTGGATAATCATGCCTTCTGTCAAGCCAGTACCGGACTGCCTCATAATATTGTGGCGACAGCAGCTCGTAGCCGTAAACGCCTTCCTCTGCACGTTCTCTGATTCTGTTCCTGATTGCCGGTGAGGCCTCAAATTCCATATCCGCTACCCACATAGGATAGAGGTCTTTCTCACCATAGAGCATATCCAGAGCCTTCCACTTAAAAGAATTGGTATTCTTACGCAAAGTTATTTTATCAAAATCTATACTCATCTTTTCCTATCCTTTCCAGAGTTCCTTAAGGCTGTTTTTCAGAAAATAATATCCCTTTTCCCCGATCAGATTCGTAAACGGGACGGTATTGTAATCCCCGATTACCATTGCCATATGCGGTTCATAGGAATACTCCCGGATATAAGGCGTATGATTGTGTGCGCAAACTGCCGGATGGGATATCACAATATATAGCTGTTCTTCCCTAAAAAACCTGCTGATCAATGCATCCCCGATTACTACGTCATAGGGCGTACCTTCTGCAAGCAGCCGTTCCAGGTCTTCTTCATATTTTACATGCTCATCCCCCGGTTCCATATAATCCTGGTCCATGGCAAAAAAGGAAAGGACATTCACATCCCCGAATCCAAACTGTTCCCTTAAGCAGTTTCTGACCATATTTCCCATAAACTGTTCCATCACGATACAGGCCCTTTTTCCTTCCCCGAAATACCGCTCTTTTTCCTCTTTTCCTTGTGTCCCTACCGGGAATCCAGTTTCATAGGGAATGCCGAACCACTCCTTCATTTTTCTCACAGTGGATAACCCGGAAACCGACACGGCAATGTTAAGCGAAGCTTCCCTTCCTTTCGCAATCTCCGGTATGTCCGCACCCATTCCCCATATGTATACATTCTGATATCCTCTTTTTTTCAGAAATTCTGTAAAATCGTCGGCCATCTCCTGTGACCACCCGCCCAGCGGGGTTGCCCCGATTACGTTCACACTTCTCTGTCCATTTTCTGCCGCTTTCTCACTCATCAGCTCCTTTGGAACAAACCGGTCAAGGAGCGCTTCATAGGCCATTTTCTGGCCAAGATCATACCTTCCCAGACCATGTGTGTCAAGTCCCAGAACCGGGCAGAGCGTTTTCTTTTCTATGATTCTGGCGATTGCCTGTATATCCGTGCCAAGCACAGTAGGAATCGGCGAGCCGCAGACAGCGATAAATCTACACCCAAGATCCTTCCAGGCCTGTACCGTCTTATGAATTACAATACTGTCATTGCCGGTAATCGCCTCAATCTCACTCATGTTTGTGTGAAACACATTCTTTTTCTTTTCCATCCACCGGAACTCGTCTGCATAACAATAGTTTCCCGTGCAGCCTCCCTGTCCGTGGAGAACCTTCAGACAGTCCATTTCAAAAAGCACAGAAAATGCTCCGCTGTAGTCTGCCGCCAGAGCCGGTAAATATCTAAATAATCTCTTCATCTGTTCCCTCCTGGCCAGCTCCGATACATTCTTCCACCTTAGACACAAAACGGTTGATACTTGCATAATCCGTATCATGCTGAACAGGCTCCATGGTGATCCATCCCGTGTCCGGGCAGCCATAGAACCAGTCCTCATGCGTACCGATTGCCAGATCTGTCTTCAAAGGTTTTTTTTCTATCACCTGTACCATACTTGGATGTGACATGATCACCACCTGGGTCTCTGGTGAATGATGAGAAAGCCAGGTGATTTCTTCTTTCTTCGATCCGATATATCCATCGCAGAAAATATATTTCACAGGAAGCCCGATCTTACACAGATCCACCGCCATCTGAAAGGAATTTACCATACCTGCATAGGATTCCCCCACCGCAATGGATTTTCCCCTCAGCAGATTCTTTATTTTCTCCACCCGTTTCTTTGTATACCGGTACTCTTCCACGTCATCCAATGGTACGCCGAGACAGTGGGAAAGGTTCTGGTACATCTCATGAACCACATCCGGGTCAAATGTGGGATATGCCTGCATATAAGGGATTCCGTTTCTGGCCTCCATCCGTTTTGCCGCCTGGATTCCAAAAGGAACGCCTACTATATTCAGCCTTGCACGGCCCATTTCCTGGAATTCTTCTAATGTCTGACACTGGGCAAGATGACGGACCGTTTTAATCCCGGCATTTCCGAGAATCCGGTAAAACTCACTGTCTTTCTGTACGGGACGGAGACGCCCGATCATATTCACTGCGTCAAGACGTAAAAGATTCCGGCTGTCTTCTAGCATGGAGAACACTTTATACCACAATTTCTGCTGAGGATGGGCATTTCCAATCACAGGATCCATCCATACCGTCTCCATCGGGATATGGTACTTTCCAGATAGTTTTCTTGTCAGATTCTCTATATCCGAAGACATCAGCCTGTCGATACAGGAAGCTCCGATCAGAAGAAGCCTTGGCGCAGGTTCTGCGCACGCAAGAATCTCCCTGACCGCCTCCTTAATGGCTTCCAGATGCGCGCCTGTAACAATGTCTTTTTCCTCTTCCTCCAGGAAAAAGACTCTTCCTGTCCTCTGCCATGGATAAACCGTAATGTGCCTTGCACACGCCGGAGGTGAGACAAATAAAATAACCGACTCCGGCACCATCAGAGAGATATCTATAATACTTCCGCAGCCTTTGCTGTTGGAAACAAATGATAAGTGGGGTTCTGCCGCCTGCTGCCCCGATTCATTTAATTTTTGGATTTCCTCAATCCCGTATATCAGCGGTTCTCTCATATCTTTCTCCTTCTTAACCCTGCCCGAAATTCTGCCGGACCTCGTCGACATATGCCAGCATTGCCATCACCCCTGTTACCAGGACTTCTTCATCCACGTCAAACTGTATACTGTGATGAGGCGCGCCGGAACCATACGCTTCATTTCGGATTCCCAGGCAGGCAAACACTCCCGGATATTCTCTCGTATAACGGGCAAATGTCTCTGATGCGCACCATGGCCTGCAGGATACGACAGAGTCTGCCGGCAGAAGAGACTCCATTCTCTTCTTTGCCATTTCAGCATATGTCCGGTCATTGACCACCGGACTTAGAAAATCTTCCGGCGCTTTGAGATACTCGACCATACAGTCATTCATTTCTGCCGTATGATCAATTACTTTCCTCAGAACCGCAACGGCTTTTTCTGCCGCCTCTTCATTAAAAAAACGCAGTGTACCGCCTACCCGGGCAGTCTCTGGTATGATATTGCAGGATTCGCCGCCTTGTATCAGGGTAATCCCCAATGTCACCATCTCATAAGGATCCAGCCGGTTCGGCCATGCCGCTGCCAGATTGTTTAACATAGCGGCAGCACAGAATACAGGATTTGCCGCCAGATCCGGCCTGGAGCCATGCCCTCCCCTCCCCTTTATAAGAAGATCAATTACGGATGTGCCCGCCATTCTGGCGCCGGGTTCTACACAGATCCGGCCTGATTCCAGTTCACTGTAAACATGGAGCGCAAAGCACGTATCAATTCGAAACTGCTTCAAGGCCTCGATCATGTCTCCTACGCCATAGCCGGTCTCTTCGCCCGACTCAAAACAGGCATAGACCATCCCTGTCAGTTTCTCACGGTTGTCAGCCAGAATTCTCAGTGTCCCTAATAACATGGCCGTGTGCGCATCATGTCCGCAGGCATGGCACGTCCCTTTGTTCTCAGAAATACAGGTCCTTTTCTGCACCAGATTTTCCCCGGCCTCCGGTATGGGAAGGGCGTCCATATCTGCCCGCAGAAGGATGTGCGCCCCTTCCTTTCCCGTGTCAAGCGCTGCGATCAGCCCGGTATCCCCTACGCTAAGAACCCTCAGCCCTTTTCCTTCCAGTTCCTGCCGGATAAACCTGCTGGTTTTTCTCTCTTTTCCTCCAGGTTCCGCATAACGGTGTACGGTTCTCCTGCATTCAATCACATAATCTCGCTTTTCTTCTGATAATCTGATAATCTCTTCATTATTCATCATCTTACACTATTCCATATTTGAACTGATAAATCTTCTGGTACGTTCTGTTCTGGGATTGCCGAAAAATTCCTCCGGCGGCGCCTGTTCCACGATCTTTCCGCCCTCCATAAATACAATCTCATCGGCCACACTCCTTGCAAATTTCATCTCATGAGTCACAATCAGCATCGTAGTATGCTGTTTTGCCAGATCCTGTATCACTTCCAGTACCTCTGACACCAGTTCCGGGTCTAATGCGGATGTCGGTTCATCAAACAATATAATGTCCGGATTCACTCCCATTGCCCTGGCAATCCCGACTCTCTGCTTCTCCCCGCCGGACAGTGTCTCTGGGTATGCGTCTTTTTTCTCAAGCATGCCCACCTTCTCAAGCAGCCCAAGGCCAATTTCCTCTGCTTTTCTGTCCTCCATTTTTTTCACGGCGGTAAGGGGCAGCTTAATGTTCTCTAAGGCTGTCTTGTTTCTGTAAAGGTTGGAATTCTGGAATACCATGGACGTTCTTGAACGCAGTACCTGAATCTCTGCCTTGCTGATCTTCTCATAATCCGCCTCAAAGTCCCCAAGCTTAATCCTCCCCTTTTCCGGACGTTCTAATAAGTTTACACAGCGCAGGAGCGTGGACTTTCCCGTACCGGAAGGGCCGATTACTACCACGACTTTCCCTTTTTCTATCTTCAGGCTGACGTCGTTTAAAACCATCTGGGTACCAAACGTTTTACTCAAATTCTTAATTTCTATCATTTCTTAACTCCTCTGACTAAACAATAAAAGAAACAAAGAGGATGCCTTACAGCACCCTCTGAAAACTATTTCCGATAAGCGACACCAATCTTCTGCTCGATCATTCTCTGAACACGGCCGAGAACAGCAGCCAGCGCCCAGTAAAATGCCGCCGCCAGAATATATGTCTCAAATGTCTTATAATAAGTTGCTGCAGTCAGCTGCGCTTCACCCATAATATCCTGTATTCCGATTGTCATACCTAGCGAAGACATCTTAATCAGATCCAGACAGGAGTTGGTGATCGGCGGAATCGCCGCCACCGCTGCCTGAGGCAGAATCACCTTTGTCATCATCTGCGTATATGTAAGACCAAAGGCCAGACATGCCTCATACTGCCCTTGATCAATACTTTCAATAGCGCCCCGGATACTTTCTGATATATATGCCGCCGCATTTAACGCCAGACACAGAATCAGCGCCAGAGTCTTTGGACAATTCTTCATGATGTCCATTACCATAGGAAGTCCGTAATAAAAGATAAACAATTGTATCAAAAGCGGAGTTCCCCGGAAGTAAGACACATAGATCTTTACAAACTGATTCAGTCCCTTGATTTGGAAATGCTCAATCACTGCAAGCAGCGCTCCTAACACCACACTGAGGAAAAATGCCGCCGCAGACACATAGATGGTGATTCCCAGTCCTTTCACAAGCAGCGGTACCAGGATTCTGGCATAAGGAATAAATGTTTCTGTTAAATATTCCATCTTATTCTACCTTATTACTTTTCAACCGAAATATCGATACCAACCCACTTCTCCGAAAGTTCTTTTAACGTTCCGTCATCTTTCAGAATCTTAATGAATTCATTCAAAGCATCCAGAAGTTCCGTGTTGTTTTTGTCAACGGCTATCGTTGCCGGCGCATACTCGAATGGATCCAGCATTTTAATCTTCAGATTCGCATTCTCCTTCATGGCCATGGAGGTCTGGATATCCTGTGCCAGAACTGCATCGATTCTGCCGTATTCAAGGTCTGCAAACATTGCCTCTAACGTTGCTGAAGTATACACTTCAAACGTCACGTCTCCATCTGGATACATCGCTTCTACGGATGCCTGCATACTGTTCCCGGAACCTACGCCGACCTTTTTCCCCGCCAGGTCTTCTACACTCTTAATCTCCTCGTTATCCTCAGATACAACTACCGTGGAACCATAGTAGTTGACCGGATCTGTAAATGCAAATGACTTTTCCCGCTCTGCATCCGGAGCCATCTGTGCGGAAACCGCATCAGCCTTTCCAGACTGGAGCAGTCCAAGCAACCCGCTGAAATCGGCAAATTCCCACTCTACTTTGATTCCCGTACGGGCTTCAAACTCATTCCAGATATCAACGTCATACCCCTTCAGTTCTTCGTCTTCTTTAAATTCAAAGGGAGCATATCCGGGAGACGTGGCAACCGTAACCGACTCGAGATCAAGTCCCAGGTCTAAAAGTTCTTCTTCCTTATCCTCTCCCGAATCCGTGTTCTTTGTACCTTCTGTCTTTCCTGTGTCCTCTGTACTCTCTGCGTTTTCCTTGTTTCCACATCCTGCTGCAAGTACGCCGGCCATTGACACACAAAGCAGAATACTGACCAACTTTCTTTTCATCATTCGACCTTCTTTCTAGAGATTCCCCATACTAATATTGAATTAGTATCTCTCTCATGTAAAATTTGATATATTTGCATACCTATTTTATCGGTTTTGTCTACATTTGTCTAATCAATACTTTCAATATAAAAGTCTGTTTATTGAATTCTTATATATATACCAGGCAGCGTCCACCCGCCCGTTATCTCCTGATCCGAAAGAATAAAGGGGCTATCGGGAAATAGATAGCTCTACACAGGGGCAGGTGTGACTCGTATGAATCACACCTGCCCCTGAAACTTTGCCATAAAAAGAGAAAAAGATGGCTAACGACAACCATCTCTTCTCCGTTACATGTTATAATTCTTAAGGAAAGTATCAGATTCAGAGCAGACAAAGAGAGCAGCTTTATACAAAAGATAAAACTGCTCTGAA
>ERZ808024.633-NODE-633-length-13732-cov-4.048334_pt1 | contig 13732 bp, 15 predicted proteins | sample MGYA00380181_ERZ808024 | MGnify/ENA primary metagenome ERZ808024 (study PRJEB31490, sample SAMN06133413) | mouse gut metagenome | isolation source: Z2_1 | host: mice | place: China: Chengdu | collected 2015-05 ...
TAAACGTGTGAGAGGAATGTCTGCCCCGTCTTTCAGTACCCGGCGTTGGTGCGGTCTGATTTCCAATCCCGGAAAAGTAAGTGCCGGGGAGTGGGGCGGCTGCATGGCTTCCAGCGGTATCATATCGGCAAGGGCGGCTATGGCTTTCTCGACTGCTTTTTCTTCCGTGTCATTGAATGTAAGTACAAGTATCTTTCCTACAAATATCACTCCTTTGCAATTAACCAAACTGCTAATTCATAGCATTCATTACAGATAACAAATCGGCAGGTCTTTCTAAAAAATAATCTGCTTTTATGTGCTTGTTATGACTGCCCCATACTGCCAAAGCAAAATCAATTCCCGCATTTTCCGCACATTTACTGTCATATTTGCTATCTCCGATATAAAGCACTTTCCTATGTTCTGTTTTTGATAATTCCACATATTTCAAAATCGGCGCGGCATTGGGTTTATGTTCCTGCGTATCGTCTGCACATATGATTGTTTTGAAATAATGGCTGATATCAAACGGACAAAAATCATGTGTAAATTCTTCCCTTGTCTTTGAGGTGACAATCCCCATTTCATAATGCATACTTAGAAGATTTTTCAATAATTCAATGATTCCGTCAAATACTTTAATGGTATTTGTATAGCTGCACATTTTTTTATCCCATAATTCTATCGCGTAGGAAGTGTCTTTTATCTCAAGTTTTTTCAAAGCGTCTATCCCTGTAATCCCTAACGCAAATCTTAGTTCAGAGCATGGCATCTCTTTCCCGGACAATTCCTTTATGGTTTCCTGTAAGGAATATAAGACAGCATATTCCGTATCAATCAGAGTGCCGTCAATGTCAAAAACGATATGCTTATACTTCATGTTGCCGCCTTTCCCTGTCTGTATCAAAATAACGTATCACCCTGCATGGATTCCCTACTGCAACACAATTAGCCGGGATAGGGCGGTTTACAACACTTCCAGCCCCTATTACGCTGTTTTCTCCTATGGTGACTCCTGGCAGAAGAATACAGCCGCCGCCAATCCAGACATTATTTTCTATCTCTATCGGACGTGCATAGGTTCTAAAAAATGTTGTCTGGCGTTCCCTCCAATCCGGCACAAGCCTTTCCACTGGTAAAACAGGGTGCGAAGATGTATAAATCTGCACATTTGAAGCAATCAAAACTCTGTCACCAATTCGGATAGTTTTGTTATCCACAAAGGTACAATTCATATTGATTATCACATCATTTCTCAAAAAAATATTTTTCCCATAGTCACAATGAAAACTGTTTTCCACAACGCCCGGAAGCAAAGTATAAATAGAGCAGCCAATCTGTTCTTCAAACAGTTCTTTAATCTCTAAAATTTTTTTCACCTGTCGATTGTCGCCGGGTGGATGCTGTACTGTATTGTCACATCTACAAATCTCTTTTCCAAAAGGCAGAACCCCGTAGGCATAGCTAATGCGTCACATAGTTGTACCAGACGGTCATAATCATCATATACCGCATTTACAACAAAATTTTTCTCCCAGTTCGTTTATTTGTTGCTACTGCCTATTTTCACCCTATATAGTACATAAATATACAGGAAATGAATAGTCGCAATTCTGCATTTCACTCTCTTTTAAACCCTTCACGAACCCATTTTACATAAGCCCACTGACGTTTTGTACTGTCAACTGTGTTCTCATCAACAGGTGTTCCACATTCTTGATATACATAAAACTCATTAAAGGAACTTAAGTATTTATTTGCATAATACTTGCAGCCTTGCAAACCTGTGTCGTTTGCCTCTTCCTCTGTTATTTCTCCCATGCACTCAAAATCATCTGAAAGATCAGATATAGGCATGGTATTTCCAAGGTAATATTGTCCTCTTATAATAAGCATCGGTGGCAAATCTCCAGTAACCGCTTCATCCTTACTTTTTAGAGTTGTTCCGCAACCGACCAAACCTAATACACATACCAGTGTTGATACTAATGCTACTAATCTTTTCATAATAATCACTCCTTATTAAAGTTATTTATATCATGCATTACTCAACTGCATATTTCAATGCATGCAAAAGCCCTTAAAAACGTATATTTATGCACAAATTTCACTAGCAACAATAAAACGAACTGGGACAAATTTTTCATAAATAGATAATCCTCATCACTGACATCAAACTCTCCGATAGAAGTATCAATATCCTGTATCATAAATGCGTGGGATATACATATTTGTGCAGCTTTTCCCTACCTACGCTCCATACAGTAACGATAGTCGTCTATAAAATATTTACAGACAAATCAACAATCCCCGGCATAGTATGAAACAATTCTCATATAGTCCGTTGGATTCGGAATTTCTAAAACAAGCCGCAGGCAGTTTTTGTTTTGGCGGTACTGCCGCCACAAACTGTCCTGTACCCTTTCTTCCCCATTGATATTTCGTTTTTTACCGTCCGGGCAGAGCATATTTACTTTGCTGGTACAGGCATTGACCGTATTTAAAAATTTTTTCATGTTCAGAATGTTCAATTTTACCATCTTGAACCCACCTCCTGTAAATTGCTGATTTACTTTACAGGTATCATTATAATGCAGCGGGTGTGGAAAAAAATATTTCAATTCTGCCTTTATCTGTCACGATTCTGCCATTTCCTCCGATATTCGGTTGGTGAACAATGTGCGTACTCCCGAAAAACTTTTCCAAAATAGCTGCTGCTCCCTAAACCGCAGTCATGGCTGATCACGGTAACAGGTTCCTGCCCCTTTGCCAACATCTGACAGGCGGCTTGCAGACGGTAAGCCTTTATATAGTCTGCAGGGGTCATGTGCAGACAGTCATGGAACACTCTGTAACATTCCCTTTCGCTCAGGTATGCTGCCGCTGCAAGCTCCGGGATAGAAATTTTCTCCCTGTAATGCTCGTGAATGTAGATCATCATCAACTTTATTTTATCGTTGCTCTTGTTATGTTCTCCCGCCTTTTCACGCATAGGGCGGGATAGTTCAAAAAGCATCAGCCATATTTCCGTGAGGATTTCCCGAAGTTTTATTTCATACCCAAATTCATCACCGGAAAAATGAAATGCTTTAAGAATAAGTTTCAAAATATTTTCTTCTGCTGCATTGCCCGGAAAAAGAGGAATTAGTTCAATCTGCGGGGCAGTTATAACAGGGGCGATATATTTTTGCTCAATCCTGTTTCCCTGTTCTCCGGCAAGCAGGGAAACATCAAAAATATGAAGTAGCTGTAGATTCTTTTCTCGCTGTGCTATTGCTTTTGTCATATGGAGTACGTTGGAATTTACCATGCCGCCGCTTCCGGCAGGAAACAATAGCTTTCCTCCCGGCGTATCATATTCCATGCTGCCGCTTTCCATGTAAAAAAGCTCTACCGCCTTGTGCCAGTGCCACGGCACATAACGCCCTGTATATTTGTCAAGTTCTGCTCTCGAAGCGATATAGGGAAAATCCTTTTCAAAATCGGGAAGCAATTCTTCCTTGCTTCCCGTATAAAATTCAATGCTGTGTATATTTTTCATGTCTGTTCACCTGTATATCTGCGGTTTTGTCTGTTTTATTAAATATACTGGAATAGTTCTGTGATTGTCAATCAATACAGCGTGTTCTTTAACATCCAAAAAAAGAAAGAATGAGAGGGATTCCGTAGTAGTCGGCATTGTGGGAATGTGTATAACTGGCTGTCTTATGGAGTTGTGGGTAACATCTCTCACAGGAGAATAGACTGTCAAAACTTTTGTGAGGGATATTTGAATTTATAGGCCGATTATTTTTTAGTAATTCCCTTTTGTATAATAAATATCTAGGTAAATAAATAACGTATAAGTATTTGCTATTTATATATCATCTTGTTACGATATATTCAGGATTGCAAAACAAAAAGGAATTGAGAAATCTGCAAGAATTCATTTAGAAATTGTTTATTTTTCTGTTAGCTGGATGTTATCTGAAATAGGTAAAGTATACCTTGTCGGACGGAGTCCGCCAGTCCCACAGGGACGTAAATTAGGGGATGCCCGAATGGGCATACCCTATAGGGTACACGTAGTCACAGACACAAAAGAGGGAGGACAGAAATTGAAAAAAAGATTGTATATATGTCTGCTGCTTGCGCTGGGAATATCGGGCCTGATGTCAGGATGCGGAAAAGACTTTGGTAAGCGGACAGAGATAAACAGCCATAACGAGGAAAGCAGGGCAGAGGAAGAAGCAGTCAAAGGAGAGACGGTGAACGGAAAAGAAAGCAGAGACCAAAATGCAATCCGGATTACACCAACATCTGAGGTCAGGGAACTGGAAACCGGGCTGTCAATCGTCCGATATGAAGGGGAATATGGATTTGACGCATTTTTAGAGCAGGGAGGAGCCGGTTCGGATGCGGATGTTGCAGCATATATCACTTCTTTGCTGGATCAGGAAATCCGTATGGAAGGAAGCCCTTTCGGATGCAGTACCCTGTCGGTAAAAAGCCAGACAGGAGGATACCTGTTCGGAAGAAATTTTGACTGGAACACCTGTAATGGATGGATTGTCAGCGCCAGACCGGAAAACGGGTATGCTTCCGTTTCAACGGTAAACATGGATTTTATCCGGGCAGGCGGAGTAGACCTTTCACAGTTACCGGATTCGGCGCAGGCTTTTGTCTCCCTGTATGCACCGTTGGATGGCATGAATGAAAAAGGGCTGGCGGTTTCCGTGAACATGATTCAGGACTCACCAGGTATCAGCCAGGACAGCGGAAAGCCTTCTCTCACCACTACAACAGCAGTCCGGCTATTGCTTGATCGGGCGGCAGATGTAGAAGAAGCGTTGGAACTTTTACAGCAATATGATTTTCACAGTTCTATGGGAATGATGGTGCATCTGGCTATAGCAGATGCAGACGGCAGGAGCGTGGCAGTGGAATATGTGAATCATGAAATGGTTGTGATCGAGACGCCCGTTGTCACGAATTTTTATCTGGCTTCGGGAGAAAAGCAGGGAATCGGTACCGCCCAGTCCCATACCCGGTATGAAATCCTTACCGGGACATTGGAAGAACAGGGGGAGATGACTGAAACTGGGGTGCGGGATGCACTGGACAGTGTGAGCAAAGATAATTTTGGTGAGTTTGAATCTACAGAATGGAGCATTGTGATGAATCAGAAGACAAAGGAGCTGATTTATTACCATAGAGAAAATTACGGAAGGGCATATGTTGTTCCGGTGGAATAGATGAAGTCGCAAAGAAACTTTACCCTTTCGTGCCATCGCACAGCGATTTTGATAGGAGGAAGCGCCCTATGGGCACAAGGTGAATTGACACGGAGTGGCAAGAGAAAGTGGCCTGGGCCGTACCTATATGCCAAAATACGTGGCAAGAAGGAGGAAATTATGAATTACTTAAAAACTTTAACGGATTTATACAGATTAAAAAAGAATGCTAAGTTAAGTGCAAAAAGAATGAAATCCCTGCAGGATGGAAAACTGCGTAAGCTTCTCAGATTCGCATGGGAACATTCCGCCTACTACCGGTCAGCTTTTGAGGATGCCGGAATTACGGAAGAACAGTTAGACACACTGCCGCTTTCCTGCTTTCCGACCATTGACAAACAAAAGTTTTTGGAACATTTTGATGAACTGGTCACAGTGCCTGATCTAAAGCAGGAAGGCCTGCGCAAATTCGATGCAGGGGAAGCTGTAGACCGAAAGCCCTATCAGGGAAAATACCATGTCGTTCATTCCTCTGGCAGCACCGGGAAGCCTGGATATTTTGTATATGATGAAGATGCCTGGAACCAGATGTTGTCCGGTATTATCCGGGCGGCTCTATGGGGGATGTCCATGCCCCGAATTCTGAAACTGCTGATAAAACGTCCAAGGATTGTGTATATTGCAGCCACAGATGGGAGATACGGCGGAGCTATGGCAGTAGGAGACGGCATCCGTGGAGTAGGCGCCAGCCAGCTTTATCTGGACATCAAGACACCGGTTACGGAATGGATCAGGCAGCTAAAAGAATTCCGGCCCAACATTGTCATTGGTTATCCATCGGCGGTTAAGATTCTTGCACAGTTGATGGAGGACGGGGAAGTCAGCCTGGATGTGGAACGGGTGGTTTCCTGCGGCGAGCCGTTAGGAGCAAGTTTACGGAGCTGGCTGGAAAAGATATTTGGGACGCAGGTTGTCAATTTCTACGGCGCCAGTGAGTCCCTGGCTCTGGGAGTAGAAACTGATCCGGAGGATGGGATGCTTCTGTTTGACGATATGAATGTCATTGAGGTGGAAAACGGAGTGATGTATGTTACCTGCCTTTATAATTACGCACAGCCGCTCATTCGCTACCGTCTTTCCGACCGTCTGACTTTGCAGGCGCCGGAAGAAGGGGAACAGCCATTTACCAAAGCGGTAGGGCTTCTGGGAAGGAATGAAGATGTTCTTTGGTTTGAAGATGGAAGGGGAAACCGGGAGTTCCTTCATCCACTGGCGATTGAAGGGTTCTGTATCGAAGGGCTGAAAGATTATCAGTTCCGTCAGACTACGAAAGATACCTTTGAAATGTACGCAGAGACAGAACATGGCGCATCCAGGGAGCGGATCAGGCAGGAAATGCTGCGGCAGATGGGAGAAATCCTGACCGGGAAAAAATTGGACTATGTGCAGTTCTATGTGAATTTTGTAAATGAAATCCTGCCGGATACCCGGACGGGGAAGAAACCTTTGATCTTCGCGAGCAATGAGCCTAGTGTACTGACTCGTTTACTTTCAGCTAAATGACACAGAATGAATTTTCAGTCTGCAAGGCGGCGGAGGGAGGCGATGCGGTGGCATCGTTGACCGACAACAACGCAGCAGATGGAAATTCAGGCAAGTCATTTGGCGAAATGTAAATGAGTCAGTACACTAGTTCCGTGCTGAAAGCCAACCCTGGTTGGATTGAGAATATTGGCGAATGCCGTGAAAGCCAGCAGCCGACAGGGTTGCTGGCGTAAAGGGAAAGGTGGCATAACAAATGGCAGATACCATATTACAGGGAGAAAAGATTACAAGAGTTTTTCATCAGGGGAAGTCAGAAGCAAAAGTCCTTGACGGAATTGACATCAAAATATATGAAAAAGACTTTACGGTTATCATGGGGCCATCGGGAGCCGGGAAGTCCACCCTTTTGTACAGTCTAAGTGGCATGGACCAGATAAACGGGGGGCATGTGCTTTATCGGGGCAGAGAAATCAGCAGCCTTTCGGAAAAACAGATGGCAAGGCTCCGGGCAGAGGAATTCGGGTTTGTATTCCAGCAGACTCATTTGGTCAGCAACCTGACACTTTTGGAAAATGTGCTGGTGGCAGGGTATGTGGGCAGGAAGGACAGCGCAGAAAAAGTAAGGGAAAGGGCAAAGAACCTTCTGCAGCAGATGGATGTGGAGGAAGCCAAAGACAGGCTTCCTGTCCAGGTATCCGGGGGTGAAGCGCAGAGGGCGGCTATCGCCAGAGCCATGATCGGAAGACCGGGGCTTCTGTTTGCCGATGAGCCGACAGGCGCTTTAAACCAGGCAAATACCCGTGAGGTTTTAGGGCTTTTGACAGACCTGAACAGGGAGGGCCAGAGCATCCTGATGGTGACACATGACCTACGGGCGGCATCCAGAGGGAACCGGATTCTATATCTGGAGGACGGAAAAGTCTGTGATGAACTCTCTTTAGAGCCTTACAATGAAATGGAAGAAAAGCAGCGGGAAAGAGAGGTCAGCCAGTGGCTTTCCGGGCTTCGCTGGTAGGAGGTGTATGGTCAAATGTTGGAAAATCGAATGATAATCCGGGCAGGAGTGAAAAGAAATAAGGGAAGTTTTTTGGGGATCGGAATCCTTCTGCTTCTGGCGGCGCTTTCTCTGACAGCCGTACTGATGACTGTCCTGGCAGGAAACAGCTATATACGGGATGAGATGGAGAGGGCGGGCTTTGGAGACCTTACCGCATGGGCATCGGATGTACCGGATATAGAGTTTTTGATGGAAAGCATCCGGGAGCAGGAAGGTGTAGAGGCGGCGGAGGCTCAAAGGCTGATTTTTTCCGAATATGAGGCAAACGGTGTGGAATCTGACAGCCAGGGGCAGATGATTCCCTGGACGCTTTCAGGCAGCAGGTACCGCTTTTTTCAAAATAACCTTTCCGGCTATAGAGAAGCTCCGGAAGAAATCGGAGAACAGGAAGTGTATGTTTCCCCTTCTATGAAATCCATGATGGATCTGGAACCTGGCGACACGGTTATCTTTCCCATAGCCAGAGGTGGAAGAACGATCAGCCTGACGGTGGCAGGGTATTATGAAGACCCCTTTATGGGAAGTTCCATGATCGGGATGAAAGGGTTTCTGATATCGGAGAAAACTTATGAAGAAATAGGTTCCATCATAGAAGAAACGGGGATGGATGCCCTGGCCAGAGATGGGGTTATGGTCCATATACAAGCGGAGGATGGTATTACGGTTTCGGAAGTAAACAGAATCCTGGTGGAGAACACACCTCTTTCCATGTATACGGAATTTATCCACAGTGCGGATACGATGGCTGGTTTTATGGGGATTCTCCAGAATGCTTTTTCTGCAATATTAGCGGCTTTTGCGTTGGTGCTGTTTGGAGTGGCTATGGCAGTGATGGGGCACAGTATTTCCGGTCTGGTGGAGCAGGAATGGAAAAATCTTGGTATTCTGAAAACCATAGGTTATACCGGAGGGCGGCTGACGGGGCTGTTGACAATACAGTATGGGGCTGCTATGGGGGGCGGCGTTATTCTGGGAATGCTTCTGGCGGTTCCGGCAGCAGGGTTGATCAGCCGGATGACGGTCACAACTGCGGGTGTCCTGATTCCAGTCAATTTTCCGGTTCTGCTCTGTATGGGGGTATTTGCTATTCTACTGCTGGTTCCGGTGAGCTTTTGTATCCTGCGCCTTCGGAATATTAAGAGGATTGCTCCTATGGCTGCTATCCGTGGGGAACCGGATACCGTATCTGCGTCAGAAACGAAGTTTTTCCGTAACGGGATACGCTCAGGTGGGCTTTCTTTTCATCTGGCGCTGCGGCAGGTCCTGACGGGCAGGAGGCGTTATGCAGGCGCTTGTCTGGTGGCGTTATTTCTGGTATTTTTTGCTTCCCTGGCAGGCCGGATGAATGGCTGGCTGGGAGAGGATGGGAAAGGAATGATGGATGCCTTTAACCCGGCAGACCTTGACCTGGGTGTGCAGGTTTTAGGGGAGCTTGGGGCTGAAGAAATGGAGCAAATGGTACTTTCCTATACGGATATTACAGACAGCTATCTGTTGGCTATGCCCAGTGTTTCCGTGAATGGAACGAATTACACGGCAAATGTCATTACAGAGCCAGAACGATTTCATATCAGCAGAGGGCAGACCAGTATGGAGGCAGACCAGGTAGTTCTGACAGAGGCGCTTGCCTCTGATCTGGGAGCAGATGTGGGAGATTTCGTTACGATACGGGGAAATAAAGGCAGCGGAGAGTTTACGGTTTCAGGGATCTATCATTGCGCCAATGATATGGGGGCGAATCTGGGAATGAGCAGGGAGGGATACCTTTCCATCGGGGAAGATGACAGCCGTTTGTGGTGCTATCATTATTTTCTGGAAGACCCTTCACAGAAACAGGCCATTACCGAGGCTCTGGAACAGACCTGGGGCGGAGATGTCCATGTCCATGAAAATTCCTGGCCGGGACTGTTTGGGATTATTTCTGCCATGCATATGCTGATTTTTTTCCTATATGGGGTGAGCGCTGTATTTATCTGTGTCGTGACTGGAATGGCAGGAACAAAGATTCTGGATGTGGAGCAGAAGGATATGGGAATCTATAAATCTATCGGATGTTCTGTCAGGATGCTTCGATTCTCCTTTGCTTTCCGCTTTGGAATTGTGGCAGCAGTCGGGGCAGTGATCGGGACACTGGCAGCTATGGGATTCACAGATCCTGTGGTATCCACTGTTATGCGGCTGGCAGGAATCAGTAATTTCGCATCGGGGAATATGCCTGGAAGCGTCCTCCTTCCGGGGAGTATGGTAATACTTTTATTCTTTGTGTTCGCCTGGCTGTTATCAGGCAGGATTAAAAAAGAGGACATGAATGTGCTGACAGCGGAAACATAAACGATGCCCTAAAAAGAAGGGCAAGAATAAGGAAACACCACAGGGGTATACCATTATGCCCTGAAAAAATGGGCAGAAATAAAGAAAGGATGAAAATAAAATGAAAAACAACAACTACAGAACAAATATGGGAAAAAGGATAATGGGATGGATGGCAGCCATAGCGATTTCTGCTTCACTTTTGGCAGGATGCGGCCAGAGCAATAGAGATGCGGAAAGTGTAAGGGACACCGTATCCATCGGAGAGGAGAGGACGGAAGCACAAAGACCGGAAAGCAATGCCGGAACAGGAGATTTTTCTGAAAATGGTACAGATACAGGGAATATGGAAAATCAGACTGGTGGGGATCAGACAACGGAAAGTGGAGGTACACAGCTGGAAGTCCGGTTCGGGGATAGCGGTGAGCCATTTATGATGACGCTTTTAGATAATGAGACTGCCGCAGCCATTGCGAGGTATGTAGGAACTTCTGACTGGAGGCTTCCTATCTATGAACGGGATGCAGATGCGGACTACAGTGTGCTGCAGTATTATGACATCCCCAGCAGGTATGAGATTCCCTCCAATTCAGAAACGGTGACAGAAGCAAAGGCAGGAGACGTATTTTATTCTGATCCGAACCGCATCGTATTATTTTATCATGATGCAGAGATTTCAGCAGAATATACAAAGATCGGCACATTTGAGGCGACAGAAGAATTTATAACGGCAGTGGAAGAAAATCCGGTACTGGAAGGATGGGGAAACAAGATTATCCAGATTTCACAGCCGTAAATGAAAAGCAGAGTGAGGAATGGGTTCCGACCTTGCGGTGGCCTGCACCGGATGCCGCTATTGCACACCGAACTGTCCGCAGGGGCTGGATATTCCCCTTTTACTTAAAAATTATAATGAGGCAAAGATTGGGGGTGTATGGCGTATCAGTCATTTGAAAGAACTGCCAAAGGAAAAGCGTCCTGAAGCCTGCATCGGCTGTGATATCTGTGCAGGGCATTGTCCCCAGGGATTCCATATCCCGCAAATTTTAAAAGAGCTGAACAAGATGCTGGAAGAAATATAATATCTTTTGATGGAGAGAATCCCTGTTGCTTACAAATACAGCAGAGGGGTTCTTTTTATAGTTATTTGCTATTGAAATTGATTAAATATAAGTATTTGCTATTTATTTGACGCTTCTATATACTAAATACAGGATGAAGAAAGAGCAAAGCACTGTCAATGCTTTTTCACAATCAAGAAGGAGAATTAAAGAGTACAGGAGGATTTTATGACCACAGAAACCTTTATTCCCGTGAGCAACGAGCCAAGTGGGCATGCTTGCATGCACATTTGGCGACTGCCGCGAGGGTCAAAAACCCCACTGCAGAGCCGCGGAGTTTTTGACTGAAATTATGAATTCTAGGGAAAAGATTTTATGTGGCTCCGATGTGCATCGGTATATGGGAAAGCTGAGCCAAGAGGCAATGAAAATAACCGCCATGATAAATTGCGGTTATCATGAGCCGAAGGAAATACGGGAGCTGTTTTCCCTTCTTACAGGCAATGTTTGGATTGGAGCAAATGCTACAGTATTGCCGGGAGTCACCATTGGGGATGGGGCAATCGTAGCTGCCGGAGCAGTGGTTGCGAAGGATGTTCTGCCCGGTGTAATCGTGGGAGGTGTGCCTGCAAAGATACTCAAAAAGGTGGAAGCGGATAGCCGGGTGAGTTGAGAAATCTGCAAGAATTCATTTAGAAATTGTTTATTTTTATGTTAGAGCCATGTTATCTGTGTCCGGTATCCTTATCATAGAGTTCAGGAAAGAACAGCAGGATGGGAAAGAGAACGCAGAGAATTGTGTTTAAAAATTTTAGGAGGAAAAAATCATGAAGACAAGAGAAATCAAACAGGAGTATTTGACAGGAGAAAGAGCGTTGTTTCAGGGGGCGGATTTGAAAATCTATGACAGCATCTTTGCAGATGGGGAATCGCCACTGAAAGAGAGCCATGACATTGAGCTGGAGAACTGCATGTTTAAATGGAAGTACCCCTTCTGGTATGCCAAGAATATCACTGCAAGAAACTGTACCTGGTTTGAGATGGCCCGTGCAGGCGTATGGTATACGGATCATATTACGGTAGAGGACGCAGTGATCGAGGCTCCCAAGAATTTCCGTCGCTGCCGGGGTGTAAACTTGAAGAATGTAAACCTTCCCAATGCGGCTGAAACCCTCTGGAACTGCGAGGATGTGGAGCTTGACCATGTGACGGCAAAAGGCGACTATTTCGCCATGAACAGCCGGAATATGGTGCTTAGGGACTTCCAGCTGGTGGGCAACTACTCCTTTGATGGGGTAAAGAATATGGAGATCCACAATGCCCGTATGCTTTCCAAGGATGCTTTCTGGAACACGGAGAATGTGACGGTATATGATTCTTTTATCTCCGGTGAATACCTGGGCTGGAATGCAAAGAACCTGACACTTATAAACTGCACCATCGAGAGTCTCCAGGGGATGTGCTACATTGATAACCTGGTGATGAAAAACTGCAAGCTTCTCAATACTACCCTTGCTTTTGAGTATTCTACGGTAGATGCGGAAATAACCGGGAAAATTGACAGCGTGATAAACCCATCCGGCGGAGTAATCCGGGCAGACCGTATTGATGAGCTGATTATTGAAAAAGATAAGGTAGATCCGGAAAAGACAAGGATCATTTGCAGAAGAGAATTGAAGGAGGTGGTATGAGCCTGCTTTTGAAAGGGATTCTGATTGGATTGCTCTTTGGTGTACCGGTGGGGGCAGTGGGAGCCATGACCGTGCAGAGAACCTGGGAACACGGGATAAAGGCCGGCCTCCTTACGGGAATGGGTTCCTCTGTGGCAGACTGCATTTATGCAGGAATCGGGGCCTTTGGACTGACCATAGTTTCCGATTTCCTTCTGGAACATCAGACGGTTATTCATCTGGTGGGCGGAGTAATCGTGCTGTATCTGGGAATCTGCCCGTTCTTCCGAAAAGAAGAAGAGACGGAGGTTCCGGAAGTGTCGGGAAGATGGAGGATGTTTCTGACATCATTTGTAGTAGGAATCACAAATCCGGCGGCAATCCTGACCTTTCTGTTTGCCTTCTCCTGGTTTGGCATTGCAGGAGGCAGCACAAAAAGGAATGGCTGGCTGGTAGTTCTGGGAGTGTTCCTTGGAACCTATCTCTGGTGGGGAGGACTTACTGCTGCAGTTTCCCTGACCAGAAAAAAGAAGAGAAAAAACCTTGCAAAGAAGAAATCTTCATCTGCAAAAAGCTGGACTGCAAACATGAATGCAGAAAAGAAACAGTGGAAAAATACGACCGTCACACCTGGGATGACTGGAATACCTGGAATCGCTGCGGCTGTAAAGAAAAAAAGCGCTGCGTATGCCGCTTATTTAAATGTAAATTCTAAATCGGCAATACCGAACCCGTCCGAAAACGGACGGGATACATAGCCTTAAAGTTTTTTAATATTCGTAATTTCCCCGTAATACATGGTGTGCATATTATCGTCGCCATACCATTTGTCTTTGACTTTCGCAGCTAAAGCGGCGGTGTCCATTCTTTGCTTCTACAAAACTTTACATTCCA
>ERZ808024.637-NODE-637-length-13608-cov-14.030744_pt1 | contig 13608 bp, 19 predicted proteins | sample MGYA00380181_ERZ808024 | MGnify/ENA primary metagenome ERZ808024 (study PRJEB31490, sample SAMN06133413) | mouse gut metagenome | isolation source: Z2_1 | host: mice | place: China: Chengdu | collected 2015-05 ...
GATAACGCATTAGGTCAAAAAACCTATGTGTTATCGGCTTTTTTATTTAATATTGCGCAAAAGCCGCTGTTCCCTATTATAGAATGGATTGCGGGTAGTGTATTAAAGTCGCCCTTTTTTAAGGATACGGCGGTATCGGGGAGGTATCGCCGTGTCCATTTTTATTTACTGTAACCCGCCTAATGCTTTGCGGTCAAAAAAAGCTATGCTCCGCAAGCGGGATATTCCGGCTATGAATGTGAACTGTCAATACATTTAGCTACTGCTTACATTTCCTTTGCGCCCGTCCGCGTCTTGCGGACGGGCGCATTTTGCTTTTTTCAACTTTTTTCTGAAAAGCGCACTCAAGAGCCATCTCCCGAACGGGTACGGAGCGAAAGGGGCAGAGAGGACAAGCCCTTAACTCCCGTCCTCTACTCCACGCGGGAAGGAGGTGAACTCTATGGAGCTATCTTCTTCCGACAAGGAAAGAATACAACATCAGTACGACGCATTAGCAAAGAAAACTTTGGTCGGCGAAGCGAAAAGCCACCGCCGCACTCTTGCGAAACGCGCAGCACGCGAAGTTACTTTTTCGGATTTGAGCGAAAGCGAACTCGCGCAGCTTTTCACAACGGACGAATACGAAAGCGATTATTTCCGTTTTCAAGTGTCCGGCTTTGATGTACTCGTCAAAAATGAACTGCTTGCCGAAGCCCTTAACGCTTTGCCCGAAAGGAAACGCGACATTATCCTTTTGTCCTACTTCTTGGATATGAGCGACGCGGAAATTGGCGAACTGCTGAATGTTGTACGCACGACGGTTTTCCGGCACAGGAAATCCGCGCTTGCGAAAATCAAACAGTATTTGGAGGGAAAAGCAGATGATGAATACCGTTAGGAAGTCTGAAAATCTGTTGCCGTTCCCTGTCATTTCCGCAGCGGCAAACGGCGACACAACCGCCATGTGCGCGATCTTGAAGCACTACGAGGGTTACATAGCGAAACTTTGTACCCGCACGCTGAAAGACGACGCGGGCAATACCTATTCCTATGTGGACGAGGAAATGCGTAACAGGCTGCAAGTGCGCCTTATTACCCGCACCCTTGCTTTTCATGTAGGATAATCTTTTAGCCCATGCGGGGAGCGTGTCCCCTTTCCACGCTTCCCGTTATGGGCTATTTGTCGTTCCGCAAAAGCATATCCGCTGTTGATGTGCTTTTGCAGGCCGACAAAGCCTATTGTTCTTTGACAAAGAAAGCGGCCTTTGGTGCGCAGCATAACAGGCAAACGGGTACATTCCGTCTGTACCGAGCCAGTCGGCGGGTACGCCATGACAGCTTTTCCCCATAGGGGAAAAGCCGAGCGAGAACTACCGCGCCGTAAAACAGGTTTAGCAGCTTGTGGGCGACGACATACAAGGCGGCACAATGATACTCCCGCGTTGAACACCCTCAAAGTATTGCGCGGCGCACCCATAAGCATGGGCCGGGGTGAAACTCCCGTGAGGTTGCAGCTAACAACCGCCCGTTTTTGCCTTTTGACGAATATAGTTTATCCATACAGGAAAAGGAGGTTTTTCTAATGGATAAAAAACAGACAATTACAACCGAACGCAAAATAGGGAAAATCACCTATCTTGTTCAAGCGTTGCCGAGTGAAAAGGCAACCGATACAATCCATAAAAAGATTGAGAAACTCATTGTAAAGGATTTGCAGAAAAAGCCCGGAAATCCGGGATTTTTAGCGTCCGAGTAGTGCATTAGGCGGCGGGATATGGTATAATGATAGCAACACATTATACCTGTTTATTCGGCTGTCGGAAAGGAGGACTAATGTTACAGTCGAATAAAATCACCGCCCTTTACTGCCGTTTAAGTCAAGAGGATATGCAAGCCGGAGAAAGCGGAAGCATACAGCACCAAAAAATGATACTTCAACGCTATGCGGACGAACACCATTTTTTGAACACAAAGTTTTTTGTGGACGACGGATTTTCCGGCGTGAGTTTTGAGCGCGAGGGGCTGCAAGCGATGTTGCAGGAAGTGGAAGCCGGACGAGTGGCGACGGTCATTACCAAAGACCTTTCCCGTCTTGGCAGAAACTATCTGAAAACGGGCGAACTCATAGAGATTGTATTTCCCGAAAACGGAGTACGCTATATCGCGATCAACGACGGAGTTGACACAGCGCGGGAGGATAACGAGTTTACCCCCTTGCGGAACTGGTTTAACGAGTTTTACGCCCGCGACACAAGCAAGAAAATCCGCGCAGTTAAACAGGCACAGGCGCAAAAAGGCGAGCGCGTCAACGGGGAATATCCATACGGCTATATCCCAGACCCGAACAACCGCCACCACCTTATACCCGACCCGGAAACCGCGCCGATTGTCAAACAGGTTTTCGCTATGTTTGTTAGCGGCGTGCGTATGTGCGAAATCCAAAAATGGCTTGCGGAAAACAAAGTCTTGACGATTGGAGCGTTGCGCTATCAGCGTACAGGACAGGCGCGGTATCAGCGGGCAATGATCGCCCCCTATACTTGGCCGGACAAAACGCTCTATGACATATTAGCAAGGCAGGAATATTTAGGGCATACCATAACCGCGAAAACTCACAAGGTATCCTACAAGTCGAAAAAGACCCGGAAGAACGAAGAAGAACAACGCTATTTCTTCCCAAACACCCATGAGCCGCTTGTTGACGAGGAAACCTTTGAACTTGCGCAAAAGCGGATTGCTACCCGCCACCGCCCGACAAAAGCAGCGGAGATTGATATTTTTTCCGGCTTGCTGTTTTGCGCTGGTTGCAGACATAAGATGTATTACCAACAGGGCGTAAATATCGAGCCGCGCAAGTTTTCCTATTCTTGCGGCGCATGGCGCAACAGGGCAAGGACAGGCAGCGAGTGTACCTCTCATTATATCCGCAAAAACGTACTTCTTGATTTAGTGCTGGAAGATATGCGGCGGGTTTTGCGGTATGTTAAGGAACACGAACAGGACTTTATCTGTAAAGCTACCGAGTACGGCGACATGGAAGCGAGAAAGGCATTAGCGCAGCAGCAAAAGGAACTTTTCAAAGCACAGGCGCGTATGACCGAACTTGACACGCTTTTCCGCAAGCTGTATGAGGACAACGCATTAGGCAGACTGACAGATGAACGGTTTGTGTTTCTAACTTCCGGCTATGAGGACGAAAAGAAATCCCTTGCCGCAAGGATAGACGAGTTACAACAGCAGATCGCAACCGTTACCGAGCGAAAAAGGGATATATCAAGGTTTATTCAGATTGTCGGGAAATACAGCGACATACAGGAATTGACCTATGAAAACGTCCATGAGTTTATCGACCGTATTTTGATACATGAATTAGACCGGGAAACCAACACCCGGAAAATCGAAATCCATTATAGCTTTGTCGGACAGGTTGATACCGAGCAGGAGCCGACGCAAGTTGTCAACCATGACCGCCGCAACATGGTAGATGTAAAAAGTATCGCTATCTAACCCCAGCAAAGTTCGTTCCAGACCATCCATCGTCGATATATTCATCTATGACATTCAGGCCATGCTCGGCGGCATATTGCCGGAGCATCATGCGTTGTGTCTGAATACTCCCGCTTTCTCCTTGCAGTTCATCGTCCCGGCTCAATCTCATATAAAGCGCCGTGTTGTAAATCGTAGTATTGTAAGGTTGTTTCACCGTAAAAATCCTCCTTCTAAAGAAACAACCCACGCTTACAATACTTTTGCTCTATGGCAATTATATCATAAGCGTGGGCGTGTTATCAATGATGGGCTATCAGGTTGAAGCGGCTTTTTCTGCGGTATGCCGCACCACATCTACAATCAGATCACCGAGGGGCTTCCCGCCTGCGGCGAAGTGTTCGGAGATTTTTATACGGTTGTTCCCACATACAAAATACTGCGTGCCGTTCTCTGCTTGTATAACCTGCCCTGTTCGGGGTGTAAAAATATCGCTTTCACTTTTTGCCATCCAGTGTCCTCCATATTCAGTTTTCAAGGTACAATGCCGCACAGAGGCGGCGAAAATTTCTGCTTATATCTATCACCTTTCCTTTACCGTGTGCCGCTGCTGACGTTTCAGTTCCGCCAGTATATCCGGCGGGATACGGTCAACCAGCCGCTGTAAATTGTCCAGTTCGCTTTTCAGCTTTGCCCGTTCCATCGTATCTTTCATCTTTCCTTTTTCGCTGGCCTTTGCCCTTGCTTCCAACTTCTCATTCTCCGCCAGCAGGTCATTGATTGTGACCTTGTACTTTTTCAACTGCCCGGAGAAATTCTCCATCTGCGGGAACCACTTTTTCAGCATGGAGAGGGCTTCCTCTTTTTTCTTTCCGGCGTTCAGCGGGTTAATGCCGTCCAGTGTGGCTTCAATGGCTCTTGCCTGCCGGGAGAGGGAAACCGCCTGTTTGAAAAGCCGGGTGGGGATATGCTTCCGGCCTGTCCTGCTGGCGCTCTCCCCACGCTCCAAGTCAGGATATTTCTCCACCATATAGGCGTGAAAATCGTCCTGCCACTTCGTCAGGTTTGCCCGGTTGCCGATAATCTCCTTTGCACACAGGCGGTTGTCCTTTGTCAGCGGAACAAAGGTCAAATGCAGGTGGGGCGTTTTCTCGTCCATGTGTACCACCGCCGACACGATATTTTCCCGTCCTACCCGGCCAATGAGGAAGTCCGCCGCCCTCTGGAAAAACGCCTGTATCTCCTTTGGGGATTTCCCCTTGAAAAACTCCGGGCTGGCAGTTACCAGCGTATCGACAAACCGTGTGCTGTCCTTGCGGGTTCGGCACCCGGCCTGTTCAATGCGGTTTTGAATGAAATGATAGTACCTGCCCTCTGGCTTGACGATATGAAAGTTGTACTTGCTCCGGCTTGTGTCAATGTCGGGGTTGCTGGCGTATTGTTCTTTCTGTCTTTCGTGATGGGCTTCCAGCGGCCTTGCCGGGTTGCCCTTGTGCTTCTCAAACCGCAAAATTGCGTGTTGTGCCATTCTGCTCCTTTCCCCATTCCTTTCCTATCCGGGGTTTTCCACAGGGAAAATCCCGCAGAAATTAGCTCGGATAGGATTGGAATGGATAGAATATAAATAAATCTTTTTAATCTTTGTATTTCTATATACCGTCCGGTTTTCGTACTTCCGGGGAGTGATTTCCTCACTTCATAAGTACGGTTTTCAGCCCTCCGGCGTACCAGAACCGGATTTCTTGAAGTCGGTGTTTGGAACCGCTTCATAGGATTTTGGGAAAATGCGGTTGGGTTTTCCACAGCCCTGCTTCTGGATCTCCACCAGCCCGGCGTATTGCAGTTCCCGCAGGGTGTTTACCGCTTTCTGCCGCCCACAGTGGAGCAGGTCAACCACCTCGCAGATGGGATAGTACAGATAAATCCGTCCGCAATCATCCGCCCACCCATTCTTGCGGGATAACTCTGTCCGGCGCAGGATAAAGGCGTACAGAACCTTTGCCTCGTTGGACAAGGGCTTGAATGTGGGGGCTTCAAAGAGGAAATTCGGGAGCCGGGTGAAGCTGAACGCCTTTTCCGGCTGATGGATATAGATGGTATTTGTCATAGTGCGTTTTGTGGACGGTTAGAAGCCCGTTTTCCGGGGCGGGCGATACTTTATACCACCAGCCCCGGTTTGGGGCTTGCGAAGCCTGATAAATCAAGGCTTTTTTCGCTCCTAACTGTCCACAGCAGACCTCCTTTTCCGTTCACTTTCTGTTTTCTGCCGCCTGTGAACTCTGGCGGCACAGCCGGGGCAGTATTTTGCCCGGTTGGATTTGGGGACGAACACACCGCCGCAGACCTCACAGCGTTTCAAGTCCTTATCCCGGAAAATCTCCGCTTCCAGCGTCCCGTCCAGCGGCAAGACCGCCCAGCGGAACCACTTACAGCAGACCGAGAAAGAAATCGTCTGCGGACAGGTGCAGGTGTCCCCATCGTCAAGGACAATGCAGTTGCCGTCCTCACAGCAACAGCACTCCCGGCGTATCAGGCTGGCCGCCTGTTTTCTCTGCGCCGGGGTCATGCGGTAAAGGGAACCGTCCGGCCTGCGTTCCAGCGGCGGCAAGTCTTTATAGGGGTTATCTCTCATGCGTTCCCTCCATTTTGCTTTCCGTTGCCGTTCTCCCCGAAAAGGTTTCCTGCCCCATTCCTGCGGCGTGTTCCGGCGTTGGCACGCTCCTCGCAACTTCGGGACATTTTGTCCCGAAGTCCGACTCCTTGCGGTGCTTCCCCAGCCGGGGTATTCCTTTTCGGACGGTCATTCTGTTTTCAAGGTGCCGTCCATCGATGAACTACCCTAAGTCTACACGAAAAAAATGCAATTCCCGGAATATTGCGAGAATTGCATTTTGATGAAGTTTACACTTTGGAAATTGCATTTTTGCAATCATTCTGTATAATGGAAGTATGCGGAGGAGGTGCGTATCTATGGCTTTACCCGGAACGCCCGGACAGCGGATTTCCGATTTATGCAACGGGAACCACATCACACAAAAGGAACTTGCGGAGAAGATAGGCGTTTCCGCTTCCCAGTTGAGCCGCATTGTCAGCGGCGAAACAAGAACGGTCAGCAGTGATATTCTCATAGGTGTGGCAAAGGAATTTAAGGTATCGACAGACTACATACTGGGCTTGTCTACCGTGAGCGTTCGTAAAAGCTACGATATTTCTGAATTAGGCTTGTCCGAGGGAGCCGTGAGGGGGCTTGTGACGGGTGCTGTTGATGTGCAAATCCTCAACCGCCTGTTGGAACACAGGAATTTTCCTAAGCTGATAGATTTGATACGGATTTATTTTCAGGATACGGCGGCAAAGGGCATAACAGCAAGAAACCAGCTTATCGAGATGGCAACGGCTTCCCTGTCCGACCTGATGAAAGAACACCCGGAACACCGGGCAGAAGCGAAGCAGGATTTACAGCTTTTGAACGCCCAAAAGATAGGGGAACATGAAGCGGAGATTGAAAAAATCAAAAATGTGTTCCTGGCTATCCTGCGGGACATTAAGAAAGACATTGACAACGGGGAACAGCCGGGAGAAGCTGTGACCGCCGCTATGTTCCAAGCCATGCGGGACGCACTGGCGGAACAGAAACAAAAACCACTTTCCATTGACGATGTAACGGCGATGATAGCTGGACAGATCGGACAGCTTACACCGATGGATAAAGAAACTGTTGAAATGTTCCAGCAGTTTGCGAAGAAGATGATTGAGCAGGCAGGAACAAAGTGATAAATTTGAATTGTGAGGGAAAATACAGATGAATCAAGGAAGAATTATTGTGATTACAGGCTCACCGGGGACAGGAAAAACAACAACTGCGTCAATTGTCGCAAAGGAATCAGATATGGATAAATCAGTGCATATGCACACCGATGACTTTTTTCATTACTTAAGCAAAGGCGCAATACCACCACATTTGCCAGAATCCAACGAGCAAAATCTGGTTGTCATTGAAGCCTTTTTAGAAGCTGCAAAGCGATATGCTCGTGGCGGATATGATGTAATTGTAGATGGGATTGTCGGGCCATGGTTTTTGGAGCCATGGAAAGCTCTTGCCCAAGAAGATTACGAGGTACACTATATTGTATTAAGAGCGAGTAAAAAAGAAACTATGAAGCGAGCTGTGGAACGCTCAAAATTAGATAGAAAAACAAATATTGAATTAGTGGAAACAATGTGGGAGCAATTTTCCGGTTTGGGAGTATATGAATCAAATGTCATAGACACAACTACATTCACAATTAAAGATACGGTTTCCGCAATAAAAGAAAGAGTTGCATGTGGGACGTCTTTACTATCTTAGACATTCCCATTTGTCAGGAAGATAGCAAAGCCAGCCGAGCCAGTCAACGGTCAAGATGAACGGCGCATTTCATGCGCCGCCGTTGACAGTCCCGCCCGTCTTTGCTAAAGGGTAATCAAGGCGGGAAAGCCCTAAAATGGCTTCACACCTATTTCAATAATTGGAGGAGATAAAAATGAGATCAGAAAAGGAAGTTTATGATATTGTTTTGAATTTTGCAAAAACAGACAAACGCATTCGCATGGTTACTTTGGAAGGATCTAGAACAAATACAAATATTCCGCCTGATGATTTTCAGGATTTTGATATTACTTTTTTTGTTACGGATATGGACAGCTTCACAAGTGATGATAAATGGCTAGATATATTTGGTGAAAGGTTGATTCTGCAAAAGCCGGAAGATATGGAATTATTTCCAGCTGTAGAAAAGGGATTTTCATATTTAATGCTGTTTACTGATGATGTTAAGATAGATTTAACTTTGCTGCCGCTGGAACTGATAGACGAGTATTTTACATGGGATAAACTGGTAAAGTTACTGTTGGATAAAGACAACCGTATCGTAAAGCCGCCAATACCAACGGATATAGACTACCACTTGCAGAAGCCTACTCAAAGAATGTTTGACGATTGCTGTAATGAATTTTGGAATACTACAACATATGTAGTAAAGGGCTTATGCCGCAAAGAAATTCTTTTTGCTATTGACCATATGAATGATATAGTACGAAAAGAATTGCTTCGCATGATTTCCTGGCTGATTGGTATCAAACAGGGATTTCATTTCAGTTTGGGAAAAAACTATAAATTTATGAAGCAATATGTCCCAGAGGAATTGTGGGAACGACTTATGTCCACTTATAATATGGATTCCTATCCCCATATGTGGGAATCCTTTGAACAATGTATGGCATTGTTCCGGGAGGTTTCGTCAGAAGTGGCATGCCAGTTGGATTACCAGTATCCACTATATGATGAAAAAATCAGTAATTATGTGATTCGGCAAAAGAAAAAATATGGCATTGAAGATGATAACAAATAAAATTTTTTCAATCGAAAAAATTTATTTTGATTATTCAATTTTGAAAAACTGAATACCTCAAAATCAGAAAGAGAGCGGCCAAGCACTTTGAGGGATTGGCCGCCTTGTCCACCCATCCAGCGGGACAGCGGGCGGAGGTCAAGGCCGGGTGTAAACCCGTTCATTTCAGCCTTGACGGTTGCCCGTTGTCCTGCTACTTTTCCGGGAGTGTGGCCACAACTTCGGGACACTTTGTCCACAAGTTGGAGCGTAGGACGAGGAACTGGGGCTTTCATATACGCCCTGTCTGCTGATGAGTCCAGACCTGCGCTTGCGGCTCCACGCCACGCAAGCACAGCCCTGTTTTCCTGCCGCTTCAAATGCCCTTGCCCTCCCCGGCGGCAACGGCATTTTCACGGCAACGCCGGCAGAGCGTATAACACACTACACTTTGCTTCGCAAAGTCGTGTGCCAAATGGGGGCGTTGCCCCCTTTGGAAACCCCCACAAGAAAAGGCGGTACGCTACCCCTCCACGGGGCGCATACCGCCTTTTCTTGTTATCCAGCCCTCCGGCTGTATCGGTTGAGCAAAAGTCCGCGTGGGATTGATGTGGTATCTTTAACTTTGGGAAACTCCTGTTTCCCATTTGGAAACAGCTCTGTCAGTAATGTTTAACTTTTCTGCTAATTGTGCTTGTGTCAATCCTTTTTCTTTTCTGCAACTAGCAATAAACTTTCCTGTATCAATTTGATTCATTACAATATGCCTCCTTTCATGCTACACTTTACAATCTTTATCAGCTCTTGTACACGAACTGTAAGTAGAATTATCAAACTCAACCATTGGTTGGGAGAGGTATAGTGTTTGATAAATTCATGTAAGTGCGTACTTTTGTACTAACCAGAAGTTCATAAATTTTCAGGTTTTTTATCAAAACAATTTTTCAGCATCAATATATCTTAATCAACATTTAATGCCTCCATTGCCTTAGCAAGCCCATTCGGATTATCGATATTAACCTCATGTCCTGAATTTTCAATCGTGCTGAATTTTGCTCTTGATAATTTTTCAGCAATCTTTATAGCCGCTTTTTTATTTACATGATCCTTTTCGCCACAAAGAACAAGTACAGGACAAGAAACATTTTCAAGACCGCTTGTAAAATCCATATCAGCCATAGAATTAGTAAGGGTAATAAAGTCCTTTTTTGTTAGTCCAATATCTTCGAACTGACTTTTTGGCATAAATTTAAATAATACATTCTGCACTTTGAGCAGAAATTTCGGCATATTATACTGCGGCGCAATAAGTATAAGCGACTTTACTCGCTGCGGAAAGTCGATAGCATAATTCAATGTCAGAACTGCACCAAGAGAAAGACCGCACAAGTTTAATGGCTCGGCAAAATTATTGCAGTAATTGCAAAAAGCGGTATACATATTACTGTAATAACAGTTTCCTTCGGTAAAAAAATTACTTAATTCTGGACAGACTGTTTCAGTATTGTCAGGTAAAAATGATATTGTTTTATCCCAGCTTGAAGCGTTTTGACCCATTCCGTGTAAAAGTATGTATTTCATTTGTCACCTCTTCTATATGGTATATTCCTATTATTTCAGATTTCTTTTCCTATTTTACCATGCATATCTGTGATATTCCACTTATATTTTTGGGATGATTTTTTTAGGGCGGACTACCAATTATTAGCAATCCGCCTATAGAATTACCATAATTCCAAACTGTCCTCTGCATCAATCCACATCTGCATAGTCCCATCAAGATAAAGTCTTGCATATTCAAGCGGATTATCTATCGCCAGAGCATTCAAGGCACACTCTGAATTAGGTGTTGTCTTTAATCCTTCCTCTGCCTTTGCACAATCAATCCGAAGAATATATCCGGCATAAGTGCATATATCAATGCTGTTATGATAAATGTTGTAATCTGCATATATTATGTTCATTAAACCAATCCTCTTTTCTGTAAAATTCAAAAAGCATTTCAAGCAGTTCACACAGTCCGTTCATATTATGCTATAATGTGTTATGTGATTTTGCTTCCCTTATTTTTGCCCTTACGAGGGTTCGTAAAGCCTTGTGAAACGATATAACACAAGGGAATACATAAGGGAAAGCTAACTGACAGAAAAGTTAGTGTTTATAAGGGTTAGCGGGGAATTTATTAATAAAATATAACAGCTAATGAAACCCTTAAATTATGTGCTTGCACAATCGGAATTTTACGGAGGAAGCTTATGATATTTAAGATAATTATAATTGGCTTAATGGCAGCATTTTATATCTGCTATTTTGTCAAAATGATAAGTCAACGAAAACAAGGTATATGTACAGACCAACTTGGAAAAGGAAAAACAGGGTTTGTTAAATTTATAGAAGTAACATTGAAAATATCAACATATGTGCTTCCAATTATCCAGATGATAAGTATTTTACAGTACAAAGGGACAGATCATGTGGTACTTAGAGTAGTTGGTTGTGTAATAACAACAGTTGGCGTTTTGACATTCATTATTTCTGTGGTTCAAATGAAAGATAATTGGAGAGCCGGTGTGCAGCGGGAAAATAAGACGAATCTAGTTACAACAGGTATCTATTCGATTAGTCGGAATCCCGCATTTTTGGGATTTGACTTAATGTACATAGGAATAATGTTTACATTCTTTAATTGCTATTTGTGCCTTGCGACGGGCTTTGTATTAGTATTTTTCCATTTGCAAATTGTGAATGTAGAAGAAGATTTTTTACTAGAAGTCTTTGGACAAGAGTATATCGAATATAAGAAGAAGGTTTGTAGATATTTAGGAAGAAAACTTTGAATTTGACGAGGTGAAACAAATTGATAAAATATGTGAAAAATATTGATGATATAAGCCAATATCAGTGTGGGGAACTTCCTGCAAATGCACAAAAGCTTGATGCACCTGCTACAATGGATGAGATGATGAAGAAATCGATTCCTATTGCAGTAATATTGTGTATTGTTATGTTCTTGACTATGTTTATTAAAACATTTACAAGTAAAGTATTGGTTATTTTTCCGCCAGCAGTGTTAGGTGGAGCTTTGATTGGCTTTTTGCTACTGATTGTTCATGAATGGTTACATGCTGTAGCTTACCCTAGTGCAGCAGAGGTATCCATTGGTAAATTGAAAGGTAAGATGGTTTGGGTTGCATTAGCATCTTTTCCGCTAAAAAGAAGTCGATTTATAGTTATGTGCCTATTGCCATTTTTACTTGGAATTATACCTTGGGTGCTATTTATATTATCAGCGTCACAAAACACAATGTTCAACGGATTGATGTTTGGAATGGCATGTATGGGGATGGTATCTCCATATCCTGATGTATATAATGTCATTATGGTACTAAAACAAACAAAGAATACTGATAAAATTATGTTTTGGGGTGATGACACATATCGTATTTCTTAATGTTAAATTATCAAGAAACTTTCAGCTTTGTGAAGTGTTGAAAGCATGCGAGAATTTGAATTTTCTATTATCTTTCTTAGTTTTATTAGGATTCTGGCTTTGCGTTTGTTTACAACGCTCTGGGTTATGCCCAACCTCGCCCCGACTTCACGCTCGGAAAGTCCGTCAAAAAAGATTGCCTGTATCAGCTCCTGTTCACTATCCGACAGCAAAGGCAGGGCGGCTTTCAGCCTGTCCACCATGACCGCATTGACAACGGTTTCTGCAATGTCCACCGCTTCATCAGTGATAAAGTCCAGAGGATTCCCCTCGCTGTCCGTAAATCCGTCGAGAGATAGCAGTCTATTCTTTGTATCTAATTTTTGCAGATAACGCCACCGTTCCTTGTCACGGTAGAAGTCTGTGTATTGCTCCCTCACGACTTCAAGCAGACAGCCTTGAATGGGGATAAACAGCTTGTCCATATAGGTCTGGTCGGATTCCCTGCAACGGCAGAACTCCGTGTAGGATAATTCCACATAGCCGCCACTTTCTCTGATATATACCTTTCTTGGTGCATATTTCACCATAAATACCTCCCATCTGAATTTTTGAAATGTAAAAAATCCAGATGGAGAGGCGGAGAACGACACCGCATATCAGAAACAGCCCTACGGCACTTTCCAACAAAAATCGACAAAAGAAAAACCGCAAAGGCTCTGTGACCTTTACGGTTATAGGAAATAGTAATTCTATTGTATGGAGATTGTACTTCTACTTTCAAGGTGAGAAGTACCGTTGCACTGGCAGAAATTTTTTTAACTGGTTTCCTGCCGTTCTCTGATATGCTATGTATTGATAAATTTTGCTTCGTATGAGCAGATAGATAACTGCCCGAAAAAAGGACATAAAAAAATCCCTCCAAATTTAAAAACAAATTCAGAGGGTAATTTAGGGTATAACAAAATAACCCACCCGAATATCGTTTTTTTTATTTGGTGAGTTTGTTCTTTCAAATACGAAACAAAAAGAGCCGATGATTCGTGAATTGTTCCACAATTTCATCGGCTCTGCGTCTTAAGCGTCTGGCTCTTTGATGACAGTTATCTTCAAGTTGTCAACTTTAATCAATCTTTCTTGTCTGCATTTTGGACAATAAAGGGGATAATTCTCCAAAACAGTGTCCTTCCTAATTTTATTACGGGTTTTGCTCCCACAAACAGGACACAATATCCATTCGCATTTCATCATAATTAGTCTCTAATCCTTTCAAATCTCATTTTATATGACTTTTGCAAGCTGTTAAGCTAACTTGTGGAACATATGCCGAACCTTATCTAT